>Ga0315902_10007638_pt1 | contig 14736 bp, 8 predicted proteins | sample LakEriMetagenome_9_FD_203523 | JGI IMG/M metagenome (GOLD analysis project Ga0315902, IMG submission 203523) | Freshwater fungal communities from buoy surface, Lake Erie, Ohio, United States - Buoy 12 MA117 | ecosystem: Environmental > Aquatic > Freshwater > Lake > Lake biofilm | place: USA... | reverse complement strand
TGGTGGACGAGCGGCCCGAATACACGCTCGTGGCCGAGGCCCTCGACCTCGAGGCGGAGCTGCTGCTCCGCGGCCGGGCGCCGACGCCGAAACTGCAGCGGCTGTGGGCGGAGATCGGCCGCCTGGTGATGGATCCCGCCTCCGCGCTCCACCGCGACCTGGTCGCCGACATCGAGGTCAGCCGCATCCCGCTCGACCCGCGGTCGATCGCCGAATACATCTGACGCGGCCCGTCGGCCGCCCCCGCCACGCCTCCGGAGGCCGCCCGTGCCCGATCTCGTCCGCGTCGAACCGCTCCGCCCCGGTGTCGCCGCCCTCACGCTCGACCGCCCCGAGCGGCGCAACGCCCTCTCCATCGCCCTGCTCGAGGCGGTCGTCCGCGAACTGGAGGCGGTGCACGCCGCGGGGGCCGCGCGGGTCGTGATCCTGCGTGGCGCGGGGCCCGTGTTCTCGGCCGGTCTCGACCTCGCCGAGGCGGCGAACCCCGACCTCGTGGAGGAGTCGGCCCGCCGCGTGGCGGCGGCGCTGCACGCCTTGCGGCACTCGCCGCTGGTGTCGATCGCGGCCGTCCACGGCGGCGCCTACGCGGGCGGTGCGGGCCTGGTGGCCGCCTGCGACCTCGCCGTGGCCGCGGCCGACGCGAAGATCGGCTTCCCGGAGGCCCGCCGCGGCCTCCTGCCCGCGCTGATCTGCGAACCTTTGCGCGAGAAGGTGCGGGCGGGAGATCTCGCCGAGCTGTTCCTCGTCGGCGAGGCGATCGACGCCGAGCGGGCCCGCCAGCTCGGCATCGTGCAGCGGGTGGTGCCGGCCGCGCGGCTGCTGGAGGAGGCGCTGGCGCTGGCCGAAGGGGTGCTGGCCGGCGGCCCGCGGACGATCGAGCACACCAAGGCCCTGCTGCGGGCCGCCTATGCCCACGCGGCGCCGCCCGCGGCGAGCCCGATCGCCGAGCACCTCGCCGCCCGGCGGAGCCCCGAGGCGGCGGAGGGCCTGGCCGCCTTCCTGGAGAAGCGGCCGCCCGCCTGGGGCGGGTGAGCCGCTTATCGTCCGTCGCCGGGCGGTGTATCCTCCTCTCCATGCGACATCGTCTTCCCTGCGGGCAGTGGGCCGTCGTGGTCGCCGGCCTGGTCGGGATGGTGGCCGCGGCGGCGGCCGCCGAGCCGTCGCCTTGCCCGCAGCGCGGCGTCGATTCGCGAAACACGGGACGCGCCGACGTGGCGCCCGTCACCGAGCCGCGGCTGCTGTGGGAGCGGCAGGTTCCCAAGCTCAACGATCACGAGCGGCTGGCGATGGTGGCCGGGCCGGGAGGCCGCCGGCTGTACGCGGTCGCCGGCAGCCACATCGTCACGCTCGACGCGACCACCGGCGCCGTGCTCGACCTGCTGCCGGGGCCGTTCCTCGGCGGCCCCACCATCGAGGGCACGACGCTGTTCGTCACCGGCAGCGACTGGATCAAGGCCTTCGACGTGTCGCAGGACAGGCCCGTGGAACGCTGGACCTACACCACCGCCGGTCCGATGCAGTCGCCTTCCAAATACAGCGAATGCCTCGGCGGCCGCTCGGCGGCCACGGTGGTGGGCGACCTCGTGCTCGTCGGCGGGCCGGGCAAGACCGGCTGCTACGAATGGTTCAAGGACACGCGTCTGTATGCCGTCGATCTGGCGACCGGCCGGCAGCGGTGGACGCTCGATACCGGGCGGATGGTCTGCCCGGCGGTCGCCGTCGACGCCGAACTGGGGCTGTGCTTCTTCGCCGTGTCGGGCGAGCCTACGGAGCGGCAGGCCAAGGATCGCGAGGGCCGCGACGTCATCCGGCCTGCGGAGAAGGACAACGGCGCCCTGCTCGCCGTGAGCCTCGCCGACGGCACCGAGCGGTGGCGGCGGCTGCTGGGCACCTACAGCACCGCCTCCGGGCCGGCGATCGCCGACGGCGTCGTGTACTGCGGCGGCGACACGGAGGTCATGGCCTACGCCGCCGCCGACGGCCGCGAATTATGGCGGGCGCCGCGGACCAACACGCCCCGCCACCACGCCATGATCGGCCCCATCCAGCAGGTGGTGCTCACGCCGGAGCTGTTCGTGATCGCCCAGGATCGCGTCGTCGAGGCCCACCGCCGCAGCGACGGCGGGCTCGTCTGGTCGCTGAAGCGGGACGACATCGGCAGCGTCGTCGCCGCCCGCGACGTCCTCTACGCGGCGGCCTACCACTCCCGGCTGGTGCAGGGAGTGGATCTCGCCACCGGCCGCGTCCTCTGGGAGCACCAACTGCCCGAGACCGTGAAGCCGTCGGTCGGGTGCCTCTGCCCGCTCGAAGGCCGGCTGGTGATCGGCAACTACTCCGCGTGGGTGTATTGCCTCGGCAACCCGCCGTGACGGCAGCGCCGGCCGCATCACCTGGGGGCGAGTGACTGCCGCCCCACACCGCGGTCCATGAGGGCCTTGAGTTCGTCGAGGTGCTGCTGGTAGACGCCGCGCGGCGTGGTGCCGTGCTGCCGGCACAGGGAGGCCGCCATGCCGAGCACCTCGCCCATCATGCCGGTGGTCCGCTGCACCCGCACCGTGCCGAGGGCCACGTGGGTGACGCTGATGTTGCGGCCCGCCATGAGCAGGTTTTCGATGTTCCGCGAGTACAGGCAGCGGTAGGGGATGGGATACGGCTCGATCTTGATGTGCCGATCCTCCGACTGGAACGCCTCGCAGGCGCACATCGGCTCCTTGGGGTAATGCAGGTCGATGGTCCAGGTCGTGGTGACGCAGGCGTCGGGGAAGGACCGGCCCTCGACGATGTCCTGCTGCCGGAGGATGACGTCGCCCAGCAGCCGCCGGCTCTCCCGCTTGCCGCCGATGTAGGCCACCCAGCGGAGTCGCTGCCGGGCGAACTCCTCCTTGAACTTCGGGTCGTTCTTCAGCGTGGCCCAGTTGCCGAACACGACCCGCAGGCCGTAGTCGCGGATCAGTTCGATCTCGGTGACGTGGTTCCGCCGAGCCCCGGTCTCCCAGTCCCAGTCGCCGCGGGTCGTCTTGATGGCATGCGCCGCGTCGAACCGCAGCGCCCACGGGCAGAGGGGGAACGTCGAGGGCTCGGCAGCCTCGTCCGCGTGCCATTGCACGGAAGTGCCCATCACGAGCTCGTCGGCCTCCGCGGGCGCGTGCTCCTCGCCGTGCTCGCCCTTGGCTTCCCGGCCGTACGCATGGTCCGCTCCGGCGAGCGCCCCGATGACGCCGTCGCCGGTGCAGTCGGCGACGACCGCGGATCGGAAGCGGAGTCGCCGTCCGGTGCGGATCTCCTGGGCGAGCACGGCGGCGATCCGCTTGCCGTCCATCTCCACGCCGTTGGCGCGGGTGCTGAGGAAGAGCGTGATCCCCTTTTCGGCCTGGACCACGGCGAGCTTCTTGTCGTCCTCGTAATTCTCGGCGGGCCCGGCGTTGTGGATCTTCCGCCGCGGCTCCTTCTCCACCAGGGCGATGACCTCCTTGCTCCGCGGCAGGTCCGGCGCCTGCTTGGCCTGGTAGAGATTCCAGTATCCGACCGGGCCCAGCTCGTCGACCAGGTCGCCAAGGCGTGGATACGGCTTCTGGTGGATCAGCCCGGAGAGTCCGACCCGCACCTCGGAGCTGTTGTTTCCACCCAACACCGGCCGGTCGTGGATGAAGGCGACCTTGCAGCCCAGCCGCGCCGCGCTCACGGCCGCACAGCATCCCGCGGCGCCGCCGCCCACGACCACCAGGTCGAAGGCCCCCTGGTCCACAGGCTTCTCCGGCAGTCCGAGCAGCGTGCCGCGGAGGCGGGCGAGCGGGCCGGCCTCGTCCGGCGGCACGAACTCCGGGTCCGCGGCGAAGAGCAGTGCGTCGCACCGCCCATCGAATCCCGTGAGATCGCGGAGCGCCAGCGTGACGGACCGCGCGGTGATCGACACGATGCCCCCGTCCTGCCAGTGCCATTCCGCCCCCTCGCTGCCGAAGGTGGCGTTCACCGGCCCGCCGTCGACGAGCACCTGGAAGACGCCCGGTGAGCCCTCGGCCCGCATGTCAGGCGGTGTGTCCGGCGTCTTCCATGGGCCCACCCAATCCCGCGTGCGAACCCAGAGGCGATAGGAACCCGGACGCGGAAACTCCACCGTCGTGACGGCGTCCTTCACGGGGACTCCCAGTCCGTGGGCGAGCAGGAAGGGCGACCCCATGTTGTCCATGGCCTGCTGGTCGGTCACCCAGCCGCCGGTCTGGGCGAAGCCCTCGGCCTCGACGAGCACGAGCCCGTCCGCCGCGGCCGCCGGCAGGGAGAGAAGCAGGGCGAGGATGGCAAGCGGTCGGAGGGGCGTCATGGGCGTCATCGGTGTCACGGCGACGGCGGGACGGGGATGCCGGCAGGCCACATTATTGTAAGCGGTCGTGCGGGCTCGTGCAGTCGCCTGCCGGGCCGGAGATCCGGGCGCCGGTCAGGGGCGGCCTGCCCCGGGCGGCCGCGCCGCCTACGCCGTCTCGATCCGGGCCACGTCCTCGAGGCCGAGCTCCACGATGCTGATCTCCCGCATGCGGAACTTCTGGATCTTGCCGGTGACCGTCGTGGGGAACGCGTCGACGAACTTCCAGTAGTGCGGCACCTTGAAGTAGGCGAGCTGCCCGCGGCAGAACTCCTTGAGCTCCTCGGCCGTCGCCTGCCGCCCCTCCCGCAGGCAGACCCAGGCCATCACCTGCTCGCCGAACTTCCGGTCGGGCACGCCGATCACCTGCACGTCGCGGACGGCGGGGTGCCGGTAGAGCACCTCCTCGATCTCGCGCGGGAACACGTTCTCGCCGCCGCGGATGACGAGATCCTTGAGCCGGCCCGTGATCCGGTAGTAGCCGTTGGGCTCGCGGAGCGCCAGGTCGCCGGTGTGCAGCCAGCCCTCCGCGTCGATCGCCTTGGCCGTCATCTCGGGCATCCGGTAGTAGCCGAGCATCACGCCGTGGCCGCGGGCGCAGAACTCACCCGCCTGCCCGTCGGGCAGCGGGCGGCCCGTCTCGGGATCGACGATCCGGGCCTCGCAGCCCGGCAGCACCCGGCCCACGGTGCCGACCCGCAATTCCAGCGCGTCGTCGAACCGGGTCTGCGTGACCAGCGGCGAGGCCTCGGTCTGGCCGTAGCCGATCGTCATCTCGGCCGCCCCCATCTCGCCGGTCACCCGCTTCATGAGCTCGATCGGGCAGGGGCTGCCCGCCATGATCCCCGTGCGGAGCGACCGCACGTTCCGCCGCGGGTAGTCGGCGTGCTCGAGCAGCGCGATGAACATCGTCGGCACGCCGTACACCGCCGTGCACCGCTCCGCCTCGATGGCGGCCAGCGTGGCGTCGGCCTGGAACACCTCCGCCGGGAAGACGAGCGTCGCCCCGTGGACGAGCCCGCAGAGCGAGCCGAGCACGCAGCCGAAGCAGTGGTACAGCGGCACCGGCACGCAGATCGCGTCGCGGGCCGACATCCGCTGGCTCGTGCCGGCGTAGAAGCCGTTGAGGAGGATGTTGCGGTGCGAGAGCGTGGCCCCCTTCGGCGCGCCGGTGGTGCCCGAGGTGAACTGGATGTTGACGGCGTCGTGGCAGGCCACGGCGAGCGTCGCCCGGGCGAGCGCCACCGGCGGCACGTCGTCGGCCAGCGCGAGAAACGCGTCCCACGACCGGGCCCACGGCCGCGTCGGCCCGCGGAACTGGACGATCGCCTCCAGCCGCGGGAAGGCGGGGCTCGCGATCCGCGGGCCGCCGCCCGCCGCCAGTTCCGGCACGGCCTCCTCGAGCGCCGCCAGGTAGTCGGTGGACTTGAAGCGATCGATGACGGCCAGGGCCTTGATGTCGGCCTGGGCCAGGGCGTAGGCCAGCTCCGCGGGACGGTAGGACGGGTTCACCGTCACGAGCACGACGCCGATCCGCGCCGTGGCGAATTGCAGCAGCAGCCATTCCGGCACGTTCGTCGCCCAGACGCCGAAGTGGTCGCCGCGCCGCAGGCCGAGGCCGAGCAGCGCCCGGGCGACGCGATCGACCTCGCGGTCGAGCTCGGCCCAGGTCATCCGCCAGTCGCGGTCGCGGAACACCGCCGCCGTCCGCTCGGGCACGCGGCGGGCCGTCTCGCGGAGCACCTGCCCGATCGTCAGCCCGTCCACCCAGGGCCGCTCGTCCTCGGTGGCCGGCTCCGCCACGGCCGGCTCGCAGAGCGGCATCGCCAGGGCCGCCTCCGCCAGCGCCTTGCCCTGGGCGTCGGTGCGGATGCCGCGTCGCAGGGCGCCGTGGAGGATGAAGTTCAAGCCGGCGAGATTCGGTAGCGCGTGCCGCTCGACCCGGGTGACGCCGAGCGGCGCGAAGTGGGCCGCCATCCGCTCGGCCGTGAGCCACTCCACGAGCCAGGGATAGTCGGCGGGCGAGCGGGCGAGGATGCCGACGTTGGCCGCGGTGCCCTTGTCGCCGCTGCGGCCGTGGGCGACCTCGCCGAGCGTCGCGGCCCGCTCGCGGGGCACGGCGGGGCGGGCGGGGGCGGCGGGCGACCGCTCGGCGATCGCGACCGGCGGCGGCCAGGCGGCAGCGGCGGCCCGGGCCGCGGTCGTGTCGGCCGTGGCGATCGTTTCGACGCGGGGCGTGACGAGGTCCGCGTCCACCAGGCACGGCCAGTAGCGAAACACCTCGTGGACTCGCGGCCGGCCCTCGGCGTAGCCCGTCGTGCCCTGCGGGCCGGCGGTCACCAGCGGCATGAGTTCCCGGGCGAAGGCCTCGACCGGCGGTCGCGACTCGGCCTCGACGGCGATCCGCAGCACCGTCTCGCGGCCGCCGCCGGCCGCGAGGATGCCGGCCACCGGCACGCTGCCCCCCTGCCCCAGGCACTCGACGATCGCGTCGCGGTAGACGTGGCCCGCCTCGCGGAGCCGCTCCAGCACGATCCCGCCGCACCGCTCGGCCTTGGCCCGCGAGTCCTGGCCGACGATCGTCAGCGTGCCGGCCGCCCGGAAGCCGTCGCGGTGCGTGCCGCTCACCTTGAGCGTGGGCGGCGGCGGCGCTCCCCGCGCGCCGCTCACGGCGACCCGGTCGGCCGCGACCTCCTCCACCACGAGCTCCTGGAACGACACGCACGCGTCGGGGCTCACGTACCGCGCCGGATCGCCGATCTCGTAGACGAGCTGCTCCTTCACGGTGGCGACCGTGACGGCGCCGCCCGTCCGCGTCGGCTTCGTGATCACGCACCGGCCCGCGGCGTCGATCTCCGCGATCGGGAAGCCGACGTGCGCCGGGTCGGGGATGTCGAGCCAGTCGGTCGCGATCCCGCCGGTGACCTGCGTGCCGCACTCGAGCAGGTGGCCGGCCACCGTCGCGGCCGCGAGGCGGTCCCAGTCGTCGAGCCGCCAGCCGAAGGCGTGCACGCAGGCGGCCACGACGAGCGCCGGGTCGGCGACGCGGCCGGTGATCACGATGTCGGCGCCGGCCTCCAGGGCGCGGACGATGCCCGCACAGCCCAGGTAGGCGTTGGCCGTGACCAGCCGCTCGGCGACGCCCGCCAGGGGGGCGCCGGTGTCGAGGTTGCGGAAGGCGTCGCGGCCCTCGGCCGCGGCGGCGGCGAGCAGCGGCAGCACGTCGTCGCCCGTGACCACGCCGATGACCAGCGGCCGGCAGCCGGCCTCTTCCAGCGCCGCGCGGCAGGCGGCGGCGCAGGCCGCCGGGTCGAGCCCGCCGGCGTTGGCGACCAGCCGGCAGCGGCCGCCGGAGGCCCAGTAGTCGGCCAGCTGCCGCACCACGGCGACGAAGTCCCGCGGATAGCCGGCCGCCGGATCCCGCGCCCGCTGCTGCGCCAGGATCGACATCGACACCTCGGCGAGGTAGTCCATCGTCAGGTAGTCGAGGCCGGGCTCGTGCGCGAGCAGATCGCGGGCCGCCGTCGGCCGGTCGCCCCAGAAGGCCTGTGCGTTGCCGATGCGGACGACGTCCTTCACACGTCCCTCTCCACGGCCGCCGGCCGCGCCAGATCGCCCGGCCGGATCACCGCCAGCGCCGCCGCCAGCCAGGCCCGCGTCTCGTGCGGCCGGATGATGGCGTCCACCCAGCCGCGGGCCGCGGCGTGGCGGATGTCGGTCTCCTCCTGGTAGCGGCTGCGGATCGACTCGCGGAGTTCCGCCACCTGGGCCGCCGTCAGCGGCCGGCCCGCCTTCTCCGCGTCGCGGACCCGCAGGGCGAGGAGCGTGTCGGCGGCCTGGCTGCCGCCCATCACCGCGTAGCGGGCGTTGGGCCAGGCGAGGATCAGGGCCGGGTCGTAGGCCCGCCCGCACATGGCGTAGTGCCCCGCGCCGTAGGAACTGCCGACGATGACGGTGAACTTGGGCACCGTGGCCGTGCTCATCGACCGCACGAGCCGGGCGCCCGCGCGGATGATGCCCGACTGCTCGGCCTGCCTGCCGACCATGAAGCCCTGCACGTCCTGGAGGAACACGAGCGGGATCCGGTTCTGCTCGCAGTCGTCCACGAAGCGGGCGGCCTTCTCGGCGGCGTCGCCGTACATCACGCCCCCGATCTGCACCTCGCCGCGGGCGTCGGTCGCCCGGCGGCGGGCGTTGGCCACGATCCCGGCCGGGCGGCCGCCGATGCGGGCGTAGCCCGTGACCAGCGTCTTGCCGAACTCCGCGCGAAACTCCTGGAAGCTGCCCGCATCGACGATGCAGGCGAGGACGTCGCGGACCTCGTACTCGCCGCGGCCGTCGGCCGGCACGATGCCGTACACATCCTCGACGCCGCGCTCGGGCCCGCCGCAGGCCGCGGGCGGAAACCCGGCCCGCGGCGGCAGCAGGCCGACGAGCGCCCGCAGCCGCGCCAGGCAGGCGGCGTCGTCGGGCTCGCGAAAGTCGATCGTGCCGCTGGTGCCGGCGTGCATCGCCGCGCCGCCGAGCTCCTCGGGATCGACCGTCTGCCCCACGGCCGCCTTGACGAGCGCCGGCCCGGCCAGGCACAGCTGGCTGCCCTCGGTCATCAGGATCTTGTCGCACAGCACCGGCAGGTAGGCCCCGCCGGCGATGCAGTTGCCCATCACGGCGGCGAACTGCGGCAGCCCCTCGGCGGAGAGCACGGCGTTGTTGCGGAAGATGCGACCGAAGTCGTCCTCGTCGGGAAAGATCTCGTCCTGCAGCGGCAGGAACACGCCGGCCGAGTCGACGAGGTAGACCAGGGGCAGTCGCAGCCGATGGGCGATCTTCTGGCAGCGGATCAGCTTCTTCACCGACTGGGGAAACATCGCCCCCGCCTTCACGGTGGCGTCGTTGGCGGCCACGAGACAGGGCTGGCCGGAGATCGTGCCGATGCCGGTGACGATTCCCGCGGCGGGCACCGCGCCCCACTCGGGATACATCCGCCATGCCGCCCACAGGCCGAGTTCGAGGAAGGCCGTGCCGGGGTCGAAGAGGGCCGCGAGCCGCTCGCGGACGGGAAGCCGGCCGAGGGCCCGTTGCCGCTCCTGGCCCGCCGGCCCGCCGCCGGCCCGGAGGATCTCCTCCTCGGCGTCGATCGCGGCTGTTGCTTCCCGCAGGCCGGCCATCGGCCACGCCTCCTCGGTCCGGCCGGGATCAGCGCCCTCGGCCGCGGCTGGCTCTCAGCGACGCTCGGCGGCCGCCGCCGCGCCGCCCGAAGGTTGCACGAGGATGCTCTGCGTGCCGTCGGGAATCTCGAGTTCGGCGCCGGCGGGCACGACACCCTCGTCCACCGAGGGCGCCGGCAGCGGCGTCGGAATCGGCTCGGCGTTCAGGGTGCCGGGCGGCGACGGCTGGGCCTGGGGAGCCGGCCGGGGCTCGGCGGTGACGACCTGCCGCGGCGCCGCGGCAGGCGGCGGGGTGACGACCGTCGGCGCCGCGACCGCTGGCACACTCGGCGACTCCGTGACCGTGACCACTTCGCCGAATCCGAACACGGGCCCGGGCGGCATGATCCAGCCCCGCACGCGTCCGGCGGGACCGACCACCACCGCCGGACCGCCCGGCGCCACCGGCAGGCCGACCGGGGGAAACGGCCGCACGAACAGCGGCGGCGGCACGAACCCCAGCGCGGGGGGCGGGACGAAAAGCGGCGGCGCCGCGACCACCGGCGGCGCGACGATGACGGGCGGGGCGACGATCACGCCCCGACGGGCGAGCCGGCGGGCGGGAGAGGCCTCGGCCAGCGGCGCGATGGGCAGCAGTGCCCCGATCAAGGCCACGAGACCGACGACTCGGAAACGACGTTCGAACACGGCGGGCCTCCTGCGGGCGACGGGCACTCGGGCGACGGCACGCGGCCGCCGGAACGATCAGCATAGAAACTTCCGCGGCGGCCCGCCAAATCCGCGCCGCAGAAGGGCTGCCAGCGGCGCCAGCACCCGTCCGTCAGGCCAGGATCGCCTTCACGGGCTGGGCCGGCTCCACGCCGGTCAGCTTGGCGTCGAGGCCCTGGTAGGGAAACGTGAACCGCATGTGGTCGATGCCCAGGAGATGGAGCATCGTGGCGTGCAGGTCGCGAACGTGGACGACGTCGGTGATCGCGTTGTAGCCGAAGTCGTCGGTGGCGCCGTGGGTGACGCCGCCTTTGATGCCGCCCCCGGCCAGGGCCATGCTGAAGCCCTTGATGTGGTGGTCGCGGCCGATCTCGCTCTTGTTGCGCTGGCCCATCGGGGTGCGGCCGAACTCGCCACCGATGACGACGAGCGTCTCGTCGAGCAGCCCGCGCCGCTCGAGGTCGAGGAGCAAGGCCGCGGCGGCACGGTCGGTGGGCGGGCAGATCTCCCGCAAGAACTTGTCGAGGCCGCTGTGGTGGTCCCAGTCGCTGTGGTAGAGGTGCACGAACCGCACGCCCCGCTCCACGAGCCGCCGAGCCATGAGGCAGTTGGTGCCCACCGTCGCCTTGCCCGGCTCGGCGCCGTAGAGGGCGAGCGTCTCCGGCGTCTCGTCGGACAGGTCGGCGAGTTCCGGAACGCTGGTCTGCATGCGGAAGGCGAGTTCGTACTGCTTGATGCGGGTGGCGATCTCGGGATCGGCGAGCGTGCCGAGCCGGTGCCGCTCGAGCGCGGCGACCGTATCGACGAGATCCCGTTGGCCGGCCGCCGACACGCCGGCGGGATTCGCCACGTAGTGCACCGGCGCGCCGCTCGTCGCGAACTCGACCCCCTGGAACTGCCCGGGCAGGAAGCCCGAGTGCCACTGCCGGGCCGCGATCGGCTGCGGGCTGCGGCCCATCTTGCTCGTCATGACGACGAAGCCGGGCAGGTCGTCGGCCTCGCTGCCCAGGCCGTAGGTCACCCAGGCGCCCATGCTCGGCCGGCCGGAGATGGCCGTGCCGCAGTTCATGAAGGTGTGGGCCGGGTCGTGGTTGATCTGTTCGGTGACCATCGAGCGGACGATCGCCAGCTTGTCGGCCTGGCCACCGAGCATGGGGAAGAAGTCGCTCACCTCCGCGCCGCAGGCGCCGCGGCGGGAGAAGGTGGTCCGCGGTCCGAGGCAGGTGAGCTTCTGGCCCTGCAGCTGCGCGATCGGCTGGCCGGCCGTGACGCTCTCGGGCATGTCCTGGCCGTCGAGCTTCGCCAGGAGCGGCTTGTGGTCGAAGGTTTCCAGGTGGCTCGGGCCGCCGGCGAGACAGAGGAAGATCACCGCCTTGGCCCTGGGCGGATGGTGGAGCGGCTGGATCACGCCCGAGGCGGCTGCCGCGGCCAGGCCGTCGCGGCAGAGCAGGCCGCCGAGCGCCGCGCCGCCGAGCGACAGACCCGTGCGGGCGAGGAACGTCCGGCGGTGGATGGCGTCCATGTCAGTATCTCGCGAAGGTCTCGTGGAGGTTGAGCACGGCCCGGGCGGTGGCGGTCCAGGCGGCGAGTTCGACGGCGTCGAGGGTCTCGTTCCGCGGGGCGATGCCCGTGGCGAGCAGATCCTTCGCAGCGGCCGGATCGGCCCGGTAGGTGGAGCGGCTGCGGTCGAGCAGGCCTTGCGCGAGGCCCCGCTCGGTCGAGTCGGGGGCCCGCGACAGGGTCTGCCGCCAGAGGAAGGCGATGCGGGCCGCGTCGTCGCCCGCGGCCTCGGTGACCGCCCGCTCGGCCAGCTTGCGGGCGGCCTCGACGAAGGTCGGATCGTTCAGGAGCACGAGCGCCGCCTTCGGCGTGTTCGACCGCATCCGCAGGGCCGCGCACTCCTCGCGGTTGGGGGCGTCGAAGGCGAGCAGCTGCGGATGGAGGAACATCCGCTGCCAGTGGACGTACAGCCCCCGCCGCCACTGGCGGTCGTCGGTGTGGGCCTTGTATTCCCGCTGCGGAAAGTTGAGGTGCCGGTAGTAGCCGGGCGGCTGATAGGGCCGCACGCTCTCGCCGCCGAGACGCTCCACGAGCAGGCCGCTGGCGAACAGGGCCGTGTCGCGGACGTTCTCCGCCGGCAGCCGCCAGCGGCCCTGGCGGGCGAGGAGGCGATTGTCGGGATCGCGGGCCAGAAGTTCGGCCGCCGCATCCGACGACTGCCGGTAGGCGCGACTGGTGACGATCGTCCGCACGAGCCGCCGGATGCTCCAGCCGCCGTCCATGAACTCCAGCGCCAGCCGGTCGAGGAGCTGGGGATGGTCGGGCATCTCGCCCTGGCCGCCGAAGTCGCCGAGGCTCCGCGACAGGCCGCCGCCGAAGAACAGGGCCCACAGGCGGTTGGCGGCGACCCGGGCCGTGAACTCGCCCACGCCCCCGGACGCGACCGGCGTCACCAGCCAGCGGGCCAGATCGGTGCGGGTGGCCCGGCCAGGGACGGCGAGCTTGCCCATGAAGGCCGGCACGGCCGGCTCGACGATCGGGCCGCTCTCGTCCATCCAGTTGCCCCGCGGCAGGACGCGCACGTCGCGCGGCTTGTCCAGGGCCCGCGTCACCATCAGTTGCCGGTCGAGCCCCGCCCGCTGCTTGAGGAGAGCGGTGAGGACGCCACGCCGGGCGACGACATCCTCCGGCTCGGGCTCCGCCGGCGGCAGCAGCGGCGGCAGCACCAGCGGTGGCAGGTCGGCCGAGGCCGCCGCGATCAGGGCGTCGAGCCGCTCCGCCTCGGCGCGGTCGAACGGCCCCACGATCTTCATCTGCGGGTGCCGGTTGGTGGGCAGAAAGTTCAGGCTGCCCCCGCGCATGTGCCGCTCGTCGTCGATGTCGGCGAAGAACGCGCCCAGGGCGTAGAAGTCGCGGGCCGTGTAGGGGTCGTATTTGTGGTCGTGGCACTGGGCGCAGCCCACCGTCGCCCCCATCCAGGCCCCCGACACGTTCCGGATCCGGTCGGCCTGGTAGACGATCCGATATTCCTTGAGCTGCAGCCCGCCCTCGTGCGTGGTCTGCAGCAGGCGGTTGTAGGCACTGGCCAGCACGGGATCGTCCGCGTGCTCGCCCGGTGCGGGGCCGACGAGGTCGCCGGCGAGCTGCAGGACTGTGAACCGGTCGAAGGGCACGTCGTCGAGGAGCGCCTTGATCACCCAGTCGCGATAGGCCGCGGCGGAATGGTCCTGGTCGCCGTGGTAGCCGACGGTGTCGGCGTAGCGGACGAGGTCGAGCCACCAGGCGGCCAGCCGCTCGGCGTGACGGGGCGAGGCGAGCAGGCTCTCGACGAGCCGCTCGTAGCGGTCGGGCCGCTCGTCGGCGAGGTAGGCGTCCACCTCCGCCGGCGTCGGCGGCAGGCCGGTGAGGTCGAAGTGCAGCCGCCGGACGAGCGTCACCGGGTCGGCCTCGGGGGCGGGCCGCAGCTTCTCCTCGCCCAGCCGCGTCAGGACGAAGGCATCGATCCAGTTCTTCGCCGGCCACGAGGCGTCGGCGACGGGCGGCGGCTCGTGCCGCACCGGAGGCACGTACGCCCAGTGGGGCGCATAGGGCGCGCCGGCCTCGATCCAGGCCGTGAGCTTCGCCTTCTGGTCCTCCGTGAGCACGTGGTTGCTCTCCGGCGGCGGCATCACGAGGTCGGGATCGGTCTCGCGAATCCGCGCCACCAGTTCACTCTCGGCCGGCTTGCGCGGCACGATCGCCCGGCTGCCGCTGTCGAGTTCGGCGAGCGCCGCGTCCCGATCGTCGAGCCGCAGGCCGCCGCGGCGGTCGTGCTCGTCGGGCCCGTGACAGGCGAAGCAGTTGTGAGACAGGATCGGCCGGATGTCGCGGTTGAAGTCCGGCACGCCGCCGGCCGTCGCCAGGGCGGGCACGGACGCCAGCACGACGGCCGTCAGCAGGCGATGGGACAGGCGTGAAGACACTCGAGCCATCCGTCGGGCCCTGGAGGCAACCGGCAGCCGGGCAGTCGCGTTGGGACTACGGCATTTCGACGTTCACTGCGTAAGTATAGCCCCCGGAAAGCCCCGGTCGCCCGCCGTGGTGCGTCGTTGACGTTGCCTGGTGGCGAACGTAGATTCGACGCGTTTTGCCGCGAATCGGCGCGGCTTTCCCCTTGTTGAAACCGTCCCCCAGCGAAAGGTCCTCACCAGCCCATGGCCACCTCCCTCGGAAAGAAGTCCGCGAAGAAGTCCGCCAAGAAGTCGGGAGGCGGGGGCAAGCCGGGTCGGATGATCTATTACTTCGGCGCCAAGAAGTGCGACGGCGACGGCACGATGAAGCCGCTGCTCGGCGGCAAGGGGGCCAACCTCGCCCAGATGACGAAGATCGGGCTGCCCGTGCCCCCGGGCTTCACGATCACCACCCAGGTGTGCATCGACTACTACAAGAACCACAAGAAGTTCCCCAAGGGCCTCGAGGAGGAGGTCGCCTCCGCCATGAAGCTCATGGAGAAGGAGACGGGGA
>Ga0315902_10007634_pt1 | contig 14739 bp, 21 predicted proteins | sample LakEriMetagenome_9_FD_203523 | JGI IMG/M metagenome (GOLD analysis project Ga0315902, IMG submission 203523) | Freshwater fungal communities from buoy surface, Lake Erie, Ohio, United States - Buoy 12 MA117 | ecosystem: Environmental > Aquatic > Freshwater > Lake > Lake biofilm | place: USA... | reverse complement strand
GCTGGTGGAATCCTTCGGGTCATGGCCGGCCATGCTGGTCAGCAGGATGGCGGCGTCCTCGACCGTCTTGGCGATCGGGCCGGCCTGGTCCAGCGAGCTGGCGAAGGCGACGATGCCCCAGCGCGAGCAGCGGCCGTAGGTCGGCTTGATGCCGACCGTGCCGGTGAAGGCGGCCGGCTGGCGGATCGAGCCGCCGGTGTCGGTCGCCGTGGCGCCCAGGCACAGGTCCGCCGCGACGGCCGCCGCCGAACCGCCCGACGAGCCGCCGGGGGTCAGGTCCTTGTTCCCGCCGCTGGCCGACTTCCACGGGTTGATGACGTTGCCGAAGGCAGACGTCTCGTTGGACGAGCCCATGGCGAACTCGTCCAGGTTCAGCTTGCCCAGCATGACCGCGCCGTCGCCGAACAGGTTGGCGGTGACGGTCGACTCATACTCGGGGATGAAGTTGCCGAGGATCCTGCTGCAGGCCGTGGAGCGGACGCCCTTGGTGCAGAACAGGTCCTTGATGCCCAGCGGCGCGCCTTCCAGCCGCCCGGCCTCGCCCGAGTCGATGCGGGCGTCGGCGGCGGCGGCCATCTCGAGCGCCTTCTCCGGCGTTTCCAGCACGAAGGCGTTCAGCGGCCGCGCGGCCTCGACGGCCTCGATATGGGCCTGCGTGATCTCGACGGACGAGAAGGCCTTCGAGCGCAGCCCGTCGAGGGCGGCCTTGAGAGTGAGGTTGGTGAGCTCAGACATCAGGTCATATCCATAGTCGTCATCCTCGCCCTTGTGGCGAGGACCCCTGCGTCGGTCGCAGGTGCGGAGAAGATCACGCTCTCACGCGGAAGCTGAACGAGGGGTCCTCGGGACAAGCCCGAGGATGACGGATGGGGGATTGCGGCGCCCACTACTCGACCACCTTCGGCACGACATAAAACCCGTCGGTGCTGCTGGGCGCGTTGGAGAGGACCCGCGCGGCGTCGCCGCCGTCGGTGACGACGTCTTCGCGCAGCGCCAGGGTGGCGTGGACGACGCTGGTCAGCGGCTCGACGCCGTCGGTGTCGACCTCGGCCAGCTGTTCGATCCATTGCAGGATGCCGTTCAGTTCCTGGACGAGCGGCTCGATGCGCTCTTCAGGTTCGGCGATGCGGGCGAGCCGGGCGACCTTGCGGACGGTCGCGGCGTCGATGGCCATCGTGGCCTCCTTTGTCTTGAACGCCGGGGTTACCCGCGCGGAGGCCTGTTTTGCAAGCCGAATGCGGCCCGGAGCCTGTCATCTGCCCCCTGACGCCTCCTTCCCTGTCATCCCGGCCGCAGGGCGAAGCCCGGAGAGCCGGGACCCGGAAGCATCCGCACGGCAATGGCTGGGTCCCGGGTCGCCTGCGGCGCCCGGGATGACAGCGGGAAGCGCCCGGGATGACAGTAGGAGGATGGGCGGGATGGCGGTATCTGACGGCAATGCCCGTCCTCGACATCACCGACCTCGCCGCCGCCCTGCCGCAGTACGCGCCGCTCGTGGGCCTCGACCCGGGGGAGAAGACCATCGGCGTCGCCGTCTCGGACGTCACCCGCACGGTGGCCAGCCCCCTGCACACCATCGAGAAGACCAAGTTCACCAAGGACGCCGAGGCGCTTTTCAGGCTGATGGACAGCCGCGGCGCGGTCGGGATCGTCATCGGCCTGCCGATGAACATGGACGGCTCCGAGGGCGTACGGGCCCAGTCCAACCGGGCCCTCGCCCGCAACCTTCTGCGCCTCAAGGACCTGCCCATCGCCTTCTGGGACGAGCGGCTGTCGACGGCAGCGGTGACCCGGGTGCTCATCGACGAGCACGACGTCAACCGCAAGCGCCGCGCCGAGGTCGTCGACAAGATGGCCGCCGCCTGGATCCTCCAGGGCGCGCTGGAGCGGATGCGGAATGGGTAGCTCCGGGCATCAGGTTCCTCTCCCCTTGGGAGAGGTGGCCCGGCGAAACCCGCAGGGTGAAGCCGGGTCGGAGTGGGAATCGCGGCGGTTGACGGCCGAATTGCACCATTACTCAGACCGTCGCGCCCCGACCTCCCGCAGGATCGTCCTCAGCGCGCCATCCATGTCCTTGAGGACCAGCCGCGCGGGCAAGCGCAACGTCCGGATGCCCCGTTGGAGCAGCCAGGCGTCCCTCGCCGCGTCGCGCTCGGGGCGTCCCTCCAGGTAGTGCATCGCGCCATCGACTTCGACCGCGAGGTGGGCGGCGTCACAGTAGAAGTCGAGGACGTAGGGGCCGGCGGGATGCTGACGCCGGAAGTGCAGCCCTTCAAGGCGATGCGCCCGAAGTGCTCGCCACAAGAGTCCCTCCGGCAAGGACATTTCCTTGCGGAGGCGCCGGGCGCGAGCCCGCGTTGAGGATGGCGACTGCATTGTTGAATGCTATCCTGGGTTGCCTCTCTGAGCAACACGCCCGTCGTCGGCGCCTCCCACTCCGACCCTGCTCCGTCCTTTCGGACTTCGCAGGGCCACCTCTCCCAAGGGGAGAGGAACCGGGTATGGTGACGCCCCGATGCCCGATATCACCGTCACCCCCGCCACCGCCACCGACCGCGCCCTGATCGCAGGGCTGATGCAGTTCTACGTCTACGACTTCTCGGAAATGCATCCGGACGAGCTGGAACGGTTCGCGGTGGAGCCGGACGGGCTTTTCGGGCCCTATCCCGGTCTCGACAGCTACTGGGACGAGGAAGGCCACTGGCCGTTGATCATCCGGCGTGGCGGCGCACCGATCGGGTTCATGCTGATCAACCAGGTCTCGCACCGCGACGACGGCTTCGTGGAGCGCAACATGGCCGAGTTCTTCGTCATGCGGCAGCACCGTCGCGGCGGACTGGCCACCGAGGCGCTTCGTCAGGTCCTGGCCCTGCATCCGGGCCGCTGGGAGGCCGCCGTCCTGGCCCGCAACACAGGCGCCCTCGCCTTCTGGCCGCGCGCGCTGCAGGCCTGCGGGGTCAGGGACCTGACGTCGGCGGAGGGCGACGGCGTCCACTGGACCGGGCCGATCTGGACGTTCGCCTGCTGACAGGCCGGCCCTATCAGGCCTTGCGTCCTTCGACACGCCCGCTTAGCGGGCTGCTCAGGATGACAAACTCTGTTCGAGTCGGGATCGGGGACAGCTTAAGGTGTCCCAAGGGACATCTTAAGCTGTCCCCCACACTGGACCCATGACCGCCATCCTGCTGGGCGTGCTGCCCGTCTTCGCGATGATCGCCCTGGGCTGGGGCCTGAAGGCCTCGAGGTTCATTCCCGAGCCGAGCTGGCCGCCGATCGAACGGCTGACCTACTTCGTCTTCTATCCGGGCTTCCTGATGCCGGCGGTGTGGAAGGCCGATTTCGGGGCGCTGTCGGCCGGCCCGCTGGCGCTGGGAACGGTCGGGGCCATCGGTGTCGTGGCGCTGGCCGTGCTGGCCGCAAAGCCGCTGATCCGCCTGCCGGACCCCAGCTACACCAGCGTCTTCCAGGGCTGCCTGCGCTGGAACACCTTCGTCTTCCTGCCGCTGGTCGCCGTTGTGTACGGCGCCGAGGGCGCGGGCCTTGGCGCGATGATCATGGGCGCCCTGATCCCCGCCATCAATGTGGTGGCGGTGCTGGTCATGGCGAAGTGGGGCGAAGGCCAGGGCGGCGGCTGGAAGACCGCGCTGCGCGGCCTGGCCCAGAACCCGGTGCTGTGGGGCTGCGCCGTCGGGGCGTTGTTCAATGTGCTGAAGGTCCCGCAGTTTCCGCCGCTGATGGGCGCCATCGACCTGCTGTCGAGCGCCGCCCTGACCCTTGGGCTGGTGGTGGCCGGCGCCGGTCTGAACTTCGCCTATGTCCGCCGCAACAAGCTGACGATCGTGGCGGTCAGCGCGGTGAAGCTGCTGGTGCTGCCGGTGCTGATGTGGGGCCTGACCCGGCTGGCCGGCGGCGACGAGACCGCCCAGGGCATCGCCCTGCTGGTCGGGTCAGCCCCCGGTGCGGCGGCCTCCTACGTCCTGGCGCGGCAGATGGGCGGCGACGCCCCGCTGATGGCCGGGGTCGTGGCCTTCACGACCGCGGCCAGCCTGGTGACGATCCCGGCGCTGCTGCTGGTGTTTCATCTGGCTTGAGGGGGCGGCAAGCGCATTGCGTCCTTCGACACGCCGCTGCGCGGCTGCTCAGGATGACGTGTTTGGAAGGCTCCCTCCTACGTCATGCTGAGCAGCGCTCGAAGAGCGCGTGTCGAAGCACGCATGGATACTAAAGCCTGTCCCCGCGCCCCAGCGGATCCGGCAGCGCCTCGCCGTCGGCGACGAAGCTCAGCGACACCGAGTTGATGCAGTATCGCAGCCTTGTCGGCGGCGGGCCGTCGGGGAAGACGTGGCCCTGGTGGCTGCCGCAGCGGGCGCAGATCGTTTCGATGCGCAGCATGCCGTAGCTGGTGTCGCGCACCTCGCCGACATGGGTCTCGTCCAGCGGGGCGTAGAAGCTGGGCCAGCCGGTGCCGCTCTCGAACTTGGTCTCGAACCGGAACAGCGGCAGGCCGCACAGCCGGCAGCAGTAGGCGCCCGGGCGCTTTTCGCCGAGCAGGCCGCCGCAGAAAGGCGCCTCGGTGCCGTGGTGCAGCAGCACCTCGGCCTCTTCGCGGGTGAGGTCGGCTTCCAGGCGCGCGCGTTCGGCGTCGGAGGGCGGGGCGAGGTCGAAACCCGAGGGAGAAACGGTCATGCCGCGAATGTAGGGCGTCCCGGGCCCTTCGGAAAGTCGCCGGCGAGGCATGGCAAGGCGACCGCCGGTTTCATATCTTCCAGACAACGCCATCCGACGGAGGACATCCGATGCTCACCGCCACCACCCATTCCATCGCCGAACGCCCCACCACCCAGACGCTGGGCGTCGTGGCCGGCGAGGCGATCATCGGCGCCCATATCTTCAAGGACCTGTTCGCCGGCATCCGCGACATCGTCGGCGGCCGGGCGGCCAGCTATGAGGACACCCTCCGCGAGGCGCGCCAGACGGCCACGCGGGACATGATCGAGGCCGCCCAGCGTCTCGGCGCCGACGCGGTGGTCGGGGTCGACTACGACTACGCGACCATCGGCCAGAACGGCAGCATGCTCATGGTCTCGGCCACCGGCACCGCCGTGAAGCTGGGCTGAGGCCCGCGCCGCCCTATCTGGCGGCGGATGACAGCCCCCTGCCCGCTCGAGAGCTTCCCCGCCGACGGCTGCGCCGTGGTCATCGGCGCGGGCGGCGGCATCGGCGCCGCGCTCGCCGATGGGCTGGCGGCGAGCGGGCGATTCCCGGCGGTCCACGCCCTGCGCCGGGCGGACCTGGACCTCGAGGACGAAGCCTCCATCGCCGCCGCCGCCGCCCGGCTGGACGCCCCGCCCCGGCTGGTCATCGTCGCCACCGGCCTGCTGCACGGACAGGGCGTGGCGCCGGAGAAGGCCCTGCGCGCCGTCGATCCGGCCGCCCTGCTGAAGAGCTATGCGGTCAACGCCGTCGGGCCGGTGCTGGTCGCCAAACACTTCACCCCGCTGTTCCCGCGCGCCGGAAAGGTGGCCTTCGCGGCGCTGTCGGCCCGGGTCGGCAGCCTGGGCGACAACCGTCTGGGCGGCTGGCACGGCTACCGGGCGTCCAAGGCGGCGCTGAACATGCTGCTGCGCAATGTCGCCATCGAACTGGCGCGGAGCCGGCCACAGGCGGTCTGCCTGGCCCTGCATCCCGGCACGGTCGACACCGGCCTGAGCGCCCCCTTCCAGGGCGGCGTGCCGGGCGAACGGCTGTTCACCCCGGCCTTCAGCGCCGCCCGTCTGCTGGAGGTGATCGATCGTCGGGGCCCGGAGGACAGCGGCGGCGTTTTCGACTGGGCCGACAAGCCTGTGCCGTGGTGACGCTACGTCCATGCCTGTCAGGCGTTGCCAATCCCGCCCATGCGGTCTAACCCGCAACGCAACAATCGTGCGCAAGGGACGACCGCAGGCCTATGTTCTCGAAGATTCTGATCGCCAACCGGGGTGAAATCGCGGTCCGGGTCATCAAGACCTGCCGCCGGATGGGGATCAAGACGGTCGTCGTCTACTCCGAAGCCGACGCCGACAGCCTGGCCGTGGAGATGGCCGACGAGGTCGTGTTCATCGGCCCGGCCCCGGCCAGCGAATCCTACCTGGTGCAGGACAAGATCATCGCCGCCTGCAAGCAGACGGGCGCCCAGGCCGTGCACCCCGGCTTCGGCTTCCTGTCGGAGAACGCCAGCTTCGCCCAGCGCTGCGCCGACGAGGGCATCGTCTTCATCGGTCCCAACCCCGGCGCCATCAGCGCCATGGGCGACAAGATCGAGTCCAAGAAGTTCGCCGAGAAGGCCGGCGTCAGCTGCGTCCCCGGCCACATCGGCGAGATCGCCGACACCGCCCACGCCATCGAGATCTCCGAGGAGATCGGCTATCCGGTGATGATCAAGGCCAGCGCCGGCGGCGGCGGCAAGGGCATCCGCGTCGCCCACAATCGCCGCGACGTGGAGGAAGGCTTCCCGGCCGTGCGGTCCGAGGCCAAGTCCAGCTTCGGCGACGACCGCATCTTCATCGAGAAGTTCATCACCAGCCCGCGCCACATCGAGATCCAGGTGCTGGGCGACAAGCACGGCAACGTGGTGCACCTGTTCGAACGCGAATGCTCGATCCAGCGCCGCAACCAGAAAGTCATCGAGGAGGCGCCGAGCCCGCTGCTCGACGAGGCCACCCGCGCCGCCATGGGCGCCCAGGCCGTCGCCCTGGCCAAGGCCGTGAACTACGACAGCGCCGGCACCGTCGAGTTCGTCGCCGGCCAGGACAAGAGCTTCTACTTCCTGGAAATGAACACCCGCCTGCAGGTCGAGCACCCGGTCACCGAGCTGATCACCGGTCTGGACCTGGTCGAGCAGATGCTGCGCAGCGCCGCCGGCGAGACGATGGCGTTCGGTCAGAAGGATCTGAAGATCAACGGCTGGGCCATCGAGAGCCGCATCTACGCCGAGGACCCCTACCGCAAGTTCCTGCCGTCCATCGGACGCCTGGTCCGCTACGACCCGCCGGTCGAGGGCGAGCACGAGGGCTACACCGTCCGCAACGACGCCGGCGTCCGCGAGGGCGACGAGATCTCGATGTACTATGACCCGATGATCTCCAAGCTCTGCACCTGGGCCCCGACGCGCCTCGCCGCTGTCGACGGCATGGCCCGGGCGCTGGAGGACTTCCACATCGAGGGGCTGGGCCAGAACATCCCCTTCCTGGCCGCCGTGATGGACCAGGAGCGGTTCCGCACCGGCGCCCTGGCCACCAGCTACATCGTCGACGAGTTCCCCGAGGGCTTTGACGGCACGACGCCGACCACCTTCCAGATCGACGTCATGTCCGCCGCCGGCGTCGCCATGCACCGCGTCATGTCCGCCCGCGCCGGCTCGCCGCCCCGCAACGACTGGCGGGTCTTCGTCGGCCACGCCGGCCGCGCCGTCGCGGTCGCCGACACGGGCGAGGGCCTGACCCTCACCCTGGCCGAGGACGGCCGGGTGATGCGCCTGACCGACGTCGTCTGGCGTCCGGGCCAGGCCCAGTTCCGCGGTCGGCTGGACGGCAGGGCCTTCACGGTCAACGTCGCCCCCGCCGCAGAGGGCTTCGTGATCCGCCACCGCGCCGCCAAGCAGAAGGTGCTGGTCCTCTCGCCCCGCTCGGCCGAGCTGCACGGCAAGATCCCGGAAAAGAAGCCCGCCGACACCAGCAAGATGATCATCTCGCCCATGCCGGGCCTGGTGGTCAGCATGGACGTCGAGGTCGGCCAGACCGTCCGCGAGGGCGAGGTGGTCTGCGTCATCGAGGCGATGAAGATGCAGAACATCATCCGCGCCGAACGCGAGGGCGTGGTGAAGGTCGTCTCCGCCAAGGGCGGCGACAGCGTCGCGGCCGACGAGGTGCTGGTCGAGTTCGGCTAGGGCCAGCGCTCTTCAGCAGTCAGCGACGCCTGCCGCCTCCGTCTTCCCGGCGAAGGCCGGGATCCATGACGCGCGACGCGGTCCTTCCGTTTTGTCCGCCGCGACGGCGGCCGGGACTTGTCCCCGCTCTTGCCTGAGGCCGTTCCCCTCGGGCCGGAAGCACACTAGATTGGGCGCGGTCACATCGGACTCGGAGCGCAATCTCGCATGGGAAGCCAGATCGACTGGTTGGAGCTGTTCTTCTCCTCCACGGGCCGCGTCTCGCGCGGGCCGTTCCTCATCGCCGCCGCCGTGCTGATTTCGCTCGCCGCCCTCTACGAGGCCGCCGTCGGGCCGACGACCCATTTCCTGACCGGCTGGTTCGTCTATCCGGGCCTGCTGTTCTCGGGCTGCTGCGTGCTGTCCCGGCGGCTGCATGACCGCGGTCGCTCCGGCTGGCTGGCCGCCGTCCTGCTGCTGGCCCTGGCCCTGGCCTGGCCGCGCCCCGAGGGGCTGATCGACTACCTCGCCGTCGTCGTGGTCGTCTGGGCCGTGGTCGAACTGGGCGTCATGCCCGGCGAGCAGGGCGCCAACCGCTTCGGTCCCAATCCCGTCCGTACTGTTCAGGTCTAGGAGCCTCCTACATGCGCACTCTCCTCGTCACCGCCCTCGCCTTCATGATCGCCGGCCCGGCCCTGGCCGTCGAACCGGCCGCCGCCGACACCGATCCGGCCGTCGCGGCCCTGAAGGACGTGGCCCGCAGCGCCAAGAACCTGCGCGTCCGCAAACTGCGGCTCAGCCCGTCCGGCGACGTCTGCGGCCTGGTTCGCACCAGCGCCGACGCCCGCGACATGGAGTTCGTCTGGACCAAGGCCTCTGGCGAAATCTGGATCATGGAAGCCCCGACCGAGCCCAACACCGGCTTCGTCTTCGGCGCCTCGCACCTGCGCCGCTCGACCGAGCGCGCCGACTTCCGCGCCTGGAAGGCCTGCGGCGCGGGCTGATCGCCCTGGGACTGATTCAGCTGGTGTTGGGGGACAGGTTAAGGTGCCCCTTGGGACACCTTAACCTGTCCCCAAAGGCGCCGCCGCCTCCGCGACCGGCCCGAACACCCGCGTGAACGCCGCCTTCAGGGCGGCGTCCGCCTCGTCCATGGTGACCGGCAGGCCCAGGTCGACCAGGCTGGTGACCCCGTGCGCCGTCTGGCCGCAGGGCACGATGCCGTCGAAGTGGGCGAGGTCCGGCTCCACGTTGAGGCTGATTCCGTGGAAGCTGACCCAGCGGCGCAGCTTGACCCCGATGGCGGCGATCTTGTCTTCGCGCGACCAGCCCGGGCCCTTGCGCTCGACCCAGACCCCGACGCGGCCGTCGCGCAGCTCGCCCTCGACGTTGAAGGCCGCCAGGGCGTCGATCACCCAGGTCTCCAGCGCGCCGACAAAGGCCCGCACGTCCCGGCCCCGCGCGGTCAGATCCAGCATCACATAGGCCACCCGCTGGCCGGGCCCGTGGTAGGTGTACTGCCCGCCACGGCCGCTTTCGAACACCGGAAACCGGTCCGGCTGCAGCAGGTCGGCGGCCCTGGCCGAGACGCCGGCGGTGTAGAGCGGCGGATGCTCCAGCAGCCAGACCAGCTCGCCCGCCTTTCCCTCGGCGATGGCCGCGGCGCGCGCTTCCATGGCCGCCACGGCCTCCGGGTAGGAGACGGGCGTGGTCGAGACCGCCCAGCCGGCGGCGACACCGTCGGCGCGACCGAATAGCGCGGCCGGAACGTCGGGACTTAACGGCTGATCAAGCATGCTGGCCGCAATGTGACCTGTCGGCGCGAGTTGCGCGAGAGGGGCTGCGTTTTCGTGAGTCAGGTCAAAGCCGTCAACGTCGATATCGCGGTGCTTCTGGGCCGCTCGACCCTGCCGATGCAACAGCTTCTGCGCATGGGCCGGGGCGCGGTGATTCCGCTCGACGCCAAGGTCAACGACGAGGTCTGGATCCTGGCCAACAACCACCCCGTGGCCCGCGGCGAGATCCAGATCAACGACGACCGTATCAGCATCGCGGTGACCGGCCCGGCCGACGTCTACGACTTCATGGCCGGCGGGTCGTAGGGCTTCGGGGTCCCCACCGCCTCACCCGCCTCCCAGGCCTTTATCAGCGCCAACCGTTCGTCGATGTAGCGATGCTTGGCTTCCAGCACGTCGGGACGGGAGTGGTAGGCGTACGCCGCGAGCTCTTCCGGTGAGAGCGTTTCGGGCTGCCGGCGGCGGAGTCTGGGTTTGCTCATTTCGCGTCTCCCGGTTCGTGACACGGCTTCGCCGCCTCAAGGGCTGGCGCCGATGAAGGTTGGGGAGGTGGTGCGGAGCGCTCCGGGTTCACCCCGGAAGTCTGTGAGTGTGAACGTGTGAACGGTGGCGTAGACCCGTGCGCGCCGCGAAGTCCGTTATCCGGGAGCCGCCGGTAGGCAGTGCTCTTAGCACTTAGCCGGCAAAGCCTCCGACGGGCGGGCGGCGGGCAGCCGTCCCGGACCGGATGAGTAACCCCCTCACCCCTGTCCCCGCTCGAACTCCATCCCGTCGCCGCAAGGTCGCCGGCCATGCGCCCTCCCCGTGCGACGGGACCTGTGAAGCATACGGGCGTGGAATCGGAGGGGGACAAGTTCGAGTTATCCCCCCATTTTTCCCCGCTCATCCTCGCGGAAGCGAGGACCCAGGTTTGCGGGCTCAAGGGGGGGACAGGTCAAGATGTCCCTTGGGACACCTTAACCTGTCCCCGCCCCCGTGGATCCCGACCCGCGGGCCGGGAAGACGGTGGATGGAGCCGAACGCGGCGGCCAGTCACCGACCGGCGGCGGGTCCCTCTCCACCCTGCTCCGCAGGGTCCCCCTCTCCCAAGAGGGAGAGGATAGATTGCGAGTTACCGCTTCTTGCCGAGCTCGGCGGCGATGTCTTTCGTGGCCTTGCCGACCTTGCGGTGGGCGGCGGTGATCTGGTCGCGGGTGACGCCCCAGCGCTTCATCCAGTATTCGACGGCCTGCCGCTCGGACAGGTCGAGGCGGTCCTTGTCGATGAAGCCGCGCTTGTCCTTCAGTCCCGCCATGCCGCCGCTCCGTGATTTGCCCTTGGGGCCATTATCCCGGTAAGCCGGGGCCATGACCAGCCAGCCCAAGCTCCGCCGCCTCATCGACCTGCCCGGCATCGCCGACCTGGAGACGAAGGCGCTGATGAAGCCGGCCTGGGCCGAGCCGGAGGCCCGCGCCGAACAGCCGGAGATCGACGCCTGCTCGATGGCGATCTTCGGCCTGACCGCCGACGAGGCAGAGGCGGTCGAACGCCCCGCCGACTGGGACGACGTCGACCAGCTGCCGCTACGCGACCAGGTCGACGCCTTCGAGGCGGCCGGCTGGGACGTCACCGAGCGGCGCAAGCCGTTGCGCATGCTGGGCCACTTCAACCAGCAGCTCTGGCTGGCCCTCCGCGGCGTGGCCGGGACCCTGCCCTTCGCGGCCGAGGACGACACGGTCCTGACCGGCTGGGGCGCGTCCCTGGCCGCCGACGCCAAGGCCTTCAGGAAGCGATAGCCGCTACTGGCCGCCGCCCAGCGGATCGGGCGGGCGGACGACGCGGCGGGCGCTGAAGTGCTGGTTCTGCTGCTGTAGCCGGGTGACCTGGCTGTTCAGGTCGACGACGTCGCCCTCCAGCTGGGCGATGCGCTGCTTGAGATAGGTGTTCTCGCGCCGCAGCTTGCTGAGGTCGTCTTCGGTCATCGGGGCGGTCCTTGAGGGCTGGTGTGGGTCAGCGGGCGGTCGCCCGCTCCTGGCTGCGGATCACCGCCCGCAGGAGCAGGGCCCGCCGGGGCGACAGCCGGCTGTCGGCCAGTTCGGCCCGCGCGCCGCGCACCACCTCGCCGGCGTGGCGGCCGCCCAGCGCCCAGGTCTCGGCGCGGATCTCGCGGTCGGACACCGCCCCGCCGAAAAGCGCGTCCTTCAGGGTCTTGAACAGGGTCATGGCGAGCCTCCGGCCCGGTTTTGCGGCTGCGAGCGCGGGCTCACAGGCGGATGAAGTCGATGACCTTGCAGCGGGCGTCCCAGGCGACGCCGTCGCCCTGGGTCACCTCGGCGACCTCGACGTCGTAGAGGCCGGTCGGGCGACTGAAGGTGTAGATGTCGCCGACCACGAGCGGACGGGCGGTCGTGGCGTGGATGGTGACCTCCATTGCCTGCTCGAGGCGACCGTAGGTGATCACATAGTCATGGGCGCCGAAGGGGCCGTCCCGGCCCGAGTCGTCCCGCTCAGAACCCGTCATCGGCCGCCTCTCCCCATATCGGCGCGACGTCGACGGTCGGACCGGTATCAGCGGCGTCGGGCATTCTGGAATTCCCTCGCGCGTGTCCGAATACGGCATCGCGCAGAATTGTATTCGGCAGCCCGGAATTCAGTTTCACCGGGCTCTTGTCCTACCACGATAAACCGGCGCACCGCCGGAATATTCTTTCGACGATGACGAGATCATGTGGCTGGCCCGCAGGATTGTCGGCGGACGCGTCTGGCGACAGGCCGATTCCCCGCGGCGCGGAAACCCATTAGACAGCGGCCATGGCCTGGACGCGAACCTATGACGAAGCCGAGCCCCAGCGGGTGAACCGCTGGCTGGCGCAGAGCGGCGTCTGCTCCCGGCGCGAAGCCGAGGGCCTGATCGCCCGCGGGCTGGTCAGCATCAACGGGGAGACGGTCGAGGATGTCGGCCGCAAGATCCTGCCGGGCCAGACCCTGACCCTTGCCGATGTCGCCACCGCCGACCTGGGCGCGGCGATGACCCTGATGATCCACAAGCCGGTGGGAATCGTCTCCTCCCAGCCCGAAGGCGAGCAGGTCCCGGCCGTCCGGCTGATCACCCGCGACACCCTGTGGGGCGACTCACCGTCCATCCCGGGACGCGACAGCCGCCTGGCCCCGGTCGGCCGGCTGGACATGGACTCGCGCGGCCTGCTGATCCTGTCGGAGGACGGGGTGGTGGCCAAGGCGGTCATCGGCCCCGACTCGCTGCTGGAGAAGGAATACGTCGTCACCGTCACCGGCCAGATCACCGACGCGCGGCTCGCCCTGCTGCGCCACGGGCTGGTGCTGGACGGCCGACAGCTGCGCCCGGCGAAGGTGACGCAGGAGGGGCCGCGGACTCTGCGGTTCGTGCTGACCGAAGGCCGCAACCGGCAGATCCGCCGGATGTGCGAGCTGGTCGACCTGTGGGTCGCCGACCTCTACCGCGTCCGGGTCGGACCGTTGACGCTGGGCGACCTGCCCGAGGGGCGCTGGCGGCCGTTGACCGCGCAGGAGCGCGCGGCGCTCATCGCCGGGGATCAGTAGCCCGGCGGCGGGACGAAGCCGCCGAATTCGCGCTCCAGCAGGCCGGAGAAGGCGATCGGGGTGCGATCCTCCAGATACGGCCCGAGGATCTGAATGCCGATCGGCAGGCCGGCGCGCGACAGGCCGATAGGCGCCGCCGTGGCCGGCAGGCAGGCCAGGGTCGCCATGCCCGGCCAGGCCAGCTGGTCGAAGTAGCGCGTCGCCTCGCCGTTCAGCGTCAGCTTGCGGGCGCCCATGTCCGGGCTGGGATCATGCGGGAAGGCCAGCGACCCGTGGGCGGGCGCCAGCACGACGTCGAAGCCCTCGAACAGCCGCGCCCACTGGCGCCGGACGGCCAGCTGCCCGTCGAGCAGGCCCATCCACTCGTGGGCCGAGGGCGAACGGGCGCCGGGCTGGCCGCGGGTCATGGCGACATTGAGAATCGCGCCGTAGAGCATCTGGGCGTCCGCCAGGTCGGGCAGCAGGTCGGAGTGGCGGTCCACCCGGGCGCCGGCGTCCTCCAGCCGGTCGGCCAGACCGTGAAGCGCAGCGACGATCTCTGTGTCGACCTTCGCCATCGGATGGGCGTCGAGAATCAGCACGCGGAAGTCGGCCAACCGGTCGTGGCGCGGCGGCCGGAGGGCCAGACCGTAGCCCACGGCCTCCTCCGGCGCCGGGCCCGCCAGCACGCCGAGGGCCAGGTCGAGGTCGGCGGCGGTGCGCGCCATCGGCCCGACCACGGCCAGCGGCACGTCGGTCCCGTCGACGATCGGCGGCGTATGCCCGCGCAGGGGCACGAGCCCGTAGCTCGGCTTGTGGCCGTAGACCCCGCAGAAGGCGGCCGGAACCCGGATCGAGCCGCCGATGTCGGACCCGAACTCCAGCGGGACCATGCCGGCCGCCAGGACCGCGGCGCTGCCGCCCGACGAGCCGCCCGGCGTGCGTGACAGGTCCCAGGGATTGTTGCTGCGGCCATAGACGGGGTTGTCGCTCTGCCAGTCAGCCAGCATCGGCGGCACATTGGTCTTGCCCAGGATGACCGCCCCGGCCGCCTTGAGCCGGGCGACGCCGACGCCGTCCACGGTCGCCCTGGCGTCGCGCCACATCTCCATCCCCCAGGTGGTCGGCGTGCCGACCAGCCAGTTGGCTTCCTTGATGGTCATCGGCACGCCCAGCAGCGGCCGTCGCTCACCGCGGGCCAGGGCCGCATCCGCCGCCTTCGCGGCGTCGCGGGCGCGGTCGAAGTCGCGGACGACCACGGCGTTGATCGCGCCGTCGCGGGCCTCTATCCGGGCGATGGCGGCGTCGGCGAGCTCCAGCGCGCTGACCCGGCGGGCCGCCAGGGCGTCGACCAGCGTCGTCGCCGAGGCGTCGGCGAAGTCCTGCTTGAGTGTGTCGGACACCGCCGCCTCCCTGTTTCTGTCTGTTCTGGTTGGCGGATCGTCACCCGCCGTCGGGCAGTCGAGTGCTGATCGGCGCGTCCGGATCAACCTGCGGACGCGG
>Ga0315902_10007632_pt1 | contig 14743 bp, 9 predicted proteins | sample LakEriMetagenome_9_FD_203523 | JGI IMG/M metagenome (GOLD analysis project Ga0315902, IMG submission 203523) | Freshwater fungal communities from buoy surface, Lake Erie, Ohio, United States - Buoy 12 MA117 | ecosystem: Environmental > Aquatic > Freshwater > Lake > Lake biofilm | place: USA... | reverse complement strand
CGTAGCGAACGTCCGCGAGAGGGCATGTGCAGGCCCGGGCCGGGGGCGAATCGTCACGCTCCGACCGTTCGCGGCTAGAATCCCGTCCATGCGACACGCCCCGATCGACTCCGCGCTGTTCACCGCCCACCGCCGCCGGCTCACAGGGCTCTTGCCCCCGAACAGCGTCGCCATCGTCCATGCGGCCGACATCCTGCCGACGACGGGCGACGGCACGCTGCGGCTCCATCCGGCGAGCGATCTCTTCTGGCTCAGCGGCATCGAGCAGGAGGAGAGCGTGCTGGTGCTCGCGCCGCAGGCGATCGATCCGGCGCTCCGCGAGGTGCTCTTCATCCGCCAGCCGAGCGACCACCTCGCGACCTGGGAGGGAGACAAGCTCTCGAAGGAGAAGGCGACGAAGCTGTCGGGCGTCGAGCGGGTCCGCTGGCTCGCCGAGCTGCCGGCCGTGCTGCATGGGCTGCTCTGCCAGAGCGAGCAGGTGTTCGTCAACTCCAACGAGCACGATCGCGCCGTGATCGAGGTCGAGCCCCGCGACCTGCGGCTGGCGCGGCAGCTCAAGGAAAAATATCCGCTCCACCGCTTCGAGCGGCTCGCGCCCCTCCTGCGGCGGCTGCGGGCGGTGAAGGACGAGGCCGAGATCGACCTCATCCGCCAGGCGATCGACATCACCGACGCGGGCCTGAGGCGGCTGCTTTCCGCCCTGAAGCCGGGCGTGACCGAGTACGAACTGGAAGCGGAGCTCCTTGCCGAGTTCACGCGGCGGCGGGCCCGCATGGCCTACGAGCCGATCATCGGCAGCGGCAAGAACGCCTGCGTGCTGCACTACCTCGACAACCTCGCCCCATGCCGTGCCGGCGAGCTCGTGCTCGTCGACGTCGGCGCCTCGTATGCGAACTACTGCGCCGACCTCACCCGCACCTACCCCGTCGGCGGCCGGTTCACGCCGCGGCAGCGGGCCGTGTACGAGGCCGTGCTGCGGGTGTTCAAGTCGTCGGTGGCCCGGGCGACGGCGGGCACCTCGCTCCGCGGCTGGAAGCGGGCCGCCCAGGTGGAGATGGCCGAGGAGCTCGTGAAGCTCGGCCTGATCACGGCCGAGGAGGCGGCCAAGGACACGCCCGAGGAACCGGCCTGCCGAAAATACTTCATGCACGGCCTCGGCCATTCGCTCGGCCTCGGCGTGCACGACCTCGCCCCGTTCGACGGCCCCTTGGAGCCTGGCTGGGTGGTCACCGTCGAGCCGGGCATCTACATCCCCGACGAGGGCCTCGCCGTCCGTCTCGAGAACGACATCCTGATCACCGAATCCGGCCCGATCGACCTCTGCTCCCACGTCCCGATCGAGGCCGACGAGATCGAGACGCTGATGAACGCCCGCGGCTAAAGGAGGCTCGGGGTTGCCCGTGCCCTCGAGCCAGCGTTGCTGGCAAACCGGGAGCCTGCCGTGGGTCGCGCGCAGCCGTCCGGTGAATTTTGACTGGCAGAGTTAGCGCACCACATCGATCGGGCTCGCATCGTCAAAATCCGCCGGCGGCGAGCACGTGCCCACGGCAGGCGGCTTGGCTGCTCGATCGCCAGAGCCGGCCCACCCCACTTGAGGTGACCGGATTCGCCCGCAGCCGGTATGCTCTGGCGTCCACCTTCACCGGAGCAACCCCATGCGTTCGTTCGCTGCCGCTCTTCTGACCGCCCTTTGCCTCTTTGCAATGGAGACCACCGTGGCCCAAGACGTTCCCCATCCCGCCCTCCCCGCCGGCGCCGGCAAGCTCGATGCGGATGCCCCCAAGGCCTTTACGAAGACCGCCTCGGGCCTGCAGTACCGCGTGCTCCGCAAGGGGACCGGCGTCGCCCCGAAGGCCTCCAACACCGTGAAGGTGAACTACCACGGCTGGCTCGACAGCGGGAAGGTGTTCGACAGCTCCTACGAGCGGCGGGAGCCGATCGAGTTTCCGCTCAACCAGGTGATTCCGGGCTGGACCGAGGGCATGCAGCTCGTCGGCAGCGGCGGCATGATCGAGCTGTTGATCCCGAGCAACCTCGGCTACGGCCCCCGCGGCACGCCGGGCGGCCCGATCCCCCCCAACGCCACGCTCCACTTCCTCGTCGAGCTGATCGAGGTGAAGTGACGCCGGCTACCGCCTGAGCGCCTCCGCCACGGCCGTGTGATCGTCGGTCCATGGCCGGCCGGAGGGCCGCTCCGCGCAGGGCCGCCACCGCCAGCGGTCGCTGGTCGGCTGGGTGTAGATCGCCTTGATCACGTCGAGCGACCGCGAGAGCACCATCCATTCCGACGGGCTGCGGGCGAACTCGGTTGGCACATCGTCGTCGCGTCCCTGCAGGGCCATCCAGCCGCCGTCGGCGGCGAGCCTTTCGACGACGGGCACGAAGTCGAGATACTTGTTTGACACGTGCAGGGCCACGACGCCATCGGGAGCGAGGGTGCGTCCGTAAAGGGCGAGCGCCTCGCGGGTGAGCAAGTGCGTGGGCACGGAGTCGCCCGTGAAAGCATCGACGACGAGCAGGTCGATCGCTCCCTCCGGCTCGCGCTCCAGGGCGAGCCGTGCGTCATCCACCACCACCCGGACGTCACCGCGGCAGTCGGCGAGGAATGTGAACCAGTCCGGATTGCGGGCGATCCGCACCACCTCCGGGTCGATCTCGAAAAACACGAATTGCTGTCCCGGCTCGGCGTAGGCCGCCACGGTACCGACTCCCAGACCGGCCACACCGACGCGGCGGAGCGGCCGGACCGTCTCCAGGCCGCGAAACACGCTGCCGAGCGGACCCGCCTCGGCGTAGTACGACAGCGGAATCCGGCGCCGCTCGGGATCGTCCGACACCAGCTGCACGCCGTGCGTGATGCCGCCATGAACGAGCGTGCGTGACGGCCCGTTGGCGGCCTCGCAGACCCGCAGGACGCCGAAGAAGGTGCGGCTGCGGTGAATGACCCGCTCGAACGTCTCCCCCATCACGAACGTGGCGACAAACACGGCGGCAATCACGAGCCCGCGCTCGACGCGGCGAAGGAAGACCAGTGCGACCACAAGCAGGCTGGCGAGGGCCGTCAGCCACAGCCACCGGGGCGACGCCACCCACGGAGCGGCGACCGCCAGCGTCGTCACCACGCCTGCCGCGGCCGCCACGACGAACCAGCGGATCCTGATCGAGCGGCCCACGTCCACGGCAGGCACCAGGGCCGCCGCCAACGCGATCGCCAGCGGAAACTCATGATGGGCATCGAAGATCGCGGGCGCGACCAGTGCGTTGAACAGCCCGCCACATGCCCCGCCGGCCGCCATCGCCAGATACATCGCCGAGAGCTGGTCGGCCGGCGGACGCTCGTCGACGAGCAGACCGTGCAGGCCGACACACACCACGAAAAACGCCGTCAGGTGGGCCGTGATCACCGGCCACGTGGGATGTTCGACATTGCCGGCCAACAGCCAGGCGGCGATCCCCACGGCTGCCATCACCGCGGGCCGCTCGAGACTGCTGAGCCGACGTCCTCCCGGTGAGAACACCACGACGAAACTCGCGAGGTACACCGCCAGTGGCACGACCCACAGCAGAGGAATCGGGGCGACTTCCACCGTGGCGTATGTCGTGAGCCCGGAGAGCCACGAGGCAGGCACCGCGGCGAGCGCCGCCCACCGCAGCCAGGTCGGCCAGCCGACGGGGCGGCGAGGGTCGGCCGGGTAGACGCCCCCGGCATCTCGCGACCGTGAGGCGGCGAAGTAGCCGCAGGCAATCGTGAGCACGGCCACGACGGCATAGAGCCGGGCCGCGATCTCGGCCTGACTGGCGAGGCCGGCCGCCGGCTCGATGACGAGCGGGTAGGCCACCAGGGCGGCAAAACTGCCGGCGTTTCCCGCCGCGTAGAGGCCGTAGGCCCGATCGGCCGCAGCCGGCCCGCCTCCGGCGGCCCTGCCCCACCGGCTCCGCCAATGACCGAAGAGCGGTGCGAGCGAAGCGACCGCGAAGAACGACGGCCCGAGACTCGCTGCCAGCATGAGCAGCACGACGAGCGGTACCGGAAGCTGTTCCTGCACGCGCTCGGTCAGTGCCGCCCCGAGGCCCAAGGGCGCGACGATCGCGGCGGCGGCAAAAAGCATCGCCTGGATCCCGACCTGGCTCCCGGGCGACCAGCGGCGAATGAGCCGATCGGCATGGCAATAGGCCGCGACGAGGGCCAATTGGAAGAAGGCCAGGCAGGTGATCCACACGCCCGGCGCCCCGCCGAATCGCGGCAGGAGCTGCTTGCCGGCGAAGAGCTCGATCAGAAACAGGCAGGCCGAGGCGCTGAACGCGGCCACCACCGACAGGACGGCAAAGAGTCGCTCGAGACGAAATGCCGTCATGGTGTTTCACTCAGCGGGTGGCGGAAAGGCTCGGGCGGGATCGAGGCCGGCGGCCTCGGCATCGGCACGGAGCGTCTCGGCCAGCTGTTCGTAGGCCAGTTCCCGCAGCCGATCAGGAGCCCAGGCCCAGATCCGGGCACGCTCCAGGATCGGCAGCTGCGACTGCTTCATCACGCTCACGAACGAGTTCTCGACGAGTTTCGGGAACTCGAGCAGCTTCGACTCTTCAAGTACGAACTTCGCCTGCGGATCGGAGGCCGAGAAGCGGCGGTCGTAGACCGTGTTGGCCACCGTGAGGTAGCGGTTGAAGGCGTCGAGGTTGCCCTTCGCGAGCCCTTCCATGATCGCCCGGCGGATCATCGCGTCGAAGAACTGCCGCAGGTTCGAGACGTCGATCGCCAGCACCTCGCCGATCCGCCGGGCGATGAATGACTCCACCGTGTCGGTGTAGAGCGGGTCGTCGCCGCGGCCAAGCCGTTCGGCGAGCGTGCGGAGCTTGAGGAAGTGCGTCTCCGCGTCGGCCCGGTCGCCGTAGAGATATTCCAGAATCACGGCGAGGTTGAGGAACGTCTCGTAGCCGTCGAGCAGATCCTCCTCCTCCGCTTGTCCGAAATCACCGGCCGAGACGCCGTCTTCCGACGCGATCAGGTCGAGCGCCTCCTCCATGGCACGCTCGTAGCTGGCGACGAACCGTGGATCGGGCAGCAGATCGACACGGTTCGTGACCGGGTCGAAATCGACCCGCCCCGTCCGCATCAGGTCGGAAAGCATGTGGAGCCGGCTGCGGATGATGAGGAGTTCGTTGGTCTCAACACGCCGCTTGAGCCCGCGGCCGATCGCGATGCCCTGTTCCGTCCAATAGATTCCGTGCGACTCGGGGTGCCGCCAGTCGAGCGGACCGTACCGCTCCATGAGCGCGAGCATCACCGCCGGATCCATCCGATGGTAGTCCTCCAAGATTCTCCGCTGGAGGTGCGGCACCAGGTGGTCGAAGATCACGCCCGCCGTGTCGCGGTCGCCGCGGATCGCCGCCAACAGCTTACGATCGACGTCCGCCGGCAGCGCGTCGCCCCCCAGGAGCTTGGCGTCGGTCGATCGGGCGTACATGAGCGCCCGGCCGAGCATCCGCATGAAGGTCTCGTCGGGCTTCGCGCCATGCTCGGCGAGCAGTGCGACGGCCCCCTTGACCGCAGGCACGCGGGCTTCGAGATCACCGAGTGTCGCCGGCGCCTCGGCCACGCGGCGAAACAGATCGATCGCCTCGGCCGTCGTGCGGCCGGAGCACATGTCGCCGAGCACCTCCTGCATGTCACGCGCGAGCCGGGCCTTGTAGTACCAATGCTCCTTGTCCGACTTGCCGGCGATCTTGTTGTGGTAAATCCAGCCCAGCTCCATCTGCAACTGCGGCGCCTTGGGGTTGAGCGGGATGCCCTGATCCCGCAACAGCGCGATGCCGCGACGCACCCACCCCCACCTCTCCTCGGGCACCTGCGTGGCCGCGGCGATGTTGTAGGCGAGATTCCAGGCCTGGAAGCCCCACACCTTCTGGAACCGTGGCTGGAGCGCCGTGATCCATTGGCTCAAGGTCTGGGCCTCGAAATACTCCCCCTCGGTCTGCAGGTGATCGGCCCGCGCCCAGAGGATGTCGACGGCGAGACCGCGAAACGTTCCGAGGGCCGCGGTGGCGATCGCCACGTGGGGCGGCATCCCCTCCGTGCCCGCCCGCGACACCACCAGTTCCAGTTCTCGCCGCTCCCGCTGGATGCCGGCGGCCAGCCACCCGGCCGTGACCGTGGCCACCAGGAGGATGAGGGCGGCGACTCCAATCACGGCACGTTCGGCATTCATATCTGAAGCCTCTGACGGGATCAGGAACCCGACACGTTGACGAGGTCGCGGCGCTCGAGCAAAAACCAGCCGACGGCCAAAAGCGCGAGCGGATAGAGCACGAACAGCTCACCGCAGGTGGCGAGCACGTGCGGCAGCGAGAGCAGCCGGCCGGTGGTCACCTCCGTCACGCCGTCATGCGCCCCGAAGGAGGGCACGAGCGCCAGAAAACCGTCGGCCACGATCGAAGTGAGCGTCTTGAAGGCGTCCCAGAGCTCGAGCTTGTCGAGACGCTCGAGCAGGAGCCCTCCCCGGAGCCGCACCATCGATACGAACGTCGCATCGGGCCGGTCGAGACCCGTGTAGATATCGATGGCATCGGCCAGGAAGCCGCGGGCCACCGCCGACACGTACACCATCAGGCTCGCGAGCACGGCGATCGGAAACCCGAGCCAGCTGGCGGCAGCCAACCCGACCGCGGCCAGCATCGCCAGCTTGGCGAGCATCATCACGAGCCCGCGGACGAAGTTGCTTCCGAAGGAGCCGACCCGGTACAGCAGCTCCAGCCCCTTGCCCGGTGAGAAGGAGATGCTCGTCGGCCGCGTCTCGCCCGGGGGCACGAGGTTCCGGTTTGCGATCGCGACCCGAAGCGTGCCGGTTTCGTCGATGGCCGCCACCGGCACGTCGATCGTATGGAACCGGCCGCTCGTCAGCGTGTACTCCTCGTGAACGCCGTTCCTCACGGGGTAGGGCCGGTCATTGAGCCACAGGGCGAACCGCACCGGGGCCCGATCGATCCCCACGTTGTCGGCGAACGGCTTGAGCCGCAGCTGCACGACGCTCGCCTGCAATCGTTTCGGGTCGAGCCCCTTGAACAGATAGCTGGCCACGACGTCAGCCGAGACGGTATGCCATTCGAGCACCCGCTGGGCCCGGATGCGGCGGCGGGCGCCGGCCGGGTCGAGGGCGAAGCCCGCGGGATCGTCCTTCCGCATCTGCTCGATCGACGCGGTGACCGCCGCGTCGAACTCCGCCCCCTGGGGGTGCTCCGGCCGGGCCGTCTGGCGGGCCGTGAACACTTGCTCGTCCACGGCCCGCCGATCGGCGGCGTCGGCCGCCGGAAGCCGGCCGATCGCCAGGGCTCCTGCGAACACCCCGATACCCACGATGCCCACGAGCACGACGTCGAGCAGGACGATGCCGAGCCATTTGCCGAGCAGATACTGCCACCGTTGAATCGGCTTCACGAGTGTCATGTGAATCCGTTGGCTGTCGATGTCGCCGCAGACGCTGCCCACCGCCAGCACGATCGTGACCATCGCCAGAAGAAAGCTCGCCCCGGAGAGCGCCCAGCTGAGAAAAAATTGCAGCCGGTATTCGAGCCGCTCGCTCGGGTCGAGCACCAGCGGCAGGATCGGCAGGCCGAGTACGAGCGCCAGCACGAGCAGCACCGGCGTGCGGGTGCCGACCGCCTCCTCGACGACGGCCCGCGCCACGCCGACGACGCCATGACTCCCGGAGAGCACCAGCCGCAGCGCCGCGAGACCGACGACGAGCGCCAGCCCGAGGCCGACGGCACCGGCGACCGCCAGCGCCGCCGCTGGGCGATCGGCGGCCCACAGGCCGATGGCGAACGTGATCACCCCGGCGGCGACAAGCGGCCAAACCCATCGCCGCCACGGCGGTACGGCGAGCTGCTCCGGATCGAGCGGTATGACGGTGGGATGAGGGGAAGGCATCGGCGGTTACTCGGCTAGCGACGAGTGAGACTGTCGAGCAGCCCGGCATCGACACCCGCCGGCTCGGCGGCGGAACCGTCCGCCGGTGCGGCGCCGGCGGCGAGAAAGTCGGCCACCGGGCCGCCGGCCGCCGCCCCGCTGGTCCGCACGCCCTCGGCCCGGGCCTTGGCCACGATGTCGAGAAACAGGCTTTCGAGCGACCGCCGCGGATGGGCCACCCGCGTCACGGCGAGGTCATGACGGGCGAGAACGCCCCGCACTTCGTCGATCACCGCCGGGGGAAGATCCGACGTTTCCAGGATCGTGGCCTGCTCCTGCGTCAGCAATGCGTCGCAGGTGCCCTCGGCCCGGACGCGTCCGCCGTACATGATCGCGACGCGGTCGCAGAGATCCTCGACATCGCCGAGCAGGTGCGAACAGAGCAGGACGGTTTTGCCCCGGCGAGCCAGCGTGGCGATCAGGTCCTTGATCTGCCGGGCTCCGACCGGATCCATGCCGCTGGTCGGCTCATCGAGGATCAGGAGCTGCGGGTCGTTGATCAGGCTCTGCGCCAGGCCGATGCGGCGCTGCATGCCCTTTGAGTACTCGCCGACCGGCCGGTCCTGCACGGCCTCGAGCCCGACCATCTCCAACAGCATGTCGATCCGTTCCCGGCGGGCGCGGCGGTCGAGCCGGAACAGTCGGCCGTAGTAGTCGAGCGTCTCGCGGCCGGTGAGAAACCGGTAGAGATACGACTCCTCGGGCAGGTAGCCGATCATCCGCTTGGCGTCCACGTCCTTGGGCCGCTTGCCGAGGACGGCGATCCGACCGGCCGTCGGCTGGAGCAGTCCCAGCAGCATCTTGATCGTCGTGCTCTTGCCGGAGCCGTTGGGGCCGAGCAGGCCGTACACCTGCCCCCGCCGCACCTCGAGATCGACGTTCTCGACGGCCCGAACCCGCGGCCGCATCCAGAAGTCGCGAAACGTCTTCGTGACGCCGACACAGGCGATGTCGATCACGTCACCGGATCCCGCTCGTGTCACCATTGCTCCTCCGTGTCGTTCGCTCGCAACCGAAAACGCCGCACCCCGGCCCGTGGGCGGCAAAAGTCTCGTCGCGGTGGGCCGAAGCGGCCCAATGCTCCTCGAGCGTTTGCCGACCCCCGTGCCTCCCTTTGCAACATGAATCCGCCAACGCCGCATCGCTCCTGAAGCAACATCACCGGCCCGACCGGGTTTTTTGGTCCTGCTGACGGGCGCGGAGTTGTTCCTTTTGCCGCTCTTTCTGCAAGGCCGGGTCGCGGTTGAGCTGGAGTTCGAGCTGGCCGGGCACCGTGTAGAACGTCTCGACGTCGTCGCCCGTGAGGATCGCCTCGCGGGCATCCTCCCAGAGCTTCGAGAGCACGAGCCGCGGATTCCGCTCGTACTGCGGCAAGAGCTGTTCGAACGTCTGGGCCTCGGCCGCCACCTGCTCCACGATCCGCGTCCGGTAGGTCGAGGCGGCGTTGACGATGCGAGCCACCTCGCCGCTGATCGGGATGCCTTCGACCTCGAGGGCGGAGAGCGCCGCTTCGATCCGCTGCTCGGTGGCGGCGGCGGCCGCTGCATCGCCCCGCTCGGTCGCCTGCTCGAACGCGGTGATCAGGGCCACGAGCCCGCTGCTCGCCTCTCCGGCGGTCTCGCCGAGAATGCGGGCCCGCTCCTGCTGGGCAGCGACGATCCTTCCGGCCCGGTCGCTCTCGGCGCTGGTCACGGCGTCGAAGCTGCGGGCCACCCGCATCGGAGCCGAGACCTTGTCGAGAGCGAGCTGGTCGACGACGAGGCCGCTCCGCATGTCGTCGAGCCGCCGCTGCATCGCGCCCACGGCCACCTGCCGATCGACGACGCCGCGAAGCAGGTCGTCCGCCGACAGCTGGGCCGCCGTCTGTACGATGCCCTGCTGGGCCACCAGCCGCACGAGCTCGGCGGCGAGCTTCGGACTGCCCACGTTCGTGAGGTAGGCCTCGGGGTCGGCGATCCGCCATGTGATCGTCCACTGGGCATGGACGATGTTGGAGTCGCCGGTGATCAGCGAGCCGTCGCGGAGCGGGTTGAGGGGCAGCGCCTTCCGCGACTGCATCTGGCTCCGCGAAAGCCCGCTCTCCTGCGCCGACGTCTCGAACCAGAACTCCCGGTCGAGCGCGAGAGTCATCGGCCGGGTATCGACCTTCACGATCTCCTCGATCGGGAAGGGGGCAGCCAGATAGGTGCCCCGCTCCAGCACCCGCGCGCCGGGCGCCCCCACGTAGTCGCCGAATCGCAGCCGCAGGGCCACCTCGTTGGAACCCACGCTGAACGTGCCGCTCGCGGCATAGGCCACCAGCAGCGCCGCCATCGCGAGCTTCAAAATCGTGAAGCTCACCTTCAGCGCCTCGGCGAGCGACTGCTGCGCCGCGTCGGCGGGGGCCGGCGCGAGGCTGCGATCAGGTTGCAGGGCGGGAGAATCGGGCATCGGAGTAAACGCCTAGCGGGGCGCCGGACGGGACGGGACGCGGTCGTTCGAGTCAACGCTCTTCTGGCCGTTCTCCGTCTGGCCCGGGGCCTTGTTGAACCAGTCGAGAATCCCGAGGCTGTCGGCGGAAAGCACGAACGTCGTGTTGTGATCGAGCATCTTCTTCAGTGCCTCGACCTTGCGGAGGAAGATCGCGAACTCCTCGTTCTTGGCGAAGGCCTGGTACTGAACGGAGGCCTCGCGATCCCCCTGGGCCCGGATCGCCTGGGCCCGCCGCTCCGCGAAGGCGAGGATCCGGTCGCGGGCGCTCTCCGCCTCGCTCTTGATCGCCGATGCCTGGGCCTGCCCCTCCTGCAGCGCGTTCTCCGCGAGCCGTTCCCGCGAGGCGATCATGGTCTCGAACACCTTCTCGGTCGTCGATTCCGGCAGGATGATCTTGTGGATGCCGACGCTCTCGACCTGGATGCCGTAGCCGGATTGCTCGAGCGCCGCGTCGAGCATCTGCGCGGCTTCCGTCTCGATCTCCGCCAGCTTGAGCTTCGAGCGATCCACGTTGACGAGTTCGTCGAAGCGGCGGGTGCTGATCAGCCCCCGCACCTCGCGGAGCCGTGAGGAGAGCTGGCGGCCCGCTTCAGACGGATCCTTGAGCGTGACGTAGAACCTCAGTGGATCGACGATCCGCCACGTGAGGTAGGTCCTGACGATCACGCTCTTGCCGTCGGCCGTCTGCAGTTCCTCGATCTTGTCCTCGAGCAACTGGAGCCGCCGCGGGTAGAGGGTGACCTTGTTGACCGGCCACGGCCACCGCCACTTGAGGCCGGGCGAATCCTGGATGCTCGACTCATCGGCCTTGTCGAACGTGGTGCGCACCGCCACCTGGTCGTAGCGAACCTGGTACAGAAACATGTGCGACAAGAGCACCCCGACGATCACAAGTCCGGCGAGAATGATGAACGAGTTTTTCATGGCTGGCTGGGAGTGGCTATTCGGTGAGCAGGGTGTCGATGGCCGATGCCGGATCGCTGAAGTCCATCCGGAACACGGGCGTGTCGCCGGCGTCACCAGCGATCACGAACTTGCGGCGGTCGGCGAGGCCGGCGGCAAGGACCTCGAGAAACCGGCGGGTGCGGTAGTAATCGGGCGATGCCTCGTAGGCGAGCAGCTCGCCGGCGAACCGCTCCCCGTCGGCCCGCTCGCCGACGGCTCGGCTCCAGCGGTAGGCGCGGGCGGCATGCAGCATCTCCGCGGCCTCGCCGCGGGCCTCGGTGAGCATCGTGTCGATCCGGGCCTCGGCTGCGGCGACCGCGGCCGGGTCGCCCCCCCGCAGGCCGTCGAGCGACTCGATCGCGGCATCGAGCTTGCGGGCCAGATCGACCGAGCCGGCCACCTTGGCCAGCTGCTCCACCGCCTCGCGGCGGGCCAGCTGAATGCGGGTTTCGCGATCCTGCACCGCGCCGATCTGGGCGTGGAAGGCCCGCGACACGGCTCCGATCGGCGGATGGAGCGACGTGACGGCCACACCCACCACCGCCAGGCCCAGGCCCATGCGGTCGGACTCGGCCTGGATCGCCTCCCGCAGGAGCGGCCCTCCTTGCGTTCGCCCCGGTCCGAGCAGCATGTCGATGTCGTGGGTCGCGAAGAACCGCGAGGCCTCCCGTTCGGCGACGACCGCGAGGGTGCGCCGCGGATCACTGGAGCCGAGCAAAAACCGCTCCAGGTCGGCGACGGTGTATTGCACGATCACGTCGGCCGCGACCAGGGCGACGCCTGCCGCCGCGTCTCCTTCCGCGGCCGGCGCCGCCAGAAAGTCCTCCTGCCCGATCATCGACGCCCGATCGCTGTCGTTCGTCCACAGGATCGCCTGGGCGTCCCGCGAGCGCCCCGTCAGGTCGCTCGACACGACGATCTCCTGCACCTGTCCGACCGGGTGCATCTCCACCGTCTCGATCGGCCAGGGCCACTTCAGGTGCATGCCGGGAAGCAGTGGCCCGCCCCGCATTTCTCCCCACCGCAAGACGACGCCCCGCTCGTCGGGGGCGATGATCGTGACGCAGCTCAGCCCCAGGAGCACGGCGGCCCCGAAGAGCGTCAGCGGCGTGACGGCACTGCCGAGCAGCCGGTAGAGCCAGCTCCCCGAGACCTCCACGCCGAACTGGTAGCTGATGAGGTCGGCGACCACGCTGCCGAGCGACGCCGGCGAGGTGAGCAGACCGAGCATCCGGCTGTCGAACGCGGGACGAGGCATCGTCCCGGGCACCCGCGGACGGTAGGACTCGAGCAGCGCGGTGAGCAGGATCTCGAGGCCGACGACGATCATCACCGTGGGAATCACGGCGGCCATCCAGCCGAAGAACCGGGTGTCGTCGCTGAGGGCCACCGCGACGGCACCGACGAAGAGCAGGGCCGCTACGACGAAGCAGCTCATCAGATAGCTGGCGCCACCACGCAGCAGCTGCCAGTCGCGCTGCCGCGCGTAGCCGGCAAGCCAGCGACCACTCACGAAGGCGACGAAGGCGAGCGCCGCCATCACGAAGAGCAGCCCCACGGGATTGGCTCGAGCCGAGACGGCCGGCGGAGCGTCCGGCCCTGATGCGGTCGTGAGGTGCACGTAGGCCAGTCCACAGCCGGCAGCGAGCAGGAACACGGCCACGAGCAGACTGACGATCGGCAGCCCGTAGCGGTAGAGTCGTTCGAGCCGCCCCCGGGCGGCGTCGAGATCGTCGGTGAGATCCGCGAAGATCGCGGCGGTGGCATGCGGCTCGGCGGCGAGCTTTTCCGCGGCCAGCCGCTGAGCCCGCTCGCGCTCGTGCTGGTGGTAGACGAGCGCGAGGATGATCCAGATCGGCAGCCCGCCGAGCATGTGCCACGTGGCGGCATACACCGCCTGGCTCTCGGTCCAGAGCGCCACGAGGCCCGTGCCCGCGAGCAGCAGCACCTGGATGCCGAGGCCGATGCAGGCGGCCGTCGTCGCCCGGCGATAGACGAGCGGATCGCCGGATGAGGAGACAGGGGGGGTGACGGGGGACATCGACGCGACCGTGCGGGAGGACGAGGCCGGCTCCTGACCGGCTCTCCGCCCGATTTTAGCCGCGGCAGAGCCCGCCGCTCCCGCTCACGCGATTTTCACAATCGCTGGGGTACCATCGCGGGAAATGCCACTGTTTTCCATCGCCCGCAACGCCTTCCTCGAAGCGATCCGCCAGCCGGTGCATGCGGTGCTGATCTGCGCCGGCCTGTTGGCGCTCGTGCTGAACGTCAACGTGGCGGCCTACACGCTCGAGGACGACAACAAACTGCTGGTCGATCTCGGCCTGAGCACGCTCTTTCTCACGGGCCTGCTCCTGGCCGCCTTCACGGCCACGAGCAGCCTGTCGCGGGAGATCGAGAACAAGACCGTGGTCACGGTCGTCAGCAAGCCGGTCTCGCGCTGGACCGTCGTGATGGGCAAGTTCGTGGGGGTCGCCGCAGCCATCGCCATCGCCTACTGGCTGCTGGCGGTCGTGTTTCTGATCACCGTGCGGCACCGCGTGCAGACGACCGTGCGGACGGAGGACACCTACGACGGCCCGGTGCTCGCCTTCGGCATTCTGGCCCTCGTGCTCGCCTTCGTGATCGCGGGGCTCGCCAACTACCTGTATTGCCGCCCGTTCCCCTCAACGTTCGCGGTCGTGGCCGCGATCGCGGCCCTGGCGGCCTGGGCGATCATCTCCTGCGTGAGTCGTGACTGGCGGCTGCAGAGTCCGGCCACCGACTTCGACCCGCAACTCGGTCTCGGCCTGGTGATGGTGTTCGAGGCGATCCTCGTGCTCACGGCGATCGCCCTGGCCGCCTCCACCCGCCTCGGCCGCCTGGCCACGCTGCTCGTCTGCATCGGCGTCTTTCTCGCCGGCCTCGTCGGCGAATATTTCCTGTCTGCGACCGGTTCCGGCGGCCGGCTGCTCGCGCCGTTCTCGGCGGTGGTGCCCAACTTCCAGTTCTTCTGGCCCGCCGACGCCCTCACGCAGAGGCACCCGATCCCATTGACCCACGTCGGCTCGGTCAGCCTCTACGCGACCTGCCTGATCGCTGCAGCACTCGCGCTGGCGGTCATCCTGTTCCAGTCCCGCGACGTCGGCTGACGTCACTCCTCCATCGCTGGAGCCGACTCGGTAGGGTAGGCGAGGGGGTCGGCAAACGCTCGAGGAGCATTGGGCCGCCGCGGCCCTCGCGACGAGACTTTTGCCGCCCCCGAGCCGGTTGCTAGCCGCGCAGGCCAGCCTCGGCCTGCTCGAGTTCCTCGCCACATCGCACGAGTCGAGCCGAGTTGAACACGACGGCCAGACCGCTCACCACGTGGAGGAGCGCCGCGAACAC
>Ga0315902_10007631_pt1 | contig 14745 bp, 20 predicted proteins | sample LakEriMetagenome_9_FD_203523 | JGI IMG/M metagenome (GOLD analysis project Ga0315902, IMG submission 203523) | Freshwater fungal communities from buoy surface, Lake Erie, Ohio, United States - Buoy 12 MA117 | ecosystem: Environmental > Aquatic > Freshwater > Lake > Lake biofilm | place: USA... | reverse complement strand
ATGGCCTGTTCGCTGTGAAAGGTTCCCTGTTTTCCGGTGAAGCCCTGTACGATCACCTTCGTGTTCTTGTCCACGAAAACTTTGGCCGTAGACGACAATAGTCTCTTCCTCAGTGCCAACATCGAGAACGGTTTGATGTCCGTGCGCGCTTACACCTTCACTCAAGTCTCGAATGAATAGCTGAGCCTTTTATTCCTTCTTTTTCTTATCAAACTTGGCTGATGATGTGGATTCAGTCTTCTTGCCCCAATAGAACAGAATCTGAGAAAACAAGATTAGATTCAGCGAGGCTCCGATTACGAATCCAACTAGAGTTGTTCGGTTATAGTTGGGCGTGGAAATGGTCGTGAATATTCGAGCGAGAGAACCTGCAAGCATCATGAACTGGGACAGAGCGGACAAAGATCCTGTGGAACTGAGCCAGTAGTTGCTAGCAATCTGGGGGATTCTAGAAGCTGAGAAGATGACAATGGAGAATCGAAGCAAGTTCTCCATAAGGTCAGGAGCGAAAATCAAAACATGTGTCGTATTGAACTGTACCACAGCATGGAGGAGAGCGCCAATCCTGAAAGCTTAAACTCTAGAAGGATGACAGCCTTACAAGCCAACACTTGCGGCAAAGAATAGAACATTGGATAAGGTTCGCTTGTATACCAAGATTAGGAACACAAGCATGAGATCTGGAACTGTCAGACAAGACAAACATCGATACGCACTTTGAGCAACGATGAACATGCTTTCCCCGTACTTGTCAAACGGAATTCCAGCCTGGACAGCATCAGCAATCGTGACGCTGAACCCTAAGTTCTCAATGAAGAGCGAGAGCGTCGAAAGACCCTCGGCACCCTTGAGGACGACATTGTATAGCTGAGGCAACTTGACCACCGCAGCACCAAGAACAAGGGCGTAACCTAAAAGAGTGGTGAATGTGGCTTTGAGACACGCAGCGTCCTTGAAGTCGAGGTTGTCGATGAGTGACGCTGCACACTGTGGAGACACAACTCCAGCCTCCACCAGATAATCACGCACCACACCACCCATCCGAAAGAGTGCAGACTTCCGGAGACATGTACAGTTCGTCAAGGAAGCACAGACGGGCCTCTGTGTCCACTACCAGGGCATCTTCTCGAGGTAAGACGCTGGTGGTGGGAATTGGGGCACTTGCGTTGGCAGTACTGCTGGTGTATTCTGTGACGAGGTCTGGTGAAGCAAAGGGGGTATTGGGCACTCTTGGTTCGTCGGCTCGGACTATCTCTCGTGAAGAACTGGGAAGGCATGGATGGGCTCTCTTGCATTCTATGGCAGCCCATGTTCCTGAGCAGCTCTCTGTGGAGAAGCAGCTCGAGATGCATCAGTTCCTGACCTTGTTGTAAGCAGTCGTTTCGTACTGATTTGAAGCTCATGACTTAGTGCAGAGTTTTATCCTTGTCAAGAATGCAGCGACCACTTTAAGGAGTTGATTGCGAACTTTCCTCCCAAAACTGCTTCAAGGACGGAGTTGATGCTGTGGGTCTGTGAAGCACATAATCAAGTCAACCAAAGGCTAAAGAAGCCCTTGATAGACTGTGAAGCTTTTTTGACGAGCTCGGAGGAGACGGAACAATGTGAATCTTGTCAGGTTCCAGAAAAGTCATGACCATGGAATTCCCATACTATGGACCCCAATTTTCCTGTGACAACTTGACATTGACTTCGTCTTGGAAAGAGAGCAGTTCGTCTACAAGTTCAATATGAATCATCCTGAAATTCTCTTCTTCGTGCAGGTCGTCCTGAATCTCAACTTTGACGAATCTCTTGGGAACGACCCCCATAAGGTTCTCTGGCCATTCAATCAGAACATGATGTTTGCAGTCCTCGACCATCCGATCGATTGCGAGTTCCTCAAGGTCAGCACGATGCTTGATGCGATAAAGGTCCAAATGCAGTACTTGTTGAAGCATTGTGTTTTCGTAGGACTTGATGATCATAAAGGTGGGAGAGTTCACTCCCAACGTGGGATCGTTCATGAACCCTCGAATGAACCCACGCGCGAACACGCTCTTCCCCACTCCCACAGCACTGACAGAGAGTTGATGAATACATTTACACTAAAGCACATACCCGAACAAACACCAACACGTAGGAGGAAGCCGAAGCGAAGCAAGTACTACCCCTACTCGCTCCGTGGTCTTTGAGGCCCTAGAGACAATCACTGGCATCACTGTACAGTTGTCGCGTTGTACCAGTGTCTCAGTTCTGTCACAATCAATCTCGACCAGCTTCTCATATATCCTCAAGAGCAGGTACCTATGAACTTTCTCATCCTTTATCACTAACAGAAGGAATCTTGTAACTTGAAAGATTATGTCTTGCAAATCTCTCGGACTATGAGCCCAATGCTATCACAACAAGTCAGCAAGCTTTAGAATCACTCAACGGAACAAATTTTTCTATCTGGTACGTCAAAACGAAGCCCCATCTTCAAAAGTAGAAGCTCTTGGACTCTCCACGGATTTCCCTTAGAGGTTTGCCTTCATAAGGCTTCTCAATCGTGCGGAGAGTAATCATTACGTTCAACTCGAAATTTGAGTAGAGGAGTTTGAGGAAGTCCTTCGATTTCTTTATATGAAAACGTCTTGATAAAGACTGACTAAGTTCAACAGATCCACTTTTTGATCTTCATTGAGATCTGATCCTTCAACCTTCTCCAGAAGGATGCTGACTTTATCATTTTCTTTTCCTTTAGAAAATCCAGGAATCTCGTCAATCAGAATAACATCCTCGGGTAAGTTTGGGAATAGATTTGCACTAATTTCATCGGATTTAGGATTGTATAGATTTCCTTGCTTCCAAAGGAAATCAGGTACCATATCGGGATCCATCAAGTGAGCCCTTTCGATCTGGAGAAGAGTCTCCGAAGAGGAAAGAGAATTTGAAATAGAATCTTTATCTTTCCTCTCATATAGCTCAGGTTCCTCTATCTCCAAAATACTTTCAATCCCAGAATAGTGACCAATGTAGAGTAAAAAGTCGTGAATAAATCGACTTCCGTCGATTTTAATTCCTGTACGTGGTCCTTCCTGCGTGCGATAGAACCCTGAATTGACGAAATTCTCTTTCAAAAAGTCCATACCAAGGAGAATATCATAGGTAGTCTCTGTATCAATGACTTGGAGATGCTTTTTATAACTCATCCCATCTGCAAGCCTGAGATCCAGAGAAACCTCCCCTTTTGTATATCATACCTGTCTATTTCTCAGAGTAAGTATAAACTTTCTCAAAACATATTCCAAGAGAAGCTTCTGAGAAAAACTTTCATTAATAAAGGATAAGGTTGCTCCATTATCGACAAGTACTTGAGCCTGAAGACAACCAACAAATGCTTTAAGATAAATCAAAGAATCCTTGGGACTCTTTTTCCCTTTTCTCGTCATAGACTTCATTTTCGAAATTAGAGAATCTTGAGCGTAAGGATAGCTCATCAGCCTGATATACATTCCTTAACCTTCTTCTTCTTTTTCTTGACTACCTCTTTCAAGATAACTTTTACTAATGAAGGTGACTTTTTCTCATTCTCATGAAAATTGCATCTAATTTCTTCGACAATCTTTGAAGAAGTATCATCAACGGACATTCGAGCCAGAGATGCCGAACGCTTTTCAGGATACTTTCTCCAGCAATACTCTTCAGTGTGTCCCTCCATCTTACAGAAATCAGAGTACTTTCGATTGCTAGATCTTATAGAAAGGGTCATAGGAGGTCCCGCAGAATGGTTAGCCTCGATAGCCTCTGCTGAAGGCTCAATCTTCTGAGTGACAGTCATCCTCTTCAGGGTATCAACAAGTTCCGCATTTGAAAGCTTGACTTCTAGTAGTTCTTCTTGAAGTAGTTGTATCTGGAGGTTTAAGCTTCCTTCTCCATAACTCTTAAGAAGGTGTCCATCAGAACCGACGACTTTTTAGCTCTCCTTTTAGCCTCTTCATAAGTCCTTGGTCTTGCTCCTTCTTCTAGTTTCCCTCGGATTTTAGGTAAGAGCCTATCCATGAAAGTTTTCCTTGTAATGACATCATTAGGCTCAAAGCCCATATCTTCAACACGTAGACGTTGTTTCTGAAATCTTTCTATAAAAGAATAAGCTGCTTCAGAAGACTTTTGCTTAATTTGAAGGAAATCCACTATTTCATGATCTTTCTGGTCCTCATCTACATATATTCCATCAGCACGGAGAGTTTTTGGTCGGGCTTGCAAGGGAAAACCGTACCTCGCTTCTTGAGCGAAAGGAGGAAACCTTACTCGATTATCAGATGCTTGAGGTTGATATCTGTCATCAGAGATGATATCATCGAAATCATCAATGTCAGCAAAGAGGTCCGTAGCAGAAATAGAGCCTTTATCTTCAATAAAACTTGAATCTTCTTCTTCCTCCTCTCCTGATAAGTCATTCCAGATCATAAAGCGAAAAATTCATCCAATTCGTCAGATAGATCTTCATCGGAATCAGTAGAAGCGGAATCCTCAGGAAATAGCGAATTCAATGTAACATTTGAATTCTCAGGAGCAGTTTTGCCCAAAAAGGTGCCCAACAATTTGCAGCTTACATTCGACGATTCCTTGCTTCCATGCTTGAAAGAAACGCATTGAAACAATCTAAGGAAGTTGGGACCATTTGGATTCGTAGAGAAGTATGGACAAGCTTTACGTGACAGATTCATTGACGGTTTGAAGCAAGAAATCAAAGTTGCTGTTATCAGAGACAAATCCTAAATCTTTGATAAAGCATGCACTTTCACTCTGAGCGTTGGTAATATTTGGATGCAGTCTCACGGAATTTTTAATCTTTGACCTCAAAATCAAGCGATTCGGTCATTTGGTCCTGGCAGAAATCGCTTTCAGGACTTTCGAGGTAGTCTCTAAACCCCTGGAGTTGAAAAGCAACACGAGACTCTAATTCCAATGGAGATCCTGGAGTCGCTATGACATCGATTCTCGCCTTGGTGAAACACTTGGATTAGTTCCTCATAACTTGTCAGATGGAGTCATTCAATGGAACCTCGCACTAAAAAACCTCTTACGTGATAGTTGAAATTCAAGAAACCTTGAGTACTTTATTTTAATGGCGAGCACCGTCTCATTCTTGGGAAGGCCCTGGCTAAGTCAGTATAATCCTAAGCCTTCAAATACCTTTCATATCGAGGGCGTAAAGATCTCTGCAAGACAGAAGAATTTCTTGAAGCTGTCTACTCGTCATGAATGCAAACGCCTGTGCCTCATCCAGCAACCTTCTTGAATTAGTTCAAATCAATCTCTGTGACAAGAAAGGCAACGCAAATTCTAAGCATATCCTCAAAGATTTTTAATACATCTTTCCGATGAACTTCCAAAAAAACTTCCTCTGGTACGACCTATCGATCGCTTGGAACACAGCAATCTACCTAAACTCCTTGCGAATTTCTGCATTCGAGTGGTTAACCCCAAAGGCAACGGGGGAACGGCAATAATCGGAATATCGACCATTTCTTTGGCTTTGCGAATGAAATCTTTTACCTGAAGAAGGCAACCATCAAACTCTTGGAATAGAAACTCTCATCTTCACCTTGGTCTGCTCCAGTACTTCTCATGAAAATTCGGAATCGTTTTCCTCTTCCCAGCATACATTTGCTTATTGACAATCTCTTTGGAACCAAAGTACTCAGAAAACTTCATCTTCTTTGGGATACCATCAGTTTCGTCTTGCTGAAAACACCATCCCTATTTCAGCGCTCGTCGCTTCTTTTGGTCTGTATGACTCTCTTTGGACACTTACCACTTGTCGTCTTCCATTTCGATGACATCTTGATCTTTGCAAACTCCGACCAAGAACAGTAAGTACACCTTTGTGAGGTTCTCATGATTCTAACAAAGAATCGATTGTATGCTCACCTAAAGGAGAGTGAATCTTATCACATTCCCTCAATGCTTCGAAGTTTGGAATCGGAGGTGTCTTGGTTCAGATTGAATATACCATCCCGTTACTTATCAAATCCGCTAAATGCTTCCAGCAGAAAGCAATTTTCCTTGTTCTCTCCACAAGGAGGCATTTCATAGCTGGAATTCCTATTTAAGCTTACACGGACCATCAACCTCTCACAAATTTAAAACATTCAAGAATCCTTGTGGAAAAAGAGCCCGCTGGATTCAAAAGCTTTACGAATGCAAATGTCGGTATCTCCTATCGCAGAGGATGCCTGCTCTACTAGACGTCCAGATCCCCAACTCTCTTTGCCTACGTTCTCAGAGTACTCTGACGACTTTGTTCCAACTATTCAACGGAAATAAATCAACGATCCTTGATTCAAAGACATCTATCTTCACTTGACCGAGCCCGAGACTTCTCCGTTGACAAAGAACGCGACTTCGTTCAAGCCTGTTTTCGTCTTTCTGAGATGGGCCTTCTTCTTTGCACTCGAGAGAAGGGATTCCGAATCCGTTTGCCTCGATCTGATTCAGTCTTAGATACGGTGATTCATCAACTTTCCTTTTCGAAAAACATCTCCACGCTTTCGCTCAAAGTTATACTGACTTAAAACTAATACGTCAGTGTATGGTACTATCACAAGTGTAACTCCGTGTACCATACCCATGTATGGTGTTGAGATCTTTACTTAACTCAAAGTAAGGTTGTTGTGTTTGACTAATATCTAGGTACGGTAAATGATGTGACTGTGTTGTGGCGAGCACGTTCATTCTTATAAAAACTAGTTCCTGTGAGTTGATGACTCAGTACATTGATCAATAAGTGAGCTTATTCTACTTACGATGAACTACTCTGGTTTGGCTGTTGAGGCTCCGTTCCTCAAGAATATTACTTTGGCTGAGATCGGTGAGTTTCTCAAGAAGAGAACTGAATATCTCTTCAACATCGGGAAGGTCAAAGAATCGTTGGACGATGATAGCAAGATCGTTCCTACATCTCTTGTCGCTTCGGTCGACAACGATTTTCTGGCCACTATCTCTACGACTGAGCTGGAGATTGCTGCTGATGAACTGGAGGATCAAGTCCTACAACAGTATGTGGAGGGGTTTCTTGCAAGCTCTTCGAGAGAGCTCGGCTGGACGATGGAGAAGTATTTTGAGGAGATCGAGTACGATCTGTCTATCAAGAACCCTACTTCTCGTGTTCTAGATCTTTGGAAGCAATGGACAACCATTGCTACCAAGTTCGATCTGCACGAGACGCTGGAGGACCCTAAATGCAAGAAGCAATGGTGAGAGCAGATTATCAAGAAGGCTTAAGCCGGCAGCCCTGAGAAAGGACATCACTGAGTCTCTTAAGTGGATTGGCACAAAAGGTCAAGTTGTGAGAGATGATAATCTGGAATTATACAAGAAGGTGAAGCCAGCTGCAATTGAGCAGGAAAAGAGTAACAGACTGTATTAGGAGGTTGGCTCTCAGAAATCGAGCTCAAGAACTAAAACTTTGACCAAATACTCGAAAAAGCAAGAACGCTTTCATCAGAATGAAAGTTCTCAGAAGCAAGGCTCCCGTGACAAGAACTCCAAGAAAAGATCATTTGGAAAAGAATGGGAATGCTGGGGTTGTGGAGAAAGGGGAAACGCCTCTCTGACTGTCGAAGGACTTCCAAGGATGACAAAGAGAGGATCGTCAAGGAGCGTAGCTTCTTGAAGAAGAAACTCGCAGTTCTAACTGATCTCAGTTTGGAGGAAAAGACTTGGCTCTCGTCGACGAGAAGATTGGTTTCCTTGCATTCTAGACTCAGGAGCTTTCACGACTGTTGTCCCAAAGTCGCTGTTGAAGAAGCTCAAGAAAGCTGGGTCAGGAGTGGTTGAAGCAACGTTCGAAAAAAACATGGAAATAAAGACGGCAGTGAAAAATGTTGTGACTATGGCGAAGTCAATGATACATATCACTGTTCAACTTTCCACAAGAGCTGGTTCTGTGAGGATCAGAAGTTTGAGAGCTCTGGTTGCCCAGGATGAGATGGAAGACATGCTCATTGGAGAAGATCTCTTGAAATGCCTCGGCATAGATCCACACGAGATATTGGCTGCTCGACTGGAAGAAGGGACATTGGAGGCTGAGATCGATGCCACGAAGATGGCTGATAAATCTGCGCAGCGACAGAAGTTTTCGATGAGTGGAATGTCGAAAAAGGGTCCGATGCTGGAGAAGAGATGAAGTCAGCGGACGCTTCACAATCTCCAGATCTTGAGGGTGGTGACGACTGCTTTCAGGAAGACGGCGATGAGACCTTGTTTTATCAAGCTGTCGCTGGAATGCTTCAAAGAGCAAGCATGTATCTGTATGAGGGGTAATTGGCCGAGCTCCGCTCTTTGGCTGAGAAGTACCGAGACATTTGGAGGGTCAGTCTGACTGATGACGGCCTCGCAAAGGTGAAGCCTTTCAAGGTTCATCTGAAATCTGATGCCGTCCCAAGGCGAGCAAGAGCTCGCAAGTATGCCCCAAAGCATAGGGACTGGATGATCAAGCAGCCGATGGTCTTCTCCAGTTGTGATTTTTCCCAAGCCAGGAAAGCGTGAGCTATAAGCGGGACCTGATCCTTTTGATGAAAATGTCCCGCAATACTTAACTATTGCCTTACCAAGTTCTTATATGCTCGTACGTCCTTTTGATTGACCGCTTGCGCGGCGGTTCTTCTTGCTCGGGCTTTGCCCTCTGTAAAACTTGGTGAGCACCTCATTAGACTTGTTGTACTTGTTTAATCGTTTGGATAGTGCATTCCTTTCACCCTCATTTTGTGATAATGATGTACGTTTAACGAGTTTGTAAGCACTGATGAGGTCTTTATCCTTATCGTTTAATACCTCTCTCGTATTGGGTCTCTTTCCAGTAGCAAAGTATACTGTTCCTTAACAAGGAAATGGTTCAACATACGTTCGATGATCGGGTGATAGGTTTTCGATTATGTTGGTGATTAACTTTGCTATTTTCGTCTTCGATCCAATCCTACAGAATAACTTTCGTAATACCATTTTATTTCAGGCTATAAATGAATTAATTTCAATACACTTATCGGGTACTTGCGACCTATTGGATTTCCATCCTCGTCTAACAACTTTACACTCACTCGTAGGTATGGTAATATGGCGACAACTTGGTAGACCTCATTCGACCAATACCCGTCTTTGAATATAGATTTGTTATTTCTTCTTACAACATCACCGATTTCAAGGTTCGGCACAATTCCATCATGAATAACCTCGATGTTTCTTCCACCTATACTCGCATATTCGACTAGCGCTTGCTGGTGTAGATCAACCATATCCTTCAATCCAACAGATTCAGGATCTGTTCCAATTGCGCTATGTTGTGATCTATAATCATCCTGTCAAGATGATCGATCCAACGTGGACTGCCGTCTTGGGCTTGATTAATCTTTTCTTGGATGGTTCCATGTACTCGTTCGATAGGGTATAACAATGATTCCTTTGGTTTAATACTATCGAGCTTATATTTTTCAACTAATCGTTTATACATCACCGTTTTAAATTCCATTCCCTTATCGGTGATCAAGGTTTTAACAGCAGATGAACTTACTAGTGGTTCTAATATTCTATCAAGTTTAGGAACTACTTCTTTAGTCATCTTGCTCTTCATAGGCACACCAAAAAGTGCTTTTCAAACAGGTTTGAATAACGTTAGGACATTGATGTGTTCGTCATTAGACTTTCTGTCTGTTTCATTCATCGGCAGAATATCTAGCATCCATTTGAGTGAACTGAATTTTGATGATACATTGATTTCGCGCGTAGCCTTTAGAGGATAATGGTGAGGAGATTTCCATACAGTGCTTCGGGTCATTGGAACATCGGTTCTATTTATTATAAAAGGATCGGGTCCCGCTTATAGCTCAAAATATAGCAATTTTTCCAATAAAGTGAAAAATTTAGACAAGTACAACGACCGTATGAAGGATGCAATATTGCATTCGATGGATTGGAAAACAGTAGTGAATAAAGACGACTTACCATCTGCCTTATTCTACCTACATCCTCCCTATGAAGAATCAGAAAAGCTATATATACACTTGTTGTGCCATCCTCGTGTATCACTCGTTTATGAGACAGGCATTGTAATGACTTAAAGACCTCTACACAATCGTATCTGACCGCAATGTTACCATTCCTTTGCCCCCGTAAGCAAGTTTCTCGTATAAGGCATTCATCAATATCACCCTCGATCAACCCTTTGATAGAGTAATACACATTTTCCTTGGTTGAAAGCAAGCCGTCATAATCTGACTTGTCTAAGAATCCCTTGTTGACTCTGAAACCTTTTTGCACGCACGTAGACCTTGTCGGAACCTTCGGTGTGTAGACCCTGTCCGCGCCGTTGGCACTCATAGCGTAGGCTCAAAGCCCGCACGATGTGCAAGCGGAGCCCGCGCCTAGGGCGTACATCTTGGGAGCGAGAGCATACCTATATGTTCCAATTTGAAATATGCTGTAATCAACTTGGACGTTTGGAAAGGATCCGGAGACCCTTTTCTACATACCATATGCATACTATCACTATCACAGTATAGCAGATCAGCATGATTTATATTTTTTAGATGTCTATGAAGATGGTTTCGGGCATGGGATGTGATGAAAGCAATGAATGAGACATTCGTACCCCGAGTGACCTGAGAAGGGCAATTCTCATGATACATTGCGTGAGAATGCCCGTCAAAGTCGTGAATACACTTCAGATCTCTAATCTTGTTTTGATTGAATTTGTCAAATATTGAATCGGGCACAAGACCCTGTTTAAATTTCTTCACATGCTCGTATTGTTCTTTCTTACCCCAGGTACCTGAGAGTGAATTGAGCAGTAGCTTGTGGTATTGCCGTCTGTTGTCATCGTGCTTGCATTCTGATAGGACAATCGCTTTCCACAGATTTCCAAATAATCGTGTATGATACTCATGACCTACATCAAGATCTTCCTGTGTCAATCCCTTCTCAGCGGTGAATTTACCCCGTAGGTTGCTCAATACATAGTCTCTAAACAATGTGGTTGTCTTATCTGGGAATAGAATCACCTTTTGTATCTTATGACATTTATAACCTTGTTTCATCGCTTCGAGAATTTCAGGTGATGTTACAACATAGGTACTTGGTGAAATTGGATTTGGGAACATTAACTTGTTGAAATCGCATTATCGCGTTTACATAAAGGAAGTCCAACATCATCACGATTAGGGAAGTACTCGCGGCATCCATGGAACTGATACGCTGTATTTGTTGCTTCGTCGTATCTATCAACCTTACGTCCTCGTATTACTTTGCGTCTCACAACTTTCAAGCCTCGTTCGCCTATCAAGGTTTCATTGAAGCAGTAATCCTCCATCGCTGATGACCTCCGCTTAACATCCCACGAGGAGAAATCCATAATTGACCTATCGTAGAAGGTATGCATCGTGTTATAATCGGACATTGGTGTTCAAGTAATATCGCCTTTCTTCTACGGTAGGTTAAACCGTTCAGGGAACTTTGCTAATGCACAAGTAATGAATTTGACTGAGTCGACCAAACGCAATACCACGACCCGAGAAGCCTTATAAATGAATGTGATCTCTGCATAACGGGTCTTAACTCCTTCATTTCGTATCGTGCTATACCCTTTCAAATTGTGCAAGGTCCTTGAATAGGTGAAAGTGATCGTATCCTGTTTCACTATGAGCAGTCAGCGTAAAGGTTGGTGTTCCGTTGCAATTTCAAGGACACTGGATCAACTGCTCTATCATTGGTAAAGCAGGGTGTCGTTGCTCAACAAAGTATGCGTATGTATCACACCCACGATAATGAAACACCCTAGCACCTTTTTGAGGAGAGCCTTGAAGTCTATGACACCACACGATACTCGTCACACGTTGTATATAATTTCGTTGATCATGTGTCATTTCACCTTCATAATCATAAGGGACCACGTGCCTACAATCCCATTTAAACTTCAATGCCAGTTTTGGACTCATCTTGGCTGTCTTGTTGATGACATCAATACAGCGAGCACCTTCTTTGACCTGCTCCCTTTGCTCCTTCGTCAGATTATCAAAGGATCTACACTTCACACACAATCCGACGTCATTGAGCTTATCAACCTCTTTGAAACAGGCTCTACAAGACTTCTTGCAACCATAACACAACACCTTGCGTTGATCCTGACATTGCTTTTGACATTTGCGACAATGTTTAATGACCATCTGTCGTGATGTATAAGCTTTGAACTTGTGAATATCAGTAATCAAGTCAAAGTGATTGTCGTTTCAATACAAGGAGACCAACAAATCCGCTGCCCCCATCATCCAAGAAGAAAACGTGCTTGTCATAGACATCGATACAACAGCCCAGCGAACTTTGCCCCTCAATATCATTCAAAGTAACAGGCCTTGGTTTGCCCCTTGCGAGTTCCAATATTCGCTTATTATAATTTGACCAGTCTTTGGGTGCTGATCCGTTTTTGATGATGTGCAATCCCCTCATCACTGCTTCGTAAAAGCACAAGTATTTCAATTCAGGTACGACTTGGCTTTGATTACAAGCACTCACGCAATTCAAGTTTCTAATCGGATCGCAATAAGATTTACGACCACGTCCTGCCTTGACCTGCTGTAGAACCACTGCGTTACAGTTTTGATTCCCGTTTCAGGGGTCATCAGATCTCTTACGGACTCGGTAAGTTGTGATCGGATCAGGTTCATTAACACCTGGGGTGATTAAGTATCTGATACTCTTTGAAGTTTCAATGTCCTAATTTTTTCACCCAATTGAAATAACACCTGAATAGACTCTGTCCTCACACACCTCCGACTTAACATCCTGTATGTAAATATAGCTACTCTTTCCAAGTCATCAAGCAAAATTCGGAAATAATTACAGCCTCGGTTATATCATCTCCCTGTACCGATGACTTTCAATACGTTGCTTTACAACATCTGCTCTATACCTTTCACCATGACTCAAACACGGATAGTTTGTATTTAAACCTCACATCATACCTCTCATGCAAGGCTGATATATCACTTCTTTCAGTATTTAAATCATTGAATAATTGACAGGGTACTCTTCTAAATCTCCTGTTGGCCTTCGCATAATCCTTGGACCAGTACCAAGGTTTATACGATCACCATTGGGATCCTCCATCTCGGCTAAGTCGTAGACACTGAACAACCTATTACGTCGTAGAATACGACTATAACCAAGTGCCATGCGTGCCGTATCCATTTATTCTGCCCCCTTCGCCTGTCAGTAATATATCACTTCGATCACGTATATCCTGTGGCAAGTCGGGTAATGGATTATAAACCCGCCTCCTTGGGGCAGGTAGTCGTCTCTCAATTGGTATACGTTGACGACCCTGCCCCTCTCACGCTCTGGTTATACGAACCTCTTGCTTGAACTCCTCTGAAATGACCGCACGAACCCGTTGTCTACTTTCGATTCCATGTCGTTCCCGCTGATGTCTTGCAAGATTCGCATAACTTATAACTTTTTTACATATTGGACACTCAACTGGTGGTCTAGAAATATTGATTAGTGTAAGGAAATATAGAAATCAAGTCATTTTTTAACACTGCAACACCTTTTCAATCACAGAGTTTCAAAACCTCAACATTGTATATAAATATTCGTTGTCAAACTCCAATGACCTCCATTTGGCCCTCAATTCCTTGATCTCCTTCACCCGACGCTTATCCTTGGATTCTAAAATCAAATGATACGGCGATCGACATAAAGGACACGGACACGGATCTAATACCCCTTAGTTCGGGTGTATTCATATATACATTTAAAACTACTCGTGGTGACATTTCCACGTTATTTGATGCGTGTGAATTAACCCAACATCAGAGATTGGACACGTTCGCAAGCGTGGCATAGTTAAATTCGACTATTTATATATGGGATTAATTCTCTTAAATAACATTTTAAAAAAACAACATTTTCAAAATATAACCATCAAAGTGCGGAGCACGAGCAGGCACTCAATGAAAACAAACAACATTTTCTTAAAACAATATGATAAAAATATAACCATCATTATGCATAGTACTCATTTCTTAAAATGGTCGTAAAATACGGGCAATGAGGATTTAATCGTATCACCCAAAATGATCCATTACGAGCACTTGTATCGATCCATGTGTCATGTATTGATTGGAAGCCTAAAGACGAGCTCGTTCTTGCGCACGCCAAGGGTTCGGGGACTTAGGAACACTTGAAGCCATTGCCAATACACCGGAAACCCCACATTCCAAAAGAAGTACTTACTCACGTGACCTTGTACAGATTCTCAAAAGGCTTTCGTCGAGGCACGATCATAGTCTTCTCGGCAGCTCGGCAGGTTTGATGGAAGCTGAAATGTCTTCATAAATTGGAAGTGAGCCCATTCTTCCCAAACATTTGCTCATACCACTGTTACTCGACTGCTTCAGTAAATCAAGCCACCTCTTAATCCACTACTTCTTGCTACAGCAAATTATCGCTATGCAAGCCACAACATCGAAAATGAAGGCAAGCTTCGAGAAACCATCGACTTGACAGCCTCATAAAAAAATCCGGGTACGGTACGGTATAAGTGATCGAAGTTGTGACAAGGATGGCCAGCTCAAGTCTGAGCGAGCCCTCTCGAGCAAAAGTGCGTGCTACAAAGAACAAGACTCAGGTCAGGTTGTCCCCTTTGGGGTAGATCAGGGTTTGACCCATGAGACGAGTGTGATCATCGACAATGTCTCGGACCAGGTACGTGGTGCCAGTCAACTTGAA
>Ga0315902_10007630_pt1 | contig 14748 bp, 10 predicted proteins | sample LakEriMetagenome_9_FD_203523 | JGI IMG/M metagenome (GOLD analysis project Ga0315902, IMG submission 203523) | Freshwater fungal communities from buoy surface, Lake Erie, Ohio, United States - Buoy 12 MA117 | ecosystem: Environmental > Aquatic > Freshwater > Lake > Lake biofilm | place: USA... | reverse complement strand
CCACCACTGGCGCCTCGAAAAACTCCGCTACCAATCTCCCGTTGAAGCCCGTATTGCTTTCCAATCCTCGATGCCCTTAGCTGCCTAAATACTCCTATCCGGTGTCCAATCAACCGGGTGCGGTACAATCCAAGCAGGACTTCGGAGAGCACCTTACGCTCTTTGCCGGCGGCAAATGTGATGAGCTTGCTCTTCGTGCAGACATACACCTTGCCGTCGGCCACGAACGGCGCGCTCCAGGTCTCGCTGTTCGTCTCGTGAATCCAGTGCGGCCTGCCCGTCTTTTCATCGAGGCATTACACCTTGCCTGCGTTCTCCGGACGCGCGGCGCACTGTGCATCAGAGGGTCACACTGGGCGCGACGCCGAGGGCGTAGCTTTCCGGCAGTTGCCGGGCGAGGCGCGGGTGTTCCCGCTTCAATCGGGCGGTGATCCAGTGGCGGAGAAAGGCGTAGAGACAATCGCAACCGGAGTCCGCGCGCAGGCGGCGGTTGAATCCTGGATTCATCGCGTAGAGCTGGCGGGCTCGACGCACGAGCCATGTCTCGTATCCCATCGGCACATCGCTGCCGGTGAGGTATCGCGCCTCCCGGCAGATGGCATCCGCGATCACGCAGGGCGTCAGGCAGGTTTCCCGTTCCAGCCGCGGGAGTTCACGCAGCGAGGGATGAATCTTCGCCATCGGGATCGGCTCGGGCATCCCCGTGCGCCACCGTTGGCGGCGCGCGGCGGCACCGGCGGGATTGGCACCGTGAAGCAGCGAAGTGCGCGAGGAAACGCACGAGCGCCCGGCATCCCTTCGCTGCTTCGTTCCTTCGCGGTTACTTTCTCTGTTCGACGAGCGCGACTTCTTCGGGTGTGAGGTCGTAGATGTCATAGGTCAGTTGGTCTATCTGCCGGTCCAGTCCGGCGCATTTGTCTTCGAGGTAAGTTCGTTCGCTCTCGGTCTTCGCGGTGGAGACCTGCGCCTTCGTCTTCAGCATCTGCTCCACGAGCTGCACCATCCGGTCGTGCTGGGCTTTCTGCGCGGGGATGGCGAGGTCGAGCACGCGGATAGGCACGTGCTCCATGTATTGATAAATGAGGCGATAGCGGAATTCCCCGGCGCGAATGCCAAATGGGATGCTCAGTCGCGCAATCGTGAACCAGAAGAGCCGGCTGTTCAGCACGGCGAGGAGGTAAAGACTGTCGCTGCCGAGGCAATAGGCGGTGTTCTTCAGGTAGGTGCCGCTGCGGTCGAATGAGAACCGTGGGCCTTTGCAAATATCCGGGAAGACAATCTTCGGCGCTTCCAAGGAGCCGTAATAATCGCAAGAGCGCAGTTCCCACCAATAGTCCCCTTGGTCCTCCCGTTTCCGACATGCGGCTTCAAATGGTGCCAAGTGCGCCGCGAGCGACGGATGTTTTGATTCCAACCACGCCCATGCTTCGCTCTCTCTTCGCACAGACAGTCCTGCCTCGGTCATCTTTGCGCGAGTCCATCCGGACGGCATCACGATCAGATGCTCGCCATCATGCTCAATGACATAGCGGCGGATATTCTCCCCGCCGACGACGGGATGGATGAGCGGCGCTGTCGCTGTGTTCCGAACGAGTTCGTTTCGCTTCTCGTCGGTGATCACGAATGCCTCGTTCAATCCCGTCTTAATGCCGTAGAACATCTTGCCGCCGAGATACTGTCCGAGCGCCTTCCCGGTCTTCATCACCTTCGTGAACAGCGCATCCTGAGCGTCGGTATCCAGTGACCAGGCACGCGCGGAGAGCCGCGAGTGGGGAATGGTATAGTCACACTTCGATAGTGCCGCAGACCAGTCCGTCTGCTTGAGGGATTCGACACGCGCGATCTCCACGCGCTGCGCCTGCGGCGTCTTGCTGAGAATCGGGATGCAAACGTAGGTGTCCTTTGCGCTCTCGAAGACCGGCAGCCCGCCAAAGTCCACAATGCGTTCGATGCTCGCATGGCGTTTCAACGCCGAGCGCAGTTTCTCGCCGTAGGCGGTGCGCAGGAAGCTGCTCGAAACGATGTAGGCAAACCGCCCTTCTTCCCGCACCAACTCCCGGACGGAGCGCTCCATGAAATAGGTGAAGAGGTCCGCCGTGCTCTCGTAGCTCTCGTAGTGCGTGGAGAGGTATTTCTTGATGAACCCGAGTCCTTCCTGCCGCACATACGGCGGATTCCCCACAATGGCATCGAAGCCCCCGCTCACCGGCTGCGCCTTCGGTTTCTCCTCCTTCACCGGCTTGCGCTCGGAGTAGTCCACGGCTTCCCGCTGCGGCTCGGGACCGACTTCCACATGGAAGCCGTCCGCGTCGTCCTTCACGCGATCCGCGCCGCTCCACTTCGGGGCGAAGACCTGCGGAAAGGCGCTTTCGAAATCCATCGGGCGCAGCTTGCGCTCCTCCTCGGCGGAGAATTCAAACTGGCCGTAAAGAATGTCCGTGCCGACGAGCGAATTGCCGCACTTGATGTTGCCGCCGAGCGGCGGGAGCAGCGCCTCGTGGAAGGCGAGGTAGTCGTCGCGCGTGCTCGCGGTGGTCTCGTCCTCCAGCAGCTTCAGGTAGAGCGAGAGCTGCGCGACCTCGACGGCCTGCGAGTCGAGGTCCACGCCGTAGATGTTGTTCAGCAGGATCTGCCGTTTCTTCTCCAGCGTGAGGCAGAGGAGGCCCTCGCGCTCGACCACTGCGGGGATGAATTCCTTCCTCCGCTTTTTGTTCTTCGTCGAGGGTGCGAGGTTTTCCTTCCGCGCGGCGTCGGGATTCGCGGCATACCAGCGCCCGTGGTAGCGCAGCAGGAGATCGAAGATGCCGAGGAGGAAACTGCCGGAGCCGCATGCGATGTCGGCAAAGCGCATCTTCTCGATCTGCACGGGAGTCTTTCCCTCGATGAGCTTTCCCACCGTCTGCTCGCAGATGTAACGGACGATGTATTCCGGCGTGTAATAGACGCCGCCCGCCTTGCGGACCTCTGGCTTCAGCTCGGGCTTCGCACGCTTGTCCGTCGTGGTGATGACGGTGCCGAGGAAGCGCTCGTAGATGCTCCCGAGGATGTGGACAGGGATGGCGTTGAAGTCGTAAGGCGTGCGCTCGTGGGAGAGTTCCTTGCAGATGGCGAGGAAGTCGCCGTCGTCCACCGTGAGCGTGCCGCCGTCGAGCAGCGGGTGCTCCTTGAATACGACGCCGTTGTAGCGCGCATCGAGCTTGCGAGAGACGGTGAGGAAGCGTGCCCAGCCCTGTCCCTCCGCGGTCTTCGTGAACTCATGGACGGAGTGCTCGGTCTCGATGAGCTTGTCCTCCAAGAAGCGGAGAAAGACGAGCCGATCCAAGATGCGCTGCACCAGCTCGGTGAGCGTGTCGCCGTCGAGTTCCGCGTTCCGGTTCTTCAGCATCCGCGCGAGTTCGCTGCGGTATCTTTCCAGATCGTCCAGAAAGGAGTCGTCAACCGTCTGCGAATCGCTGCCACGCTGCGCGCCGGCCTGCTTGCCGGATCTCTTCACCTTCGGCATCGCGGCCACGTAGGCATCCAGCTTTCCGTCGCCGACGGCCTCGCGGGAGAAGAGCCAGTAGATCTCGCCAAACTTCGCCTCGTCCTCGAAGTCTTCGTAGCAATAGCTGCGGTGCGCTGCGGTGAGCGCGAAGTCCACATTCGGCTTGCGGCGGCAGTCCACGATGACCAGCTCCTCAAAGTCGAACAGCACGGAGAGCTTGGTCTTCGCACTGTATCCGTAGCGGTGCGTCTGGAAATGCGCGTCGCGGTCCTCGCGGATTTTCACGGAGGGCTTCTTCGCCTCGCAGAAGAAGCGCGGGATGCGGTACTCCGGCCCGAGGAAGAAGGCGTAGTCGGCTTTCTTCTGCGCCAGCCCGGTGACCACCGATACGCCGCGCTCGACCTTCACCTCCTGCTCGTAAGGATTCTTCTGCCGGTCGTGGCGGACGTCCCAGCCGAGGGCGATCCAGAACTTATCAATAAAGTCCTGCCGCGCCTCGGCCTCCTGGTATTCCGCAGAGAGATAGAACGCCTCGCGCTCGCGAAAATACGCGATGAGGGCGCAGACCTGCGCATGGCTTTCCTGAAATGTGATGGGGATATTCATGCGCGCCTGCGGAAGAATGGGCAAAGCGGAACGGAAGTCGAGGGCGCGGCGCATTCCTCCGCACTGAAAATCGTGAACCAGTCCTGTGCGAGGCTCACGAAGCCGCTGCCGTGATCGCGCCCTGCTGACGGCGCAACTGCCCGCACGCAGCGGCGATGTCGTGGCCTTTTTCCCGGCGAATGGTGGCGGGGATGCGGGCGCGTTCGAGGACGGCCATGAAGGCGTCCTGCCGCGCTTCGTCGGGGCGCTTCCATTCGAGGCCCTCGACTTTGTTGTACGGGATGCAGTTCACTTTCGCGCGCACGAGCTTCGCGACGCGGGCGAGGTCGGCGGCGTGCGCGGGCTCGTCGTTGATGCCCTCGATGAGGATGTATTCGAAAGTGATGTGCTGCTTCTTGCGCGAGGTGTGGTAGGCGCAGGCTTCGATCAGCTCGGCGAGCGGATACTTGCGGTTCACGGGCATGATCTGCGAGCGCACTTCGTCGGTCGCGCCGTGCAGGGAGATGGCGAGGCGGATCTGGCGGGGCTGGTCGGCGAGCTGGCGGATCTGCGGGGCGAGGCCGCTCGTGGAGACGGTGATGTGGCGCGCGCCGAGGCCGATGCCCCATGGGGAATTGATGATGTCAATCGCGCGCATGAGGTTGGCGAAATTCGCGAGGGGCTCGCCCATGCCCATGAAGACGAGGTTGCTCACGCGTTCGCCGGAGAGGCGCTCGGCCTCGATGAGCTGGCCGGCGATTTCGCCGGGCGAGAGGTTGCGCGAAAAGCCATCGAGCCCGCTCGCGCAAAATTTGCAGCCGTACGCGCAGCCGACCTGCGTGCTGACGCAGAGCGTGCGGCGGTCGCTCGCCTCGCCGTAGAGCGCAGGCGACGCGGGGATGAGGACGGTCTCGATGAGATCGGAACGTCGAACTTCTAACGTCGAACTTCCAACGTCCAATGAAGCAGGCGCGTCGTTCACCGAGCGAGGGCTGGCATCCGACATTGGACGTTGGGCGTTTCCGCCCGAACGAACGACGGGCGGCAGGCGGAAGAGGTACTTGCGCGTGGTGTCGGCGCTACCGAGGACGCGGAGGCTTTCGAGCCGGAGGAATATGAACGCCTCGGCAAGATCCGCGCGCAGTGCGGCGGGCAGGTCGGTCATTTCGGAAAAGGACGTGACGCGCTTTTCGTAGAGCCAGCGGAGGACCTGCTGTGCGCGGTATTTCGGCTGCCCGCGCTCGGCGAGCACGGCCTCGATCTCCGTGAGGTCTAGGCTTTGGATGGCTGGTTTTTCCGTGGTGGACGGCATGTGTGAGCAATGGCGCATGATGCTACGGACGCCAAGGACTGACTTGCGCGCGTTGTGCTCGGGAGTGCCAACGTTGGACGTTGAGCGTAAAATATTGGATGTTTGGCCCGCCGCAGGCGCGGTGCGAATCGGAATGCACCTCGTGACATCGCGAGGCCGCTGCGCGGGGCCCGACGTTTAACATTTAACGTCCAACGTTAAACTTTCACCGAGGGAGCCCTCGGGAATTGCTGCGCGCTGCAACGTTGCACGCTTGCCACGCACGGCGCGCGGCATAGGCTCCGCGCCCTTCATGTATTCCACTCACGAGATTTTTTCCCTCATGCCAGCGTTGGCCTCAGCGCAGCTTTTTTCCCACATCGCCGACAACGAGAAGCCGCTGATGAAGGCGACGATCGAGAAGCTCTGCAAGCAGCGCAAACTGCGCCCGGTCTTCGTCGAGCGGAAGCCGAAGCTGGAGCGGTTCGCGTGGCTGAGCGACGCGCTCGGACGCAAGCAGAACGAGGGCGTGGCTGCGCACCTGCTGCAGATCTGGCTCGTCGGCACGCAGAAGCAGTTGCTGTGTGATTTTCTCGACGGCCTCGGCATCGCGCACGACGAGCACGGCACCGTGGAGGAGCTGCCGGCTGCGCCGGAAAAGGCGAAGCTCACCGAGGTGGTGAACACTCTTTTGGAAAAGCATGACCCCGCCGTCGTGGCGGTGTATCTGCACGCGTTCCTTGCAACGAGCGACGCGGACTGGACGCCTCTCGACGAAGTGCTCGGCGAGGACGCGCGGCTGAAGCTCGGGTGAAAAACGGCGGATGCGCGCGCGATGATTCTTAATCCTAATCCTAATCGTAATCTTCATCCCCCGTCTCAGCGAGAGAGCGCGCGACGGGATTAGGATTGGGAAAAAGATTACCCCAAATCCGGCGATGCGAGGAGCGGATGTCGGGCAAAGGCGCAGAGACGCAAAGCGATGCGGCGCGCGGGAATCCGCTGGCGGCTCGGGCTGCCGGAGTTCGACGGGAAGGGAAAAAGTTGAGGGTTGAAAGTTGAGGGTTGAGAAGAAGGAGCAGCCTTCCGCCTCGCAACTCTCAACTTTCAACTTTCAACTTTTCCCGCGCTCGCTCTAGCTGCGCCGCATGGCAAACGTCGTTTTTCTGTGGCACATGCATCAGCCGTATTACGTGAATCCCACGTCGAAGGTGGCGATGATGCCTTGGGTGCGCCTGCACGCGGTGAAGGGCTACCTCGACATGATCAGCGTGCTCGCGGAGTTCCCGGACGTGCGCGTGAACTTCAACCTCACTCCCGTGCTCATGCTCCAGATCGAGGAGCTGGTGCAGGGGAAAATCCGCGACCTGTGGCTCGACTGGTCGCGCAAGCCCGCGGCATATCTCGATGAAAATGAGCGGCTCGCGATCCTCGAACACTTTTTCAAAATCCAGCACGACAACCTGCTGAAGCCCTTCCCGCGATACGCGGAACTGCTGGCGAAGCGCGGCGTAAATTTTCAGCGCGACCGCGTGCGTGCGGAGCTGCGTCACTGGAACGCGGATGATTTCCGCGACTTGCAGACGTGGTACAATCTCGCGTGGTGCGGATTCACGGCGGTGCGGCTGTACCCCGAACTCGCGGCGCTGAAGCTCAAGGGTCGCAATTTTTCCGAGGAGGAAAAATCGCGCGTGCTCGCGATCCACATGGAGATCCTCGCGAGCATACCGCAGCTCTACGCGGACGCGGAGGCACGTGGCCAGGTGGAGCTGACGACCACTCCTTTCTTCCACCCGATCCTACCGCTCGTGTACGACAGCGACATCGCCGAGCGCGCGATGCCGGGCCGGGCGCTGCCGCGGCGCTTCCACTGGCCGCAGGATGCGGAGGCGCAACTGCGGCTCGCCGTCGAGCAGCACACGCGGATGTTTGGCCGCGCGCCGCGCGGGCTGTGGCCGAGCGAGGGAAGCATCGCGCCGGAACTCGTGCCGCTCATGCAAAAGGCGGGCATCCAGTATTTTTGTTCGGACGAGGAGAACCTTTTCAATTCGCTGCGAAGCGAGGGTATCCACGCGGATCATCTGGAGCTGTTCCAGGGCTGGCGCGTCGAGCACGAGGGCGCGGCGGTGAACGCGGTCTTCCGCGAAAAGCCCCTGAGCGATTTTATCGGATTCATGGCTTCGCGGAATGATCCGCACGACTCCGCGGCGCACCTGCTCACGCACCTGCGGCACATCGCAAACCACATCCCGCGCGACACGGGACTCATCCCGATCGTCCTCGACGGCGAGAATGTGTGGGAGACATTCAAGGACGGCGGCGAGACTTTCCTGCGCGAGATGTATCGCGGGCTCTCGCGCGGCGGGGACCAGCTCCGCAGCACGACGATCGAGAATTTTCTCCACCGCTGCCCGCCGCGACGCACGCTGCAAAAGCTCCACAGCGGCTCGTGGATTTGCAGCAACTTCGACATCTGGATCGGCGAGGAGGAGGAAAATCGCGGCTGGGATCTGCTCGGCGAGACGCGCGCCTTCCTCGAACGCAAGCTGCCGTCGCTCACACCGGAGCAGCGCGACGCGGCGCTGCACGAGGTGTATGCCGCCGAGGGCAGCGACTGGTTCTGGTGGTACGGGCCGGACTTCTCGACGGAGTGCGACCAGCTCTTCGACGATCTCTTCCGCCAGCACCTGAAGAACGTGTATTCCATCTGCGGCGAGGCCGCGCCGTCCGAGCTGGATCGCAGCATCCTCACCGCGAAGGCACCCGTGCTCTATATTCCGCCGCGCCGGCAAATCACGCCGCTCATCAATGGCCTGCTTGCGCCGTTTTACGAGTGGGTCGGTGCGGGGATTTACCACGCGGGCAGCGAGCAGGGCGCGATGTTCCGCGATGATCGCTTCCTGCGTGCGGTGCGCTTCGGCTGCGACACGGAGCGGCTGCATCTGCGGTTCGATCTGCGGCGCGCGGGCGGATTCACGATCAGCATCGTCTTCCACAATCCCGCGGGCGTGCTCGTGCAGACGCCACCCGCGCTGCGCGGCACCAGCGGGAATCTCACCATCCGCCGGCCCGACGCCGCGGATGAGAAGGCCGGGGAATTTGCCGCGGATGAAATCATCGAGCTGAGCGTGCCGTTCTCCGCCCTTGGCGTTCATGCGGGCGCGGCGCTCCGCTTTCAGGTGAAGGTCTTCGAGATGGGCATCGAGCGCGAATGCTACCCGGAGAATTCACCATTCGTCCTGACCGTGCCGGGCTTCGAGAGCACGCTCGCGGAGTGGGTGGTGTGAGGGGAATGTGACTGGTGACTGGTGAACAGTGACTGGTGACGGCCCGCGCACCGATCCGTCTTCTACGTGGTGACGAAGGCCAACCTCGTGCCGAAGCCGGAGCGGAAGACGCAGGGGAAATAGCGCGGGGGGCGCAACCGGCCCGGAATGCGGCCGCTCAGCCGTTCGCCGTCTCGTGCTTGAAGCCGGGCTTGTCGGCGAGCGCCTTCTCCGCGCGGCCTGCGAGCAGCGCCACGGCGATCACGGGCGGCACGATCCAGAGCAGGAAAGTGACGGGCAGCCATGCGAGGGTGGACATCACGCTCACGCCGTCGCCCATTTTTCCGAGCCACCCGTCGAGTAGGCCAAAGCCCCACGCCGCCGCGCCGATGCCGATGGCCGCGAAGAGGCTCGTGCAGAAACCGAATGCAAAGACGATGGCCTTCTTGAGTTCGCCGCGATTCACACGGGCCTTGAGGCGGTCGAGCGTGACGCGCTTGAGCGCGAAGTAGCCGCGCAGCGGGAGCAGCTCCAGCACGACGGGCCAGAGGATGAGGGCGAAGATCACGAACGTGAGCGGCTTGTCCGCCGCCGCGTGAAAACGGAAGATGAGCGTGAGGCAGACGAGCCAGGTGGCGGCAAAGTGACCGGAGCAGAACCAGAGCATAATTGGATGGGTTTGCGCCCGATTAAAGCAGTTATGGGGCCAGAGGCGGGAGCGGAAAAGCTCAACGTCCAACGCAGATCAGCCTACTGCCCTGTCACTCGTGGAATGATGACGCCTGAAAGTGCTCAGTGCTCAGTGCTCAGTGCTCAGTGAAGGACGATTTTTGAGTCTCTTCTGAGCACGGATTACTGAGCACTTCGTCCAAATGCCATCAATGTACGGCTGAAAGACGACTACTCCTTCTCCACATCCACGATTGCGATCGTGATGTTGTCGCGTCCGCCGGCTTCCATCGCGGCGGAGAAGAGCGATTGGACGGCGGCCATCGGCTTCAGTTGCGGGATGATGTAGGATTCGATCGTCTTCAGTGAGAGCATGTCCGTGAGCCCGTCCGTGCAGAGCAGGAAGCGCGCAGCGCCTTGCACCGTGAGCGGGTAGAAATGCGGGTCGAGGTGATGGTATTCGGCGGATCCGCCGACGCTCTGTGTGAGCGCGTGCATGTATTTCGAGCGCACACCCTCGCTCGCCACCAGCAGCCCCTCGTGGATGAGCATCCGCTCGACAGAATCATCATCCGTGATCTGCGTGAGCTTCCCAGTCTGCTGGCGATAGAGTCGCGCGTCGCCGACATTGAATGCAAACAGCCCGTCCGGCCCCGAGACGAGCCCGACGACCGCGGTGCCCGTGCCCTCGAATTCCGCCTTGTCGCGCCCGACCTCGTGCAACTTGCGGTTCGTCTCATGCAGCACATTTCCGATCGCCGCCTGGCTGAATTCCGATGCGGCCTCGAGGCCCGCGACCACCTCGCGGCTGGCGAAGGCACCCGCCCGGTGCCCGCCGATGCCGTCCGCGAGCGCGATGACCCACAACGGTTTTTCCAGCGCCGCCTTCATCGGGGCCGATGTGCTCGCGCCGCCGAACGAGCCGCCGAAAAGACAGGCGTCCTCGTTCACTTTTCGGACCTTTCCCGTGTGGCATATCCACGCTCCGCTGGCCACGAATCCTCTCATCTGCCGGTTCGGCTCATTGGAATTGCACGACCGTCATGTCGTGGGTGAAGTGGGGGCTGCGCAGCCTGCATGTCGTATAATGAGAACATCGGAAGCAGCTTCCGTGTCAAGCCGCTGCGGAGACAAATCACTCACCTCCGCGAGAGCCGCGAAAACCGGTATGCGCCGATGGAAAAGAAGATCACGTTCGGCAGCCACACGAGCAGGGCGGGATGGTACGCCGGGCGGTTGCGCGCGAGGTCGGCCATGAAGATGAGGAAGAAGTAGCACATCCCGAGCACGAGGCTCGCCGCAAAGCCGACCGAGGTTTCCTTCCGCTGCGCTGTCACCGCGAGCGGCACCGCGAGCAGCGCGAGCGCGATGGTCCCGAGCGCGTTGCCGATGCGCTTGTTCAGTTCCACGATCTTCTCGGGCTTGTCGCTCTCGAGCAGTTCGGCGATCGGCAGCGCGCCCACGCCCTTCGTCTTGCGCTGCCTTTCGTAGAGTTTCTTCAGCGGCATCGCGATGGTCCCATGCTCCACCGTGATCCCCGGACGGACGCGGGAGATGTCCTCCGGGTGGTCGTCGTCGCGCTGCTCAAACAGGCCGTTGCGCAGATTGAGGATGATCTGTTTTTCCTCGGTCACTCTGCCATCCGGCAGTGTGACCGGCACGGTCGCCATGCCGATGTCCCCCTCCGGCGCGAACATCACGCTCCTAACGCGGTTGAGGACGTCGAGCTCGTAGATGTACAGGTTCGTGAGCTTCTTGCCCTCGCTTTTCTCCACGTAGATTTTGCGCTCTGGAAAAATATCAATGACCTTGTCGTTGCCGAACACGGACAGGGGATTCTCCGTCGCAATCCTGAACAGCGAGTCCTTCATGCGCGCCTGCGCCCGCGGCGCGACATCCAGATTGATCCACAGGCACAGCCCGGAGAGGAGCGCCGCCAGCACCCACACCGGCACACATGCGCGCGCGATGCTCACGCCGGTCGCGCGCATCGCGGTGAGTTCATTTTCCGCCGAGAGCCGGCCGAAGACGAGCAGCACCGCCGTCTGGAATCCCCACGGAATCGTGAACGTGAATGAAAACGGCAGGATGTACGCGATGAAGCTCAGGATGAGGCTCGGCGGCGCGTTCTGGTTGATCAGCAGTTCGAGGAGCTGCTTGAAGATGTTCCCCAGCACGAGCACGACGCTGAGCACGGCGACAGCGAAGATCGCCGACACCGCCAATTGACGTCCGATGTAGCGGTCGAGCAGGCGCACGCGGCGGACGTTGCCCGCCCGCCCGCCGCGAATGCAAGCATCGCGTGCAATGCAGATTCGTCCCGAGTGCGGCTTGCCGCTCCGCCAGAGGCGTCGCAGCCCCCCCCGCAGCAAGACCTCCATTTCCATCCGCGAACTCCACGCGCACACCACGCCCGGCAGCGCATCAGCCGTCTGCCCGCGACCGTCTTTGTCCGCGCCGCAGACGCGTTGCACCTCACATGCACGGCCGAGGAAGGCTTCACGGCCATCCACACGAATGACCGGCACATGCTCGCCGCCGCACCGGAGCACGGACTCCAGCCCGTGTCGCTGTAAGCTGCGCCGCACACGTCGCACTTCCCGTTTGCGCCGCGCGCGCCCCGCCTGCCATGCTGTGCGCGATGGCATCACATGCAGACGTCGCAATCATCGGGGGCGGCCCCGCCGGATCCGCCGCGGCGATCCTCCTCGCGCGGGCAGGCCGGCGCGTCGTGCTCTGCGAAAAGGAAGCCTTCCCGCGTTTCAAGATCGGAGAGTCGCTGCTCCCTCATTCGCTCGCGCTCTTCGACAGGCTCGGCATCCGCGATGAGTTCGAGCACCATGCCTTTCCGAAGGCCGGCGGCGAAATCGCCACCGCGTGCGGACGCCGCACGCAGCGCTTTTATTTCGAGGGCGCCATGCAGCTCAGCCACCGCAGCGCGTACCAGGTCGAGCGCGCGTGGTTCGACAAGATGCTCCTCGATCGCGCAGCCGCGGCCGGTGCCGAAGTCCGCCAGCCCTGCGCAGTCAGCGGCGTCGCATTCGACAAGACGGGCGCGACGCTCACGACCGGCAGCGGAGAAATCCGCGCGGCCTACGTGCTCGACTGCTCCGGGCGGAATGCCGTCGTCGGCACGCAATTCGATCTCAAGCGCCGCTACGATCACCTGCAAAAGTTCAGCGTCTTCGCGCACTACGAAGGCGTGCAGCGCGACGAGGGACGCGACGCCACGCTCACCCGCCTCGTGCGCGGAAAGCACAACTGGTTCTGGCTCATCCCGCTCGACGAACGGCGCACGAGCGTCGGCGTGGTGATGGACATCGCCGACTTCCGCGCGGCGAAAGTCACGCCCGAGGCCGCGCTTGATGAGGCATTCGCCGCCGCGCCCATCATGCGCACGCGCATGGCCGCTGCGAAGCGCATCACCGAAGTGTACGCCATCGGCGACTACAGCTACCGCAACACCCGCATGCACGGCCCCCGCTGGCTGCTCGCAGGCGACGCCGCGGGCTTCATTGATCCGATCTTCAGCACCGGCGTCTTCCTCGCCCTCCACTCCGCCGAGCAGGCCGCGGCGACGCTCGACTTCGTCCTGCGCCATCCGCTCCTCGGGCGCATCCGCATGGCCTCGTATGCGCGCAATCTGAACCGCCAGATGAACCGCTACCTCCGCTTCGCCACCGCATGGTACACGGATGAATTTGTGGACGTCTTCACCGCGGCGAAGCCCCTGTTCCGAATCCCGCAGGCCGTGAACAGCGTCCTCGGCGGCAACATCCACCCGAACTTCAGCGTGTGGTGGAGGCTCCAGCTTTTTTACCTCGTCCTCTGGGTGCAAAAGCGCCATGCACTCGTGCCTCGACTCGAAGAACTGAAAGCCGAAGCCGCGCCCGCGCCATCCGGCGTGACTTGAAGCACACTCACACCACCAAATCCGATCCAACCAATCCCGACTATGAAAACCCTCCCCTACCCCATCCGCAACAGCCGCTGCATCGTGCAGTGCGCCCTCGCCACCGCCGCCCTTTTCCTCGGGGCCTGCTCAGCAACCGCCCCTGTGAAAGGTGGCACCGAGCGGCACGGCCAGGTGAAATTCTCCAGCGCCAAGGAACAGATCGTCGGCGAGATCGCCATCCGCCACGACAAGAATCATTTCCACGCGGAGATCACAAAAGGCCCCGGCGTCCCGCTCCTCACGATCTCGGCGAAATTCGGCATTGATTCGAAGTCGAAGGAAAACAAGGAACTCAAGATGATCTCCTCTCGCATCAGCGGCCCGCTCGCACACGGCGGCCTGACCTACCGTCCGAAAGACCTCGCGAAAAAAACCGTCTCCACCGGCAAGCTATCCGATCCGAACTACGCGTGGGCCGCGCTGCCCGAGGTCTTCATGTGGGGCGAGGGCGAGGCCACCGGTGAGAAGGTCCGCGTCACGTTGCCGGATCTCGCCATCCACGCGCGCACCGACGACGGGCATGTGAAGCTGTTCGACTACTCCCGCCATCAGAATCCCACCGGCCAGCCGCTCCCGCTGCGCGACCTGAAGAAGCAGCCGGTGCTGGAAAAAGTGATCTGCCACCTCGACTAGGAAATCGCTGCCTTTAATCCGCAGAAGGCACGGAAGGACACGGAGAAGGCATTGCTGGCGTCCGTTTCCGGGCAGGAAATCTGATTCCGTGTTCTTCCGTGTATTCCGTGGAGACCACCTTGCTTTACTCAGCGGTTCCCTAGCATCGTAGGCGCGGGCAGAAGCCCGCGATGCACCGGGCATCCGCACGCATCCATTTGGAAAATCCCCGGCTGAAAATCGCAGAGCGCGTCGCGCATCTCATCACGCAGCGTCCGCGCCTGCTGTGGGGCATTCTCGTTGCACTGCTCATCTCGGCGGGCGCGGTCATCATCGGGCGCTCGCACCTGAACAGCGAGGTGCTCGACATGCTTCCGGGGCACTTCGAGAGCGTGCAGATTTACAAGCTCACGAACCGCGAATTCAGCTCCGCGCGCGAACTCATCATCGGCCTCGTCGCGCCCTCGGACGAGGTGGACATGGACGGCTTCACCGAGCACTTCGCCGAATCGCTCCGCAGGGAAAAATGGGTCATGCGCGTGATGGATCGTTCGCCGCTCGACGCCCCCGGCGGCCTCGCCGAACTGCGCGCCGTCGCGCTGCCGCTCATGCTGAACCAGGGCGACGACGACTTCGGAAAACTCCTCGCCACACTCCAGCCCGACGCCATCACCGCGCGCCTCGCAAGACTCCGGGCAAAGCTCGAATCCGGCGTCGGACTCTCGCAGGCCGAACTCGAATACGATCCCCTCGGCATCGTCTTCCCCGCGCTAAAAAGTCTCCGCACCACGAACGTCTCCGCAGCATCCGATCCGCTTTTCCGCACCGTCTTCGTCCACTGCGACCAGCCCGATCTGAACGAGCCCGCGTGCGCCGCGACGATGAA
>Ga0315902_10007629_pt1 | contig 14749 bp, 17 predicted proteins | sample LakEriMetagenome_9_FD_203523 | JGI IMG/M metagenome (GOLD analysis project Ga0315902, IMG submission 203523) | Freshwater fungal communities from buoy surface, Lake Erie, Ohio, United States - Buoy 12 MA117 | ecosystem: Environmental > Aquatic > Freshwater > Lake > Lake biofilm | place: USA... | reverse complement strand
ATCACCATGCAGCAGGTCTGCCGCTGGGGTGAGGTCGTGCACGTTGGCGGCGGTGACCACCACCGAATGGATCAGGCCTGAATCCTTATCCACTCCGGCATGGACCTTCATGCCGAAGTACCACTGGTTGCCCTTCTTGGTCTGGTGCATCTCTGGATCTCGCTTCCCCGCTTTGTTCTTGGTGGAACTGGGCGCTGCGATCAAGGTGGCATCAACGATGGTGCCCTGACGCATCGTCATGCCCCGCTCGCTGAGATGGGCTTTGACTGTGTCAAAAATCTGCTCACCAAGCTCGTGTTTCTCCAGCAGGTGGCGGAAGGTCAGGATCGTCGTTTCATCCGGAATCCGGTCACTGATCAGGTCGATCCCCGCAAAGCGGCGCATTGTGGGAACCTCGATCAAGGCCTCTTCCATGGCTGGATCGCTGAGGGAATACCACTGCTGCAGCAGGTGAATCCGTAGCATCGTTGCCAGCAGGTATGGAGGTCGGCCGCCCTTCTTGCTGGTCTTGGGGTAGTGGGGCTCAATCAGATCAATCAGTTCCTGCCAGGGCACCACCGCCTCCATCTCGGCCAGGAACTTCTCCCGTTTGGTGCGCTTCTTGGATGTGGTCAGCTCATAGTCCGTGAAGCCGAGCTGTTTGCCGCCCATCAACTCAGTACTGGTCTGCGATCACAGGCCCATTTTCGCGCAGACAGGCTGGGTTTTCCAGATCTCCCTAGCCAATAGGCGGAGAGAACAGCAAAGCTTCCCGATGCAATGCCACAAGGGAAGAGCACATGCAAAATGCTCGGCAAGAGTTTTATACCGGACAAACCTATATACAGGATAAGAATTGGAAAGAATCAAAAGTCAGGCAAGCAAATAAATCATTATTATAGCAAGAAGCCATTCTCAGTAGCAAGGACATAGGGCGCTAACCTAGTTGATGCACCCATAAAGACCAGACTCTGCAAAACATCTATTACTGACTAATGACAAAATGATTATGGTGATAATCCCGGCGAAGGCGGATCACCCTTAGCATTGTCGTGGGCCTAACCGGCTTGCGGTAACGCCTGAACCGACAGATCTTTCCGGGGATGGTGGCAATGCCAGAAAAGATTCCAGACTTGCGGTCGTTTCTGATCGACCAGACAATACGGCTCGCGACATGATATAGACCCAATGGCAAATACGAGATCGGGTACCTCAGGTAGGCAAGCAACGCTAAATTGGAGATGTGCGAAGCGGTGATCATTGGGCTCGCTTGATGGGAACGCGTTGTCGCATGGCGCACGCGCAAGTCGCAATCGTGAATGATATCCCAACCGGCATCGATAATCTGTAGTGAAAGATCGGTTTCTTCGACCCCGTATGCAGGATGGATTGATACAAAGCCACGTGTAACCAAGAATGCCTTTTTGCGGTAAACGCATCCGCAGCCAACAAAATCAGATGCTGGATAAGCACGAGCACTCCTCTCAATTAAAGGTTCCCCATCATGGATAATATTCATCGCGATAACTCCCGCAGACGAGTGTCGTTCAACAGAGGAGGCGACGGCTGAGAAGAAATCAGTATCAATCGGAAAAGAATCATCATCCAGACTAACTATGATGTCGCATTCGGCAACCTTCAAGAGCCTATTCCGAGATCCTCCGGGACCCAGGGTGCCAGGACTGTCGATAACACGTACGTTATTTGAAAAGTTTCGTACTGCGGCAATAGAAGGTTTATCACCACCATCCACATGAACAATCACTTCTGCAGGCAGTGGATCGCATTCGGACAAAACCTTGAGCGTGTGGAGCAATTCCGGAATACGCCTGTACGTCGGAATAACGACCGAAATGTTCAACGGCTGGGACATCAGCGGATGCGGCGTGCTGGGACACCAGCCACACGCTCATTGGGTGCCACATGTTTTGTCACGACACTACCAGCCCCAATTACGGCGTTGTTGCCGACTCTGACGCCCTTTAGAATAGTCACATTGGCTCCTATCCAAACATTATTGCCAATGCTTGTGGGTACTTCAACTAGCGGTTGCTGGCTTACAGGAGAGCCAGGATGAGTACCGTGGTCATGGTCAGTGATGTAGCAACTTGGACCGATCATAACGTCAGCTCCAATCATGACTGTGAGGCTAGCGTCTATGATAGTCCGTCGATTGATGTAGGTTCTTGAGCCGATTGAAATTCGGGGTCTTGACATACGGCTTCCAGTTGCGAGCAGGACGACATCACGATCCAACGCAACGCCGTCAGCTAGCTCAATGTCCCACGGGTTTCGGGGCAATTGAATGCTCTCAATACGGCAATCTCGGCCAATCTGGGCTCCTGCAAATCTAAGGACAGCAATTCGCACTCTTGAGCAGAAGGAAGCGGGGCTTCGAAGTACAAGATTAATTATGCGATCCCCAATAGCCATTAAGCTCCTGAGAACTTTCTATAAGCAGCGAGGAAAGGAACTGCCGCGAGATAAGAGCCATGACCGAAGCGAAGATTCCACCCAAAAGTGCTGTAATAGAGGGGTGAGGCATCAATACCGTTGCCCGCCTTTGCAGCCCCAATAACCGCAGAGCGCACATGTCTAGCAATAATTCTTCTGCGTGCAAGCCTGCGTTCGTAGCCACCTGGATATTGAGCCGCCTTTTCCTTGGCCACTAGACGCTCAAGCCCCCTCAAAGTCTTGCCAAGATCGATTGTTTCACTGCTGTTATGGCGTCTATAGCCAATGGTCACAGGCTCTCGAACTTGAACAAATCCTTCTTGAGTTCCCAATGTGAGGGCTAAGTCATGGTCTTCGGCGTTTAAACAATCTTGAGTAAAGCCGCCCACTTGCTTAAAGATATCTGGCTTGACAACAATCATGCCGGCGCCGCAGAAATAACCTTTCGCATGACTACTGAGAAAATCAGGATAGACTGTGCCAATTGGCTGCTGGAAAGCAAGGCACATCAATTCACGTTGATCGACGAAATCAACAAGTTTACCAAATAGAAGTGCTGGATTGCCATGCTGCTCTATCAATGAAGCGAATGTGGCAAGCGTCCAAGGGAACCACAAATCATCACTGTCGAGAAAGGCAAGATAGTCTCCGCCTGCAACTGAAGCGCCGCGATTGCGTGCTGCACCCGGCCCCCCATTCGCCTGCTGAATAACCTGAACCCCACGTCCGAGAATTTCCACCGCCTCCACGGTCCCATCAGTTGAACCATCATCAACCACGATCACCTCATGGGCTGCGTAAGATTGGGCAAATACCGTCTCGAGACACTCAAGCAGGTAACCTTTCCGGTTGTAGGTCGGGATAACAACAGAAAAACGAATCACTTGAAGATTCGCCTGATTGAGCGTGTCGTGTCTGCAATGTGCTCTGCCACAGAAAATCCCAGCAGTCTGTAAAGGACGCGGTATCCCGCAGGTGCGGCACTGCCACCGGGAGTAAAGAGTGCACCTGATCGACTGATTGCTGTATGCGCCTTAAATGCGATATCTCTCGCTCCGTGCCAAGCGCTGCGCGCAATCTCAAAACGCGCCTGGTTGATTGCCCTATGCCTTGCAGTGGTGAGCATTTTTTCCTCGCCAAGATAATGCTCAATTCGCTGTTCAATCATCAGACGCTCGTGCCAAACCATCGGCATATTGGTTGTAGATAGTGTACCGGTTTCGAATCGACGATAGACTGCTCCGCCTGCATCTGAATACTTGAAAGTTTTTCCGGCCATCAGCAGGCGCAAGTAAAGCTCATGCTCCTGGCAACAGGGTTGCTCCGCTCGCCAGCCGCCGACATCGAGAAGAGCTTGGCGCCGAAACAGTGGAGCACCGGTTTGAGGAAGGTGCCAGAGCGCGAGTTGGGCCCAAGGATCATGCGGCGGCGGAATGTCCAATAGCGCTGCCTGGGGGCCAGCCTGGCCATGCCATTCCACGGTGACCCGGCCATAAATAACATCAATGTCGGGATCGGTATCAATATCTGCAAGCTGCGCACTGATTTTACTAGGCAAGAGATAGTCATCAGCGTCAAGATATTGAATCCAATCTGCACTGGCCAATTCGAGAAGACGATTCCTTGCATAGGTTGCTCCACGGTTTGGCCTACTGTAAGTTTGAATGCGATTCTCAAACTGGCGAAGAACCGCAAGCGTGCCGTCGCTTGAGCCGTCATCATAGACAATGACCTCCACATTACCATCACATTGCAGCAGGGAACTCTCAACTGCCTCTGCAACCCAACGCTCTGCGTTGTAGGCAGGTATCAAGATCGAAACCTTGCTCATCGGCTTATCTAAAAGCCCCAATTCGACACATCGAAACCATAAACATATTTGAAGCGATCCATATCCGACTGTAGGCGCTCTTTTAGCATTTCGCGTTGCAAGAAGCTTAGCCGAAAATCAATAGCACCGTTGTCAGATCGGCGCGTGTTCTGAGGTGGGATGTAGCTAAAAGCAAAGAGGTCATCAATCCCGATATGGCGGCATACACTTCTTACAACCTCTAAGGGATCTGTCTTCAAAACCTCAAAATCAAGCAAGAGAACCTGGTGATCTGGGAAGGCAGCTCGATAAGCATCGAGCTGAAAGGCGTAGCGGGAAACAGCAAGATAGTATGCAAGACTGCCATCTGTGAATAGATCATCAAACTTCTTCTCATTAGCAGCAATGTTGTGGGCCATATGGCTCTCAATACGCTCAACTGGGTTTCGCACAATGTAGGCGAAATACTTCTTTCCAGGCAGGGAGTTCAGCTTATCAGCAACATTCGGAAACCCCGGGATCTTTGTATAGCCAGTTGATGCTTCAAGGGCAATCTGTCTCTTGAAGGGCAACGGGAAATACTGACGGTAGTACGAGCGGATATCTAGTTCCTCACTATGGTTAGAAAAATACTCTGGCTCCTTCTGGAAAAGATTCTGGCAAATCTCAGGGTGCTGAGCAAGATAGGAGAATAGAGTAGTCGTTCCACACTTCATCGCGCCCAGGAGAAATAGATACTCATGAATTTGTGGCGTAAACAGGCCAAGCCGTCGATTCAGGTTGACAATTCTATGAAGACTCATTTGCTGGGGTCGGTTAAGTCTGATCCATACTCAGATGTGAATCACTGTAAACTGCTCGGTGCAAAAACGAGATTTGAGTCCAGCCCTGATTGTAATCTGATGGTGCATCACAGAGTCCACTGCTACAGGATGTAAGATTAACAAGCGCCCTTGTCAGCGCTGTTGCGAGACCATCAGGAGCATTCAACTCAAAAAGTAAGCTGCCATCTTTCAGCCCGGACTTCGCAGTCCCTTCAGTCATTGCAGCTACTACAGGGACTGAATAGGTTTGAGCTAGGGCAAGTGATCCTGAAGTCAAGCTTTGGGTGAACGGCAAGACCACATAATCAGCAGCCCCAAAGAACATGGGAACATCGTCATCTGGAATAAACTTCATGTGGAGATGGACGTTATGATTGTCAGCAGCAGTCAAAGAAACGGAGGTTGCAAGATTTGGATCCCGCGCGTCACCGGCAATAACCAGCAGTGCTCTCTGGTGTAGCGAAGGAGTCTGCTTCCAAGTCTTCAAGAGGTTCTCGACACCCTTGTAGGGTCGGATCATACCGAAAAAGAGAAAAACCGGAACTTGCGGGTCGATAGCAAGACGACGTCTTGCTTCGGATCGCGGTACCTTTTCTCCATATGCGTCGGCAAAGTCGCCATGCGGAATAATTGTAATCTTTTCCGCCCTGACATTGAACTGATTAATTACGGCCTCTTTGGCGGGCTCACTATGGACAATCAAAGCATCAGCGAGTGCTGCCAAGCGCCGGGAGAGCCAAATCTCTAGCTTCGGTGTCGTTGACTCGTGTGAGACAAGATTATGGACGGTCCAGACTAGACTCACTCCGCGAGCTTTTACCAGCCGTAGATCGAGAAGAAGCTTGAGGGCATAGACAACGTTTCCGGGGTAGTTCTTCCCTCTCAGGTAGGGCGTCAGCCAATGAAGGTGAAGAACGTCGACCCTATGCGCGCCAGCCAGAGCACGACTGAATGGCAATCCCCTTAGATAGCCCTGGGGGAAGCTAATCTCGACACCAATCTTGTTGAGGGCGTCGGCAAGCAGCTGCTGATAAGGGTTATCTGTGCGGTAATCGGGAAACTGTGCGACCTTCATGAAACTTATTTCAGAAGCTGCGGTCCCAACCTACGCACTCCCTCCGTGTACATTCGGTCGCGCACGGCTCCAACATAGTGACGGAAGGGCTGATCATCCAGATTTCCGTCGAGGAAGACCCGATAGCTATCGGGCAGTAGTTCGACTCCGAACCGCGATGAGCATAGGGCATAGAGCGTTTGCTCGATTCGCCAGAAGTGCCCTTCTAGCATGCCAGGAATGGAGAGAAACTCTTCGATCCACTCGAGCGGCATGCTTTCCTTGTGGACGATGCCAAAGCCGCTATTGATTTCGGGATGGATGGCGAACCCCGCTTCAGTGATCACCTGCCTGTCTACGGCGTAAGCGGACGCGACATCACGGTTGAAGACATTGATGCGCCGATCCGGATCATTGGCGTAGTCGAGCCAGGCCGTTGGCTCAGCAAAGAACAGGAGGTCGCTATCGAACAGCGCCATGCGCTCGGACTGCAGATAGTGGAGGAAGTCAAAGACCTTGATCGAGAGGATATTCGTCTCGCGCAACTGCCGACAGCGCGGAAAGGCGGCAAGGCTATCTAGCACATCCTCTCGTGCGGCAGACTGGATTATCACGCGAGCCTTAGGGAAGTGGCTCTTCAGCGACGCCACCGCCCCATCCGAAAGTTCAGGATCGGCGTGAATGCACAGCGCGAGTCGACGGGGTGAAAAGTGGTAGAAGCTCTTCAGCGTCCAAAGCAGGTTAAGCCAGTCCTTTTCAGACGTGAGTACATGAATTTCGAGGCCCTCATCAACGGTATCAGCGACTGGGGCAGACTTCAGAACTAGAGGCCTCAGAAAATCACGGTAGTAGCGCCTTTGAAGACCTGCCGGGCCAAGTTCACGAATGCGACTTAAGACACCAGTGGCACGATGGTGAACTGCCTTAGCAACTTTCATGACAAGCCACCAGCAAAGCCGTTTAGGAACGTGGGAGTAGAGATGCGCCTGATGGCGCCAAGGAATTGGCGAGAAGTTAATGACCTGGGGCGTCTCCTGATCTCAGCCCGAAGCGTCTTCATGGCGGTTAGCCTTGCTCCTGAGCGGTGCTGGTACAGGGCCTTACGAGCCGCAACCAGAGATTTTTCTCTCTCAATGGACTTGGATAAAAGTTTCGGCCGCTCAGGCTGTGCATAAGAGATATATTTTTCGGCGATCGCTATCTCATCTTCCCGAAAACCATAAGCGATGCCTTGGGTCATGGTTTTGCTCTGCCCGTGCCAGCGCCAAACTGCAAGTTCGTCAGGAATAATCATTTGATCATATCCATACTTTAAGCGTGCACGACAATAGTATTCTATATCCATAGAAAAATCATAGCTCTCGTCGAAAAAACCTACCTCTTTAAAAAGAGAACGGCTCATGAAACACGAACCAGAGAAGGGAAAAACGAACTTCTCAGGCCTGAGCCATGGGAGTAGATAATCCTCTAATTTTGCAGGTTTTTGCGGAACAAGCTTGCTCCGATCAAACGGAGAGCCCGTGACGTGGGCCGATCCGCTCAGCCAATGGCAATCCGCATCTTCGAATGCCTTGGCTGCGACATCAAAAGCACCGGGAAGAACAAGGTCGTCACTGTTTTGATAGCACCAGATCTCACCTGTCATACAACGCAGACCCTTATTGATCGCATGAGTCTGGCCGCGATCAGACTCTGAGCACCAATAAGCAATTTTACGTGAGAACGCATGAAGCACATCGAGGGTTTCGTCAGCGCTTCCGCCATCTATAACAATAAGCTCTATTTCTTGGTGATGTTGAGACAGAATGCTCTCAAGTGTTTCACCGATGAACTGACCCTGATTAAAGCTCGGAACAACAACAGAAATCTTCATTGCACTATCACAGCGAACAAATGGAAAGGTATTTGATGCGCATTATGCGCGAAGCAATCTAAAGATCAAAGAAACACTTCTTTGATGATGGCAAGCGAGTTGTGTTGAGCATTATTAACAGCATTTTAGGCACTACAGCGAAAGGGAGGTTCGCTGTTCGGCTACCCGCATCCGCCTTCTGTCCACAGGGCAGGCATCTCAACGACAGGAGGCTGGTGAGAGGTGATCCTGGCGCGGCTGCCCCACCACCTGGCGATACGTATCCGCATACAGACCCGCAACCCGCGCCGAATCCCAGAGGCGCTCGGACCGCTGGCGTGCCGCTGCGCCGAGTTGTCGGCGGCGTTCTGAATCATCCAGTACCCAGTGAATGGCTACAGCCAGGGAGGCGGGATCAAATGGTTCGGCCAGGGCACCCGTGATGCGGTCGTCCACGACGTCGGCGAAACCGCCGTTGCAGAAGGCCACCACGGGTGTGCCGCAGGCGTGGGCTTCCAGGCCAGTGTTGGGCAGGTTGTCCTGGCGCGAGGGAATCACGAACACATCAGCTGCGGCGTAAAGCAGCCGCAGGCTGATGTCGTCGTCCTGGCGGCCGCTGTAGTGGATCGGGAAGCCCAGATTCGGCGGCAGGGCCGGCCGGCCCTGGCCGAACACGACCAGTTCAAGCTGCTCCAGCGGCGTACCGGCCACTTGACCGCGCAGCCGTTGCAGGGCATCGAGCAGCAGATCGGCGCCCTTGCGGGAATCAGCGGTTCCGCCCAAGGCGCCAAACAGCACGAGCGGCCGGTTCTGTGGGAGCTGCAACAGGGCGCGGGCCTGGCGTTGATCCAGCGGCGCCCAGGTAGCTACATCGATCGGGTTGGGGATCACCGTGATCGGCCAACTGGCCATCAGGGTGCTGCGGCGGGCGCATTCCGCCAGCCAGGTGCTGGGACACGTGATTTGGATGGGACGGAGCCAGGCGCGGCGCTTGCGCAGCCAGGTGCGGCGGTTGAGGTCGGGGCCGGCTTCGTGGCTGGGGCGGCTGGAGTGGGTGTAGCCCAGCGCAAAGCGTTCATCGCTGCTGGCCGTTTCGCTTGGCCCGGGCGGGCTGGTGTAGTGCCCAGCGCCGCAGAAGGCCCACTGGTCGTGCAGGGTCCACACCAAGGACATGGGCAGGCGGCCTATTTCTTCGATCGAGAGGGTTGCATCATCCTGCCGGCGCAGAAGCCAGATCGGCATGTGTACGCTCCGTCGTTTGAACTACCTTCGATCACGATGTATCTAAGAGCCGGATAATCCTGGTCGAGGAACGATGACATCGTTTAGATCAATGAAAGCACCTGCTAGGAACTGGAAATAATGACGCTAATAGTAGGAACTACTTTTACGAGTCCTGTTACTATCCGACGATCGTAGAGTATAGACAATCTTCAGTGAGGTCCCAAGAAGCGCATCAAGCGCTTCAGGCGAGCAGTGACATACACAATGCTGCCTTCCTCGCACATTTGCCGGTATCTAAGTATCCAAGGCAAGAATACTCCATATTGATTCTTCATCTGACTATACGCTTCCTGTGCAATGAACCATGCACCAGCTCTCCTGTGCATAAATGAAAACTCATCTGCTTCCCTGCAGGGGAGTATAAATGCTGGATGAATTAAGCTTCTCACGCCCTCCAAGGGATGTGCAGAGAAATGTGTTTCACGAATTGTGTGAGTCGCTTCATCGCCAAAGCCCTGATTGCTTACGAGGCATGAATTTGGCCATGCGTGTAAGCCATTATTCATCCAAGAGGCCAGCCACTATTGATAGTCCCAGGTACTAGGCCGACCTTCGATGAACAGCTGGTCAAGGAAATTACGCCAATAGTCTCGTTCTGCATTTAATGGAAAAACATCATCCAAACGACCGGAATCCCGAAAACTGAACCATTGGCGCTGAGCATCTGGATAGTGCCGCCATGCCCTACTCCAGCTTGCCCACCCTCACGAGTCGCCATGGATACTGAAGTAGTAACTCGCATCCCCGCGCTTATTGCCGAGCTGAAAGTTTGATCCACAGATGCTCCAGACGCGGGTGTCGTGGCGGTAGCGCTCCAACAAGGTGGCGCAGTAGGGGAAGAAGTCGGGATGGGGAACGCAGTCGTCCTCCAGGATGATGCCCTCTTCCACCTGCTCGAAGAACCACGTGATGGCGCGGCTAACGCCGAGGCGGCAACCCTGGTTTACATCGGAGTAGAGCTTTTCGATCTGGCAAGGCCAGTCAATCTCCTGCTCGATCACCGCGCGGGTGGCGGCCACCTTCTCGGCTTCGCCGGGGCGTTCGGGGTTGGGGCCGTCGCAGGCGACGAACAAGCGCGTGGGCGCCACGGGGCGAATGGCGTCGATCACCTGGCGCAGGGTGTGGGGGCGGCGCCAGGCGATCAGCAGGAGGGGGGTATCGGCTGGGTTCAATGCAGTGCGGTGGTGGTGGGCGTGAGGCGGCGCAGCCAGGGTTCGAGTGGCTCGCAGCGGATGCCATCGATCTGCATCGGTTCGGGAGCTAACGAAAGCAGCAGGCGCTCGGCCTGGGGATAGTCAGCTCCGAAGGCCTTGAGCCCAGCGAGATCGCTGCGATCGATGCGGTCACTGCGCTTCACTTCGATCGCCCAGAACAGATCGGGGCCATACAGCACAAAATCCACCTCCAGCCCTGAACGGGTGCGCCAGAAGCTGAGGCTGCCGCCCTGGCGTCGCAACTGACAGAAGGCACGCAGGTGCTGGGCCACCAGGGTTTCCAGCGCCAACCCTTCAATCTCCTGGGGAGCGTCGAGCGGTCCGGTGGGGCGCAACGTGCGGTAGACACCCACATCGAAATAGAAGAACTTCTGGTGCTGCACCAACTGGCGTTGGGCACGCTTCTGAAACACAGGCAGGCGAAAGCTGAGCAGCAGGTCTTCCAGGATGGAGAGGTAGCTTTCGGCCCGCTTGCGCGGAATCTCGGCCTCACGGGCCAGCGCTGCCAGGTTCAACTGGCTGGCCTGCGAGAAGCTGATCACCTCCAGGAAGCGGCTGAAATCGCCGATCTGCCGCACCAGCGCCTCAGCTTGCACCTCCTCCTGCAGATACAAAGAGGCATAGGCCGCAAGGTTGGCCTGCGGTTCTGCAGCCTGCCAGATCAAGGGCACCAGGCCGATCTTGAGAGCCCGGGAGAGATCAAAGGCCGGGCCCAGTTCAGCGGCCATGAAGGGCGGCATGGAGGCCGACACCAGCCGGCCACCCAGCAGGTTGGCGGCACCATGGCGGAGCTTGCGGGCGCTGGAGCCGGTGAGCACGAAGCGCAGGGTTGGCTGCTGTTCCAGCAGCGCATGCACCACATCCAGCAGCTGGGGAGCTTTCTGGATTTCGTCAATCACCACGGTGGAGTCTGCCGCAGATGCGGAGATCCGTTCGCGGAGCCGCTCCGGCCTGGCCTGATAGGCCCGCAACACGTCAGGGGCGAGCAGATCGATGCGGAGCGCTTCTGGAAACATCTGGCCCAGCCAGGTGGATTTGCCGGTGCCACGGGGCCCGAAGAGAAAGAAACTCTGGGCTGGTGGCTGCAGAAATCGCTGTACAACCGCCATTTCCGCAGCCGAAACGGAGTTAGTGCGGCCATTTTACCCAAGCCCTGATGCCAGATGCCAGCGTTCGGCACTCTTCGCTAATCAGGAACCCAGAGTCGGAACCCTTTCAGGCGCGCTGTGCCAACAGGGTGGGGCAGTAGGGGAAGGCTGTGGGTTGGTGAACGTCTTCTTCCAGTGGGATCAGGGGGCATCATTAAGCTGCGATTCACTAGCCAGACAACCCAGGGACGCAGCTGCCTTGGCTAAATGATGGTCCGCCGTGATCAAAGCGGCATCATGCTTGAGAGCCAGAGCCAGATAGCTGGCGTCATAGACGTTCAAGGACAGGGCCATGGCCTGATCAAGGGCGGCGCATGCCAGTTCGCTGGAGCTCGTGGCCCTCAAGGGGAGTTGCAAGACGTCCGCCAGGAGGGCTCGGCACTCATCAGCGCTGAGCAATTGGCGTTGCACCTGTTTCAACAGCACCGACGCGCATTCGAGCAGGCAAAGATCCGGAACCAACAGCAAGGCATCGCCACTGCAGCCCCGCTGGATGGCGGGCTCCAACGCTGAAGGCAGGGGACCATCGGCCAGGTACAGCCTCAGTAAGGCTGAGGTATCGAGCACAAACACATCAGATGGATGCCGTGCTGCCTCGGTCATGGCATCAGCGGTTGCGGTCGGCCTGAATGTCTGCCGCCAGATCGGCGAAATGGCGCCCAGCCAAGGTGGATCGCCATTGCCGGGCCCGCTCCACCGCGCCCACCTGGGCGTAACGCACCTCCCGCTCAATCAGAAGCCGCACCTGCTCCTGCATGCTGCGATGGTTGCGGATGGCGAGCTGCCGCAATCCCTCATAGGTTTGCTCCGACAGCCCCCGCAAGCTAAGTGATGGCATTTAAGCCTCCCTCTGCGTGATCTCATTATGCCATCGGCATCCATCCGGACAAGTCCGCCGCAGCTCTGGGCTGGGTCAAAGACAGTCCGGCTCACGCTGGAACGTGTTGTCTCCCTGTAAAAATCCCCGCAAAGCAGCCGGCGACTGGCTCGGGTCCAATTCGATGCGCCCTGGCCAGGCCAACACCTGCAACTGCTGGCCTGGCGCGAGACCGAACTGGACACGCACCCGCTTCGGGATCACGACCTGGACCTTGGGTGAGGCGGTGATGAGGTCTATTCGCTCATCGTAAGACGAAAGCCGGGACGATGCGAGTCTGGTCGCCTGGTGCAGCCGACGTCGGGATGGGGGACGCTGTCGTCCTCCAGGATGATGCCCTCCTCCACCTGCTCAAAGAACCAGCTGATGGCGCGGCTCACCCCCTGGCGGCAGCCCTGGTTCACATCGGAGTAGAGGCGCTCGATACGACAGGGCCAGTCGATCTCCTGTTCGATCACCTGGCGGGTGGCGGCTACCTTCTCGGCTTCGCCGGGGCGTTCGGGGTTGGGGCCGTCGCAGGCCACGAACAACCGCGTTGGGGCTACGGGCCGGATGGCGTCAATCACTTGGCGCAAGGTGTGGGGCGGCGCCAGGCGATGAGGAGGAGGGGGGTATCGGCGGGATTCACTGGCGCGGGAGGGAGATGGCGAGCGGGCTTGGCAATGCAGGGTGCACGCGAGAGGCGAGGTGCTCAAATCCAGAACGCCTGCCAGCGAGCCCAAGGGCTCAGTTGCCAGGGGGCAGCCAGCCAGCGGTTGAAGGCGGGATCGTCGGAGGGATTGATCAAACCGCCGTGGGGACTCACGGTGACTTCACCAAGCACGGGGCCAGACGGGGTGTCGTAGAAATCGAAGCGGGCAAACGAAAGCTCGGCGCCGAGGCGCGCCACTGCCTCCAGCATCGATCCAAAGTGCACTGGGGCTGGCGGCAGCTGCAAGGGCCAGTCCTGCCTGGCACTGCGCACCGGCAGGGGCCGCCAGCGGCAATCCATAAACACCATGGTGTTATTGCGGCGGAAGAGGGATGAGCCCACCCCGATCGCCCGCACCACACCACGCATCGCAAAGAAGCGGATATCGAACAGCGGGCCGGCCCTGGCGGGCTGCAAAATCTCCTCCAGCAGCAACCGCGGCGGGATCTGGGTGTAGGCCCATTCGCGCCTGGAATACACGGAGGCCAGCCAGGTGGCGGCGATCGCCTTCACCTCAGCCGTGGTGAGCAGGCAATGGCTGGCCTTGGAGGGCGCCAGGCTGCCGTCTGCGCCACTGGCGAACGCATCGCCATCGCGAAAGCGATACCAAAGCCCATCCCAGTGCAGCAGGTTCCAGCTCCAGCCATGGCTGGCCTTGAGGATGCAGCGACGCGGCAGCTGCTGCCAAGGCAGGTCGTCGACCTGGCTGGCCACGGCAATGGTGGGTGCCGTGGCCACACCCCGTTGCGCAGCCCAGGCCTTCACAGCCCACTTGTCGGCGCAGGTGACCATCCAGGGCAAGCGTTCATGGCGCAAGCGCCAACGCACCTTGCGGGCCAGATCGGGATGCAGCCGACTGTGGAGGCTGCGGGATACGCGGCGCAGAAGGTGGCTGATCCGCAACCACCAGGGATGGGCCGGGCCCAGCCAATGCTGCCAACGCCGCTCCGCGCCCCCGCGTCGGCCCAGATAAAGGGCCCGATCAGCCTGCAGATCACGCTGCAGCTCAGGCAGATGCCGAAGGCTGGCTGCCGGCAAGGGCTGGAGCGGGAGGTGGAGATAGGGCGAGAGGCCCTGGCAGTGGGTGGCACCAGGACCGGAGCCGATGTGGCTCACCAGATTCCGGCAGGGCCAGAGCGAAAGGGCACCCTGCTGCCAGCCCAGGGTTGATTCAAAGTCTGTCACAGGGTCTCTTGCCGGGGCTGTCAGCATGGGTTGAGGTCGGCGGAATCGCCCCCTCCTTGTGCTTGAAAGCGCCTCCGCTGCAACCGATCTCGACCTGATCAGCTATCTGAGGTCGATTCCCGATGCGCGGATGCGGCGCGGGGTTCGATTCCCGTCCTGGTATCTGCTGCTGGTGGCGGTGCTGGGAATCCTGAGTGGCTGTCAGAGCTTGCGGGATCTGGAGCGATTTGCCATTCGCCACCACGCCGTGCTCACCGAGGCGCTGGGCGTGGAGTTGCGGCGGCCGCCATCGGATTCCTCGTTCCGCTACTTCTTCCAGCAGGTGGATGTGGCAGCACTGTGCGCGGCGATCCGTGACTGGACGATCGCCCAGATCC
>Ga0315902_10007628_pt1 | contig 14749 bp, 27 predicted proteins | sample LakEriMetagenome_9_FD_203523 | JGI IMG/M metagenome (GOLD analysis project Ga0315902, IMG submission 203523) | Freshwater fungal communities from buoy surface, Lake Erie, Ohio, United States - Buoy 12 MA117 | ecosystem: Environmental > Aquatic > Freshwater > Lake > Lake biofilm | place: USA... | reverse complement strand
GACGGTCTGCGCTTCGCCATCCGCGAAGGCGGCCGCACCGTCGGCGCCGGCGTGGTCGCGAAGATCCTCAAGTAATCCGTACCCAAAGGCACAAAGAAAATGGCCAACCAGAACATCCGCATCAGGCTGAAGGCGTTCGACCATCGCCTGATCGACAACTCGGCGCGCGAGATCGTCGAGACGGCGAAGCGCACCGGCGCCACGGTCAAGGGGCCGGTGCCGCTGCCGACCAAGATGGAGCGCTACACGCTGCTCGTCAGCCCGCACGGCGACAAGGACGCGCGCGACCAGTTCGAGCTGCGTACCCACAAGCGGCTGATGGACATCCTGAACCCCACCGACAAGACCGTGGACGCGCTGATGCGTCTCGAGCTGCCGGCGGGCGTGGATGTGCAGATCAAGCTGAACTGACCAGGCGTCGGCCGGGCGGCCAGCGCCGCCCGGTCGTGGCGCTTGCATCGGGCGGCGGTGGCGATTACACTGCGCGCCCTTTTTGACCCCGGGCATTTTCCGGGGAGGGCCGCCGGATTCGGCGGTTTTCGGGCGAGGTTGGCGGTCGGCCTTAACGGCGAGGCCGCCAAGACCACTCGAGGCAGTCCGTGGCGGGCCCCGCCGCGGCTTCTTCAGTCGTCGTCCTCAGGTCCCCGGCTTGCCGGGGAGCGTCCCCGGGTGTCCGGGGTAGGTTTTTGTTGCGTCTGCCAATCGCAGCAGGCGCAGGAGTGAGAGGAACATGGCAATCGGTCTCGTCGGCCGCAAGTGCGGCATGACCCGGGTGTTCACCGAGGCGGGAGAATCCGTCCCTGTGACCGTCATCGAGGTCCTTCCGAACCGCGTCACGCAGGTCAAGACCGCCGAAAAGGACGGCTACCGCGCGGTGCAGGTCACCTACGGCTCCCGCCGTCCGCAGCTCGTCTCGAAGGCCCTCGCGGGCCATTACGCCAAGGCCGGCTCCGCGCCGGGCAAGGCGCTGCTCGAGTTCCGGGTGGTCGGCAAGGAGGGCGAGGAGCTCGCCGTCGGTGCCGAGATCAAGGCGGACCATTTCAAGGTCGGTCAGGTGGTCGATGTCACCGGCACCACCATCGGTAAAGGCTTCGCCGGCACCATGAAGCGCCACAACTTCGGTGGCCACAACGCCTCCCACGGTGTGTCGGTCTCGCACCGCACCCCGGGCTCGATCGGCCAGCGTCAGACGCCGGGCCGCGTGTTCCAGGGCAAGCGCATGTCGGGCCACATGGGCGTCGCGCGTCGCACCACCGAGAACCTCAAGGTCGTCGAGGTCGACGCCGAACGCAACCTGCTGCTGATCCGCGGCGCCGTGCCGGGTTCCGAGGGCGGCCAGGTCGTCGTCCGTCCGTCGGTGAAGGCCGCGCGGCTCGCGCAGCGCAAGAAGATCGTCCCGACCAAGGCCGCCGCTACGGCGAAGCCCAAGAAGTGACCGGGAGCGCACAGGTCATGAAGATCAAGATCGCAGGCGGCTCGAACGAGCTGCAGGTCTCCGAAGCCACCTTCGGACACGAGTACAACGAAGCGCTGGTGCACCAGGTCGTCACCGCGTACCGCAACGCCGGCCGTTCGGGCACCAAGGCCCAGCTGACCAAGGCCGAGGTCCGCGGCGGCGGCAAGAAGCCGCACAGCCAGAAGGGCACGGGCCAGGCCCGCGCCGGTTCGAGCCGCAGCCCGATCTGGGTGGGCGGCGGTCGTGCGTTCGCCGCCAAGCCGCGCAGCTTCGAGCAGAAGGTCAACCGCAAGATGTACCGCGGCGCGCTGCGCTCGATGCTCTCCGAGCTCGTGCGTCAGGACCGCCTGGTCGTCACCGACGGCCTCGAGCTCGAGGCCCCGAAGACCCGCCTGCTCGCGGCCCGCCTCAAGTCCATGTCGCTCGACAAGGTGCTGATCGTGGTCGAGGCCATCGACGAGAAGCTGTTCCTCGCCGCCCGCAACCTGCCGCTCGTCGGCGTGCTGCCGGTGACCGCGCTGAACCCGCTCGCGCTCGTCAGCTACGACAAGGTGCTGATGACCGTCGGCGCCGTGAAACTCATCGAGGAGCGCCTGCAATGAGCGCCGTCGTCTCCACTCTCAGCCCCGAGCGCCTGATGGGCGTGCTGCTCGCGCCGCACGTCACCGAGAAGACCGCGCTCGCCATGCAGAACGCCAACCAGTACGCCTTCCGCGTGCGCCGCGACGCCAGCAAGCCTGACATCAAGGCCGCCGTCGAGCTCATGTTCGAGGTGAAGGTCGCGGCCGTGAACGTCGTGAACGAGAGCGGCAAGACGCGCCGCTTCGGCAAGACGCCGGGCCGCACGCAGGATTGGAAGAAGGCCTATGTGCGCCTCGCGCCGGGCCAGACCATCGACTACGAATCGAGGAAGGGCTGATGGCACTCGTCAAGATGAAGCCGACGTCGCCGGGCACCCGGTTCGTCGTCAAGATCGACAAGTCGCACCTCTGGAAGGGCGGCCCGCATGAGCCGTTGACCGCGCGCCAGTCGAAGACCGGCGGCCGCAACGCCTACGGCCGCATCACGACGCGCCACAAGGGCGGCGGCTCGCGCCAGAAGTACCGCATCATCGACCTGAAGCGCGACAAGGACGGCGTGAAGGGCGTGGTCGAGCGCATCGAGCACGACCCGAACCGCACCGGCCACATCGCGCTCATCAAGTACGCCGACGGCGAGCGCCGCTACATCCTCGCGCCGAAGGGCGTGGTGCCGGGCGACGAGATCCGCTCGGGCGCGGACGCCCCGATCAAGGCCGGCAACGCCATGCAGCTGCGCCACATCCCGGTCGGCAGCACGGTGCACAACGTGGAGCTCAAGCCCGGCAAGGGCGGCCAGCTCGCGCGCAGCGCCGGCGGCTCGGTGCAGTTCACCGCGCGTGAGGGCATCTACGCCTACATCCGCCTGAAGTCGGGCGAGACCCGCAAGGTGCACATCGACTGCCGCGCCACGATCGGCGAGATGAGCAACGACGAGCACAACCTGCGCAGCTACGGCAAGGCCGGTGCGAAGCGTTGGCTCGGCATCCGTCCGACGGTGCGTGGCCTCGCCATGAACCCGGTCGACCACCCGCACGGCGGTGGTGAGGGCAAGTCCGGCCAGGGCAACCCGCATCCCGTTTCGCCGTGGGGCTGGAACACCAAGGGCAAGAAGACCCGCACCAACAAGCGCACGACCCACATGATCGTGCAGCGTCGCCAGAACAAGGTCCGCTGAGCGGCCTCGGAACGCAGGAGCCAACAGTGCCTCGCTCACTCAAGAAAGGTCCGTTCGTCGACCTCCACCTCGCAAAGAAGGTGCAGGTCGCGACCGCCAAGAACGATCGCAAGCCGATCAAGACCTGGTCGCGCCGTTCGATGGTGCTGCCGGAGATGGTCGGTCTCACCATCGCCGTCCACAACGGCAAGCAGCACCTCCCCGTGCTCGTGACCGAGAACATGGTCGGCCACAAGCTCGGCGAGTTCGCGCCCACCCGCACCTTCAAGTCGCACTCCGGCGACAAGAAAGTCTCGGCCTGAGCCCGGGGTAAACATGGAAGCCATCGCAAAACTCAAGCACGCGCGCATCTCGCCGCAGAAGTGCCGCCTCGTCGCCGATGTGGTGCGCGGCAAGCCCGTGGGCAACGCGCTCGCGACGCTGCGCTTCATGCCGAAGAAGGGCGCCGAGATCGTCCTCAAGGTCCTCGAGTCGGCCGTCGCCAACGCCGAGAACAACCAGGGCGCCGATGTGGACGAGCTCAAGGTGCACCGCATCATGGTCGACACCGCCCCGGTGCTGAAGCGCGCCAGCTCCCGCGCCAAGGGCCGCGGTGCCCGCATCGTCAAGCGCAACAGCCACATCACCGTCGTGGTCAGCGACGGCAGGAAGGACTGATCCATGGGCCAGAAAGTCAATCCGATCGGCATCCGCCTCGGCATCACCCGCGAGTGGTCCTCGAAGTGGTACGCCGGCAAGAAGCAGTTCCCCGCGCTCGTGCACACCGACTTCCGGGTGCGTGAGTTCCTGCGCAAGAAGCTCGCCGAGGCCAGCGTCTCGCGCATCCACATCGAGCGCGCCGCCAACAAGGTGAACATCACCATCCAGACGGCGCGTCCCGGCATCGTCATCGGCAAGAAGGGCGAGGACATCGACAAGCTGCGCCAGGACACGGCGAAGATGCTCGGCCGCCCGGTCGCCGACATCCGCATCAACATCGCCGAGATCCGCAAGCCGGAGCTCGACGCGCAGCTCGTCGCCGACGGCATCGCGCAGCAGATCGAGAAGCGCGTGATGTTCCGCCGCGCCATGAAGCGCGCCGTGATGAGCACCATGCGCAGCGGCGCGCTCGGCATCAAGGTGCGCCTGTCGGGCCGCCTGAACGGCGCCGAGATCGCGCGCACCGAGTGGTCGCGCGAGGGCCGCATCCCGCTGCACACCTTCCGCGCCGACATCGACTACGGCTTCGGCGAGGCGCGCACCACCTACGGCGTGATCGGCGTCAAGGTCTGGATCTTCAAGGGCGAGGTCTTCGAGAAGGAAGACCTGTCCAAGGCCGCCCCGGAGGCCGAGGCCGCCGCGGCCGATGCCGCCGCCGCACCGTCCGCCGCCGCTGCGGCGCCGGCGGTCTGAGGAGCATTGCAGCCATGATGCAACCCAAGCGCACCAAGTACCGCAAGCAGTTCAAGGGCGACAACGCCGGACTCGCGCAGCGCGGCAACACCGTCGCGTTCGGCGATTTCGGTCTCAAGGCCACCGAGCGCGCGCGCATGACCGCCCGCGAGATCGAGGCTGCGCGCCGTGCCATGGCCCGCGCCGTGAAGCGCGGCGGCCAGATCTGGATCCGCGTCTTCCCGGACGTGCCCGTCTCCAAGAAGCCCCTCGAGGTCCGCATGGGCGCGGGCAAGGGCAACGTGGAGTACTGGGTCGCCAAGGTGAAGCCCGGCAAGGTCCTCTTCGAGATGGAGGGGGTCGACGAGAAGACCGCGCGCGAGGCGTTCCGGCTGGCCGGCGCCAAGCTCTCGGTCACCACCTCCTTCGTGAAGCGGCAGGTACGCTGAAATGGACGCCAAGGAACTGCGCGGCAAGGTCGCGCGTGATCTCAACGAGGACCTCCTGAAACTGCGCCGCGAGCAGTTCTCGCTGCGCATGCAGCGGGCCACCGGCCAGGCCGTCAAGCCGCACGACTTCGGCCGTGTGCGCAAGGACATCGCGCGCCTGAAGACGGTGCTCGCCGAGAAGGCCGCGAAGGACGCGGGGAAGTAACACATGACCGAGACCAACGAAATCCAGAAGGCCCAGCGCACCCTCACCGGTCGCGTGGTCAGCAACAAGATGCAGAAGACGATCGCCGTCGAGGTGGAGCGTCTCGTCAAGCATCCGCGCTACGGCAAGTTCATCCGCCGCACCACCAAGCTGCTGGCGCATGACGAGTCGAACGAGTCGCGCATCGGCGACACGGTGACCATCGCCGAGTGCCGTCCGCTGTCGCGCCGCAAGAGCTGGCGCCTGGTGTCGGTCCTGGAGCGCGCGTCATGATCCAGCTGCAGTCCATCCTCGCGGCCGCGGACAACAGCGGCGCCAAGTCGCTGATGTGCATCAAGGTGATGGGCGGCACGCGCCGCCGCTACGCCGCCGTCGGCGATGTCATCAAGGTCAGCGTCAGGGACGCCATCCCGCGCGGCAAGGTCAAGAAGGGCGAGGTGTACGACGCGGTCGTCGTGCGCACCCGTCGCGGCGTGCGCCGTGCCGACGGTTCGCTCATCAAGTTCGACGGCAACGCGGCCGTGCTGCTCAGCAACAAGCTCGAGCCGATCGGCACGCGCATCTTCGGGCCGGTGACCCGTGAACTGCGCACCGCGCAGTTCATGAAGATCATCTCGCTGGCGCCCGAAGTGCTCTGAGGTACTGCGTCATGAACAAGATCCGCAAAGGCGACAACGTCATCGTCATCTCGGGCCGCGACAAGGGCCGCAAGGGCGCCGTGGTCGCGGTGCTCGACGATGGCAAGGTGCTCGTCGAGAACGTCAACCGGGTGAAGCGCCATACGCGCGGCAACCCGCAGCAGAACAAGCCGGGCGGCATCCTCGAGAAGGAGGCCCCCCTGCACGCGTCCAAGGTCGCGCTGTTCAACCCCGCCACGCAGAAGGCCGACCGTGTCGGCGTGAAGCTGCTGGCGGACGGCAAGCGTGTGCGCTACTTCAAGTCCAACGGAGAGGTGATCGACGCTTGAGCGTCGATCCAACGGGCAACATCATGGCAAGGCTCCAGCAGTTCTACCGCGATACGGTCGTCCCGAAGCTCCGCACGGAGCTCGGCATCACCAACGCGATGCAGATCCCCAAGATCGTCAAGATCACGGTCAACATGGGCGTGGGCGAGGCGGTCGCCGACAAGAAGATCGTCGAGGCCGCCGCCGGCGACCTCGCGAAGATCACCGGCCAGAAGCCCGTGATGTGCCGCTCACGCAAGTCCATCGCGTCGTTCAAGCTGCGCGAGAACCTGCCGATCGGCTGCAAGGTCACGCTGCGCGGCCCGCGCATGTACGAGTTCCTCGACCGCCTCATCTCGGTCGCCATGCCCCGCATCCGCGACTTCCGCGGCGTCTCGCCGCGCTCGTTCGACGGCCAGGGCAACTACAACATGGGCGTCAAGGAACAGATCATCTTCCCCGAGATCCAGTACGACCAGATCGACCAGCTCCGGGGCATGGACATCACCATCACCACCACGGCGAAGGACGACAAGGCGGGGCGTGCTCTGCTCGAAGCCTTCAACTTCCCGTTCCGCAAGTAAAGGGCACACGAGAACATGGCCAAGACCAGCATGGTCGAGCGCGAGAAGCGCCGCGCCGACACCGCCAAGAAGTACGCCGCCAAGCGCGCCGCACTGAAGGAAGCGATCCGCAGCCCGAAGTCCTCGGGCGACGAGCGCGCCGCCGCCGTCGCCGCGCTGCAGAAGCTGCCGCGTGATGCCAGCCCGAGCCGCGGCCGTCGCCGCTGCGCCATCACCGGCCGGCCGCGCGGCGTGTACCGCAAGTTCGGACTCTCGCGCGTGAAGATCCGCGAGGCCGTGAACCGGGGCGAACTGCCCGGCGTGTCCAAGGCGAGCTGGTAGGAGTCCGCGCCATGAGCATGACCGATCCCATCGCTGACCTGCTGACCCGCATCCGCAACGCCCAGCTCGCCCGCAAGACCGAGGTGAGCGTCGGTGCGTCGCGCCTCAAGCAGGCCGTCGTCAAGGTGCTGAAGGACGAAGGCTATGTCGCCGACTTCCGCATCGCCGCCGACGGCGGCAAGAGCACCATGACCATCGCCCTCAAGTACTACGAGGGGCGTCCCGTCATCGACCGCCTGGAGCGCGTGTCGCGCCCCGGTCTGCGCATCTACCGCGGCAAGGACGAGCTGCCGAAGGTGCTCGGCGGCATGGGCACGGTCATCGTCTCCACGCCGAAGGGCGTGATGACCGACAAGCAGGCGCGCGCCATCGGCCAGGGCGGCGAAGTCCTGTGCATCGTGGCCTGACGCCTTGATCCCGAGGAACGGAACATGAGCCGTGTAGCCAAGCAACCCGTTGCGCTGCCCCAGGGCGTGACGGCGACCATCTCCGACGACGCCGTGACGCTGAAGGGCGCCAAGGGCACGCTGTCCGTGCCGCTCAACTCGGGCGTCAAGGTCGTGCAGGCCGACAAGCAGCTCGAGGTGAAGTACGACGCCTCGAACCGCATGCAGGCCGGCGCCGTGCGCGCCCACCTCGCCAACATGGTGCAGGGCGTCTCCAAGGGCTACGAGCGCAAGCTCGAGCTGGTGGGCGTCGGTTACCGCGCCGCGGTGCAGGGCAAGACGCTGAACCTGACGCTCGGCTTCTCGCACCCCATCGCCATGGACATGCCCGAGGGCATCACGGTCGAGGCGCCGAGCCAGACCGAGATCCTGCTGAAGGGCTCCGACAAGCAGCGCATCGGCCAGGTGGCCGCCGAGATCCGCGGACTGCGTCCGCCCGAGCCCTACAAGGGCAAGGGTGTGCGTTATTCCGGCGAGAAGATCTCGCTCAAGGAAGGCAAGAAGAAGTAACCGCGCGCGACAGACGAGGACGAACAGATGCAGATCACGAAGAAAGAGCGCCGTCAGCGGCGCGCGGTGCGCACCCGGGCGAAGATCCGGGAGCAGGGCACCCCGCGCCTCACGGTGCACCGTACGCCCCGCCACATCTACGCGCAGGTGTTCGACGCCGCCGGAGCCCGCGTCATCGCGGCCGCCTCCACGGTGCAGGACGGCGTGGCGCAGGGGCTCTCGGGCACGGGCAACGTCGAGGCCGCCAAGGCCGTCGGCCGCGCCATCGCCGAGCGCGCGAAGGCCGCGGGCGTCGCCAAGGTGGCGTTCGACCGCGCGGGTTTCATGTACCACGGCCGCATCAAGGCGCTGGCGGAAGCCGCGCGTGAAGCCGGTCTCGAGTTCTAAGGCAGGGCATCGCAAATGGCACGACCCGAAAGATCGCAGGCGACCGACGACTTCCTCGAGAAGCTTGTCGCCGTCAACCGCACCTCGAAGACCGTCAAGGGCGGTCGCCAGTTCGGCTTCACCGCGTTGACCGTGGTGGGCGACGGCGCCGGCCGCGTCGGCTTCGGCTTCGGCAAGGCCCGCGAGGTGCCGGTGGCCATCTCCAAGGCCATGGCCGCGGCCCGCAAGAACATGGTGAACGTCGCGCTGCGCAACGACACCCTGCACTACTCGGTGAAGGCCAACCACGGCGCGACCCGCGTGCTGATGCAGCCGGCCTCCGACGGTACCGGCGTCATCGCGGGCGGCGGCATGCGCGCGGTGCTCGAGTGCGCCGGTGTGCGCAACGTGCTCGCCAAGAGCTACGGCTCGCGCAACGCGATCAACGTCGTGCGCGCCACCGTGAAGGCCCTCGCCTCGGTGCGCTCGCCCGAGGACATCGCCGCCAAGCGCGGCAAGACGGTCGACGAGATCACGGGTTGAGCACCATGGCCAGCAAGCAGATCAAGGTCACCCTGAAGAAGAGCCTGCACGGGCAGCTCGCGAACATCGTGCAGTCGGTGCGCGGCCTCGGCCTGCGTCGCCGGCACCAGACGGTCACGGTCGCGGACACGGCGGAGAACCGCGGCATGGTCCGCACCGCGCGTCATCTGCTGTCGGTCGCGGAAGCCTGACGGCAGCGCGACGGCAGCATCAAGGAGTCAACGGACATGCGCATCAACACCATCAAGCCGGCCCCGGGTTCCAAGCGCCCGCGCCTGCGCGTCGGTCGCGGCGCTTCGGCCGGTCAGGGCAAGACCTGCGGCCGCGGCGTGAAGGGCCAGCGCGCCCGCAAGGGCGGCTATCACAAGGTCGGTTTCGAAGGCGGCCAGATGCCGCTGCAGCGCCGGATGCCGAAGGTCGGCTTCCGCTCGGCCATCAAGGCGACGCGCGCCGAGGTCCGCCTCGATGAGCTCGCGAAGGTGCAGGGCGATGTGGTCGACCTCGCCGCGCTCAAGGCCGCCAATGTGGTCCCGGCGCACGCCGAGGTCGCCAAGGTCGTGCTGTCGGGCAGCATCACCCGTGCCGTCACGCTGAAGGGCGTGGGCGCGACCAAGGGCGCCAAGGCCGCCATCGAAGCGGCCGGCGGCCGCCTCGAAGCCTGAGGACACGGAGAGCATCTTGGCCACAGGCGTAGGCAATCCGGCAGCGACTCTCGCGGACGCCACCCGCTTCGGCGAGGTGCGTTCGCGCGTGCTGTTCCTGCTGGGCGCGCTGATCGTCTACCGCATCGGCACCTTCATCCCGGTGCCGGGCATCGATCCCGCCGAGGTGGCGCGGTTCTTCCAGGACACCGCGGGCACGCTGCTCGGTCTCGCCAATGTGTTCTCGGGCGGCGCGCTCGAGCGTCTGTCGATCTTCGCGATGGGCGTGATGCCCTACATCTCCGCCTCGATCATCGTGCAGATGGTCTCGATGGTGTACCCGCCCTGGGAGGAGTACCGCAAGGAAGGCGAGTCCGGCCGGCGCAAGCTCACCCAGATCACCCGCTACGGCACGCTGGTGCTCGCGGTGTTCCAGTCGCTCGGCGCCGCGACGGCGCTGCAGAACGGCGGCATGGTCGTGGCCCCGGGCTGGTCGTTCCTGTTCATCGCCACCATCACGATGACCACGGGCACGATGTTCCTGATGTGGCTCGGCGAGCAGGTCACCGAGCGCGGCATCGGCAACGGCATCTCCATGATCATCCTCGCCGGCATCCTGGCGACGCTGCCGGGCGCGGTCGGCCGCACCATCGAAGCGGTCAACACGGGCGAGATGTCGGGCGTGCAGGCCATCGTGCTGCTGGTCCTGGTGCTCGCCGTCACCGCCATCTGCGTCTATGTCGAGCGCGCGCAGCGCCGCATCGCCGTGCACTACGCCAAGCGCCAGGTCGGCCGCCGCGTGATGGCCGGCCAGACCAGCCACCTGCCGTTCAAGATCAACATGGCCGGCGTCATCCCGCCGATCTTCGCCTCGAGCCTGCTGCTGGTGCCGACCACCATCGCGCAGTTCTTCGGCACGGGCGAGGGCAAGTTCGCCGAGGGCCTGCAGACCTTCGCCGCCACGCTCGGCTACGGCCAGCCGCTGCACCTCGTGCTGTACGCGGCGCTGATCATCTTCTTCTGCTTCTTCTACACGGCGCTGGTGTTCAACGCGCGCGAGACCTCCGACAACCTCAAGAAGTCGGGCGCGTTCATCCCGGGCATCCGTCCCGGCCAGCAGACCGGCGAGTACATCGACAAGGTGCTCACGCGGCTGACGCTGTGGGGCGCGATCTACGTGGCCGGCGTCTGTCTGCTGCCCGAGCTGCTCATCTCGCAGAGCCGGCTGGGCGGCAGCGGGCTGCTGCTGGTGTTCGGCGGCACCTCGCTGCTGATCGTGGTGGTGGTCGCCATGGACTTCATGGCGCAGCTGCAGGCCCACCTGATGTCCCACCAATATCCGGGGCTGCTGAAGCAGGCCAACCTCATGGGGTATGGCCGCGGCGGCGCCCCGCAGTGAGCGAAAGGTAACCGAAATGAAAGTTCGTCCGTCCGTCAAGAAGATCTGTAAGGACTGCAAGATCGTGCGGCGCCGCGGCGTCGTCTATGTGATCTGCAAGGATCCGCGGCACAAGCAGCGGCAGGGTTGAGGATCAGGGTTTTTCCATTAGAATGCCGCCCCTTTCGGCGGCTTCGGGGCAAAGGAACATGGCACGTATCGCCGGCATAAACATCCCGATGAACAAGCATGTGGTCATCGGGCTCACCCACATCTTCGGCGTGGGACGCACCCGTGCGCGCAGCGTCTGCGCCGCCGCGGGCGTCGACCCGACCACCAAGGTGAAGGACCTGACCGAGTCCGAGGTCACCGCGCTGCGCGCGCAGATCTCGAAGGGCCTGGTCGAGGGCGACCTGCGCCGCGAGGTGTCGATGAACATCAAGCGCCTGATGGACCTCGGCACCTACCGTGGCATGCGCCACCGCAAGGGTCTGCCGGTCCGCGGGCAGCGCACGCGCACCAATGCGCGTACGCGCAAGGGCCCGCGCAAGCAGGCGGTCAAGCTCAACGCGCCCCCGGGCAAGGCATAAGGCAGCAGGCAGGATATGGCAGACAACAAGCAGCAGGGCGCCGGCGGCGCGAAGAAGCCCAAGAAGGCGCGCAAGAACGTGCTCGACGGCATCGCGCACGTGCACGCGTCCTTCAACAACACGATCATCACGATCACCGACCGTCAGGGCAACACGCTCTCGTGGGCGACCTCGGGCGGCTGCGGTTTCCGCGGCTCGCGCAAGTCGACCCCGTTCGCCGCGCAGGTCGCCGCCGAGAAGGCCGGCGTCGCCGCGCAGGAGCATGGCCTGCGCAACGTGGAAGTGCGCGTCGCGGGTCCCGGCCCGGGCCGCGAGTCGGCGGTCCGCGCGCTCAACGCCTGCGGCCTGAAGATCACCAGCATCTTCGACGTCACGCCGATCCCGCATAACGGCTGCCGCCCCCCCAAGAAGCGCCGCGTCTGACGCAGGCACGAAGAGGACATCACGCATGGCTCGTTATATCGGTCCCAAGTGCAAGCTCGCTCGTCGCGAGGGCACTGACCTCTTCCTGAAGAGCGGCGTCAAGCCGCTCGAGTCCAAGTGCAAGCTCCAGGTGCCGCCGGGCGGCGTCAAGAGCGAGCGCAAGACCCGTCTGTCGGAGTACGGCAGCCAGCTGCGCGAGAAGCAGAAGCTACGCCGCATGTACGGCGTGCTCGAGCGCCAGTTCTCGAACTACTACACCGAGGCGGCGCGCCGTCCGGGCGCCACGGGCGAGAACCTGCTCAAGCTCCTCGAGTGCCGTCTCGACAACGTCGTGTACCGCATGGGCTTCGCCGCGACCCGCTCCGAGGCCCGCCAGCTGGTGAGCCACAAGGGCGTCGAGGTCAACGGCGGCGCCGTCACCATCGCGTCCTATCAGGTGCGTCCGGGCGATGTCGTCCAGATCCGCGAGAAGGCCCGCAAGCAGCTGCGCATCCAGAACGCCATGCAGATCGCCTCGCAGGTCGGCCTCCCCGAGTGGGTGCAGGTGGACGACAAGGAGATGAAGGGCGTCTTCAAGCAGGTGCCGGGACGGGACGAGATCCTGCCCGACATCAACGAGAACCTGGTCGTCGAGTTGTACTCGAAGTGATCTCCTGAGCGACCGGACAGAGGGACGAAACATGCAAGGATCCGTCAGCGAATTCCTCAAGCCGCGCGTGGTGAAGGTGAGCCCGCTCGCGCCCCGCCAGGCGCGCGTCGTCATCGAGCCGTTCGAGCGGGGCTTCGGCCACACGCTCGGCAACGCGCTGCGCCGCGTGCTGCTCTCCTCGATGCCCGGCGCCGCCATCACGGAAGCCGAGATCGAGGGCGTGCTCCACGAGTACACCTCCATCGAGGGCGTGCAGGAGGACGTGGTCGACATCCTGCTCAACCTGAAGCAGGTCGCGATCCGCATGCACTCGCGTGATTCGGCGGAGCTGCGCCTGTCGAAGAAGGGCCCCGGCCCGGTCACGGCCGGCGACATCCAGACCGACCACGATGTCGAGGTGGTGAACCCCGAGCTCGTGATCGCCAACCTGACCAAGGCCGGTGAGCTCACGATGACCCTGCGCGTCGAGCGCGGTCGCGGCTACCGCCCGGCCTCGCAGCGCGTCGCGTTCGAGGAGGCGACCCGCCCGATCGGCCGCCTGCAGCTCGATGCCTCGTTCAGCCCGATCCGTCGCGTGACCTACTCGGTCGAGGCGGCGCGCGTCGAGCAGCGCACCGATCTGGACAAGCTGGTCCTCGACATCGAGACCAACGGCACGATCGACGCCGAGGAAGCGATCCGTCGCGCCGGCAGCATCCTCAAGGACCAGCTGTCGGTGTTCGTGGACCTGCAGGGCGAGGAAGAGGCCGGCGGCAAGGCCGAGTCGGCCCAGTTCGACCCCATCCTGCTGCGTCCGGTGGACGAGCTCGAGCTCACGGTGCGCAGTGCGAACTGCCTCAAGGCCGAGAACATCCACTACATCGGCGACCTGGTGCAGCGCACCGAGGTCGAGCTGCTGCGCACCCCGAACCTCGGCAAGAAGTCGCTGACCGAGATCAAGGAAGTGCTGCAGAGCCACGGTCTGATGCTCGGCATGCGTCTCGACGGCTGGCCGCCCGCCGGGCTGCGCCACGACGAAGAGCGTCCGGGGCTGATGTGACGGACCGGTGCGGCCCGCGGGGCCGCGCCGCCCATGTATTCGTGAGGTTCAGAAATGCGTCATAGACTTTCCGGGCGACAGCTGTCGCGCAACGCTCCGCACCGCCACGCGCTGATGCGCAACCTCAGCGTCGCGCTGCTGCGTCACGAGACCATCCGCACCACGGTGCCGAAGGCCAAGGAGCTGCGGCGGGTGGTGGAGCCCCTGATCACGCTCGGCAAGACGGACAGCGAGGCGCGCCGTCGGCTCGCGTTCGCGCGTCTGCGCGATGCCGCGATCGTCGAGAAGCTCTTCGACGACCTCGGCCCGCGCTTCAAGGCGCGCGCCGGCGGCTACACCCGCATCCTGCACATGATGCCGCGGCCGGGTGACTCGGCGCCGATGGCGCTGATGCAGCTCGTCGACCGTCCGGCCGCCGCCGCTGAGGGCGCCGAAGCCGCCGACGAGGGCAAGGCCGCCGCGACGAAGAAGAAGGGCAAGGCGAAGGCCAAGACGGCCGCCAAGCCGCGGGCGCGAAAGGCCGCTGCGGCCTGACCGTCCGCCCGGTACGACCGGGCCTTCCGCTGACCGGACCGAGGGCCGGCGTCTCGCAAGGGACGCCGGCCTTCTGCTTTGGCGCTGCTGCTTTGGTACAGGTGGATTCGCCGGGCCTGCCGTATAGACTTCCCTCCGTCATGTACAACCGGAGGGGTACCCCATGAGCATCGTCAAGGAATTCCGTGAGTTCGCCATGCGCGGCAACGTCATCGACCTCGCGGTCGGTGTCGTGATCGGCGCCGCGTTCGGCAAGATCGTCTCGTCGCTGGTGGGCGACATCGTGATGCCGCTGCTCGGCAAGGCGGTGGGCGGCGTGTCGTTCAATGAACTCGGCACCTCGCTCGGCACCGCGCCGGACGGCTCGGAGGTGGTGCTGAAGTGGGGCGCCTTCGCCCAGACCATCTTCGACTTCACGGTGATCGCGTTCGCGCTGTTCCTCGCCATCAAGGCGATCAACCGCATGAAGCGCCCCGAGGCGCCGCCCGCCGCGCCGCCGGCGCCGCCGCGCAACGAGGTGTTGCTGGAGGAGATCCGCGACCT
>Ga0315902_10007627_pt1 | contig 14752 bp, 13 predicted proteins | sample LakEriMetagenome_9_FD_203523 | JGI IMG/M metagenome (GOLD analysis project Ga0315902, IMG submission 203523) | Freshwater fungal communities from buoy surface, Lake Erie, Ohio, United States - Buoy 12 MA117 | ecosystem: Environmental > Aquatic > Freshwater > Lake > Lake biofilm | place: USA... | reverse complement strand
GAGATCAACCTTGGCGCGACCGCCATCGGGACGGGGATCAACGCGCCGCCCGGATACGCGGATGTGGCCGCGAAGCGCCTGACCGACGTGACCGGCATTCCGGTGCTCACCGCGCCGGATCTGGTAGAGGCCACGAGCGACACGGGAGCGTTCGTGCAGCTCTCCGGCGTCATGAAGCGGACCGCCACCAAGCTGTCGAAGATCTGTAATGACCTCCGGCTGCTCTCCTCCGGCCCGCGCGCCGGATTCGGCGAGATCAATCTCCCGCCGATGCAGCCGGGCTCCTCGATCATGCCCGGCAAGGTGAATCCGGTCATCCCGGAAGTGGTCAATCAGGTGTGCTTCGATGTCATCGGCGGCGATGTGACCGTCACGATGGCGGCCGAAGCCGGTCAGCTGCAGTTGAACGCGTTCGAGCCGGTCATTGCGTATCGCCTACTCCGTGGGTTGGACATGTTGCGACGGGCCTGCGCCGTGCTCCGCGAGCGGTGCATCGACGGTATCACGGCGAATGCCGATCGGATGCGTCATTTCGTCGAGCATTCGATCGGCATCGTCACGGCGCTGGTCCCGGTGATCGGCTACGAGGCGGCGGGGGATGTGGCGAAGACGGCATTGCACACCGGACGCAGCGTCTTCGACATCGTCCTTGAACGTGAGCTCCTCACGCGTGCGCAACTCGATGCCATTCTGGACCCGGCGGCCATGACCGCGCCACGCCGCGTGTAGCGCCCGTTGCCATCCCCGAAGGCGCAGGACGGCAGGACGCTGACGTCCTGCCGTCCTGCTTTCCAGGGCATGGTCGAGGGTCAGTTACGCGAGAAGGCTGCCATGGTCGGTCCCATGGCATCAATGGTTTCGCGCGCGTGCCACCGGTCGCGTCCGTTGTACAGGAACGCGAAGGCGAGAATTTCGCCGTTTTCGGCCGTGACATAGCCGGAAAGACCAAGTACGTCGTTCGTCGTGCCCGTTTTCGCGTGCAGGTTCCCCTGCGCCGGTGTCCCCCGCATGCGATGCCGCAGCAGCTCCGATTCTCCGGCCACCGGCAACGAGGCGTGAAAGGCGCTGCCCCACGGGGCGCGATGCGCGTGAGCCAACAGCTGTACCAGCGAGCGCGCCGTGACGCGATCGAGTACTGAGAGTCCACTCCCATCCTTGGCGACGACGGCCTCTCCCTCGACGCCGACCCGCTTCGACAGAAACTCGCGCAGCGCCGATCCCGCCGTCTCCGCCGATCCCACGCCTTGTCGCCCTGCGCCGCGCGCCGCATTGCGAAAGAGCAGTTCCGCATAGTGGTTGATGCTCTCGCGGTTCATGACAGACACCAGGCTGGCGAGCGGGGGCGAGACCAGGCTGGTCACCACCGCCGCCTTCTCGGGTGTGCGGCCGACGCGAATCGCCCCATCAACCGTGATCCCCTGCGCATTGAGGGCCGCCCGATACGCGCCAGCAGTGAATTGCACCGGATCGCCGACAACGAGTTGATAGCGCACGGTGCCGGCTCTGGCGCCGATCGTTCCGGACACGATCACCCGATCATCTCCGACCCGACGCGCGCTGATGCGCGTGCCTCGCCCGGCCACCGTGCGCACCGTGCTCGACACCGTCAGCGCCGTCGTGGCCGGCTCGAGCACCACGGCGGCGCTCCGCCCCCCACTGCCGGGCGTGACCGCAATGATGACGATGTTCTCGTTGAGGGAGAGCGCCGAGAACGGTGCGGCGTAGCCCGCGCCGGCGTAGCGGGACAACCACCCCTCGGGAATACGTCGCGCTTCGAACGCGGAGCCATCGGCGATGAGGTCGCCCGTCACACGGCGAATGCCGGCACCGGCGGTAAACTGGGCGAGTGTGGCCATCGGGGCGGCAGTCCCGCCACGCACGAAACGTGGTGACAATGCCGGATCGCCATCGCCGCGCAGCACGAGATCTCCATTCAACGTCCCCTTCGCATCCACCGCGCCGACGCGCAGGACATCCGTGCTGAAGGTGTGTTCCGCACCAAGCCGCTCGAGGGCCAGGGCCGCGGTAAACAGCTTCATCGTGCTCGCCGGCACCATCGCATCATCGCCGCGGTGATTGAACAGCGTGTCGCCTCGGCTCACACTGACCACCATGGCGCCCCATGTGCCATTCCGTGTGCGGCTCCCGAGGAACGCCTGCAAATCGCTCGCGAGCGCCACGGCACCACGGGGCGCGGTGAAACGGAGGGCCGGTGTGGCCGGAGTTCGTGAGCGCGAGGCCGACTTTTTCGATGTGGCCTTTGGCTTCGCCTTCGTTTTCGCCTTCGTCTTCGTCTTCGTCTTCGCCGTGGGCTTGGACTTGGCCTTCGTCGTCGGCTTGGCGTTCGATTTTCCCTTGGCGGTAGTCCTCCCGTTGGACGACTTCGCCGTGGACGTCGTGCTGGACCGCTTCGGCGGCGTCTGCTGGAACGCCATCATCGCCATGTCCGACGCGACGTTCGACGCGACATCCGACACCGCGGCGACGGAGGTGGCGGGGACCAGCATCCCCACGAGCACGCCCGTGAACGCGAGCGTGCGCACGAGACGTGCGAGGCGCCCCATCAGACCTTTAGCACGAATCCACGTTTCCAGGCAGCCCACAAGATCAGAAACCAGAAGACGACAAAGCTGACAGCATAGGCGAACGAGGCCTCGCGTGGCGGAAGCCACGACGCGTACACCGTCTTGAACACGAACTGCTGCGCAGAGGTCCGTACCCCCGGCGCCGTTTCCCAGGTCCAGATCGAGGCAATGAGGCGCGCCATGACCCCGCTGCCCAAAAAGGCGAGCATCGGATTGGTGCCGTACACCGTGAACGGTAACGTCCATCGGCGCCACTGCATCACATCGATCATCCACAGACAGGTGGCCAGCGTCACAGCGGCCAACCCGCCGGTGAAGAGCACATACGAGCTCGTCCACAGATTCTTGTTGATCGGGAACCCCCACCCCCACACGGCACCCGCCATCATCGCCAGTGCCCCAACCGCAAAGAGCGCCGCGAGTCGCTCCGTCAACGGGCGTTCGCGCATGGCGATCCAGCGGCCGGTAAACGCCCCCAGCAACATGGTGCCCACTGCAGGAAGCGTGCTCAGGAGTCCTTCGGGATCCCACGTTTTGCTGCCGCTCCAGAGATGCGCGGCACCAAACACAGTGCGGTCCAGCCAGGCGCTGAGCAGTTGCGATGGTTCGTCAAGCACGTAACGGCCAGGGACGCCCGTGTCTGGCACAGGGACCAGCGTTTGCAGTGCCCAATACCCGCCCAGCAGCACGGCCAATGCGATCAGCTGCTGACGCAGCGTCGTGCGGAACATCAGGAGCGCGCCAATCAGGTACACGAGGCCGATGCGCTGCAGGACCCCCATGATGCGCCAATGCGCGAGACGATCGAGTACCCGTTCGCCGAACGTCGCGTCAGGGAGGGCCGGGAGCCACGTGAAGAACGGGAACCCCGAGAGCAGCAGCCCGAACAGGAAGATCAGCGAACCACGCCGCAGGATCTGCCGCAGGATCGCTGCCTCATCATCACCACGCGCTCGACGTCCGCGCAGCGACAACTCCATCGTGATTCCCACGATGAAGAGAAAGAACGGGAAGATGAGATCGGTCGGCGTCCACCCGTGCCACGGCGCGTGTGCGAGGGGCGGATAGATCGCCGACCACGTCCCCGGATTGTTGACGAGCAGCATGCCAGCGACGGTCATGCCGCGAAATACGTCGAGCGCGAGGAGGCGCTCGGTCTTCACGGACGGTCGCCGCTCTTCGGGGTGACCGACGCCGCCGGCGTCGCGCCGGATGGCGGGGTCGCCGTCGAGGCGACGCGCCACCCGGTCGAATCACAGCGCACCTGAATGGTCCGCATCGGCACGGACTTCCCGTCATGTTCGCCGCCCACAAAATGGCCGGCCAACGATACCGCCACGGCATTCCCGTTGTCGGTCTCGGCCTTCCCCTTGAACACCACGAGCAGCGACGCGTATGGCCCCACGCTCGCGAGCTTGGCCTTGATCTGCTCCTGCGCCTTGGGGTCGCTGCTGTAGAAGTAGGTGGGCCCCTTCTCCTGCAGCACCGTGAAGCCGTCGTCGGGAACCGCCGAGTCCGTTCCAGCGGCGGAGAGATAGCGCTGCGGCGTCGGCGTCGTGGTGGTAATGAACTCACGTACCGCGAGCCCCACGGGCGTGGTGTCGAGGCTGACACATTGTGGCCCCGCGACGGCCTGCGTCTTGCCACTCTCACTCGACGCCGCAGTGCCGGATCCCCCCTCGCGGGAGGCGGCGTCACTGCACGCGAGGAGGCCAAACGACAGCGGAAGGACCGCCATCAGCGCGATGGCAACGGGCGGGCGGGAACGTGGCGTGGTCGTCATGAACAGATCATAGGGAGAACCATGGTGCCACCGCAACATCAGGTGCTGAGAGAGGGAGTGGTCGCCGGTCTCATTGGGGCCACCACGATTGCGCTCTGGTTCGGTCTCATCGATCTGATCTTCGGCGCTCCCCTTGATACGCCGGCCACGATAGGCAATGCGCTGGGCTCCCTGTTTCTCGAGGGGCGACTCCCCAGTCGGACGGTCGCGATCGTCGGGTATACCATCTTCCACGTATGCGCCTTCCTTACCGTGGGCATCCTCGTGGCCGGGGTGCTGCATCAGGCGGAACGGGTCCCGTCGGTGATGATCGGCGTTCTGGGCCTGTTGGTCGCGTTCGAGGTGGGATGGATCGGATGGACCACCGTGCTGTCGGAACGCTACGGCGGACTCCCGTGGCTGCAGGTATTCGCCGCGAATCTGCTGGCCGCCGCAAGCATGGGCTGGTACCTCTGGCGCCGTCATCCAACCCTGATCCGCAAGGTAGACCGTGCGCTGGCCGGTCATCCCCAGTCGTGATCGAGCTGGTCGGCCATCGCGGCCAGAGCGCCTCGCCACGTGGTGCGGACGCTCGCGGCATCCACATTCGGCGGCATGGTCGTGAATTCCACGGACACGCTGCAGCGGGCGTTCCCCTGACGGACGATCGCGATCGCCACCTGCGTGCCGTCCGGCAGCGCGAGCCGCACGAAACGGGGCGCGAGTGCGCTGATCACCCGCATGACCGGCGCCGGTGACCACCCGCGACGATTCGCGTCCGTCAGCAGGCTATACACCGCACTGGCCGGCGCTTCGATCAACCGACTGACCTCACCAGCCGCTCCGTTCGGCGTCGTGGACCGTCCACCGCTCCGCGCCGACGGACGCGACCCTCCGCGATCACCATCGCGTGATTTGCGCGGCGGCATCATGAGCTCGCGGTGGGCATCCACCCAACCTGCGCACTGGCCTCGGTGTCCTCGCCGCGCTGCGACCACTTGAAGAACACGACGGTCATGACGGCGTAGAAGAAGATGCCGCCGGGCACCCACATGATGAGGCCACCGTATTGCTGGTCCTCCATCGGGGTGATGCCGAGGATGCGCGGCGCCGCGGCGTAGGCCGGGTAGAGCAGCGTATCAGCCATCGCGATGTAGATCGAGATGATCGACATCGGGATCACCATCAGGAAGCAATACAGCATCTGCGCCGGATATGGGGCACGCGGCAATTCGGGGAGTGGCGAGAGCAGCGGCCACCACATCAGCAGGGACGCCCCGATGAACATCAGATGCTGCAGGATGTGCACCGCATGCTGAGCCAACGCCAGGTTGTAGAGCGGCGGCAGGTGCCAGAACGCCAGCACCAGATTGAAGATGACAAAGCACGCCTGCACCGACGTGACGCGACGGACTAGGGGATAGACGGTCGGATGGCGCACGAGCGGATACAGCATCCACCCCGGCGTCCCCTTGAGCATCAGGGGCGGCACGATCAGCGTCAGGATGAGATGCTGCACCATGTGCCCGCTGAACAGATAGAAGTCGCTCAGATCGTGGAGCGGACCGTTCAGCGTGAGGAACAGGATCGTAAGCGCACTGAAATACGCCGTGCGCTGCCCGAGGGACGGCGCTGTTCCCTCACCGGCGCGGACGCCACGTCGGGCGCGCCACAGATACACGGCCCCGAACGCGGCAATGCCGATGGCCGTGCTGGGGTGGACCGAGAAGTCGCTGAGCGACAGACGGGCTACGGGATGCAACAAGAACATGCGGTAAAACTAATGCAGGCGGGGTACTGCAGTACTTCAACGGCAGTCGGGGTAAAGCAAATGCGGTCGGAGTCGTGTAGACCCCGACCGCAGTGGCGGTACCCCGACCGCAGTGGCAGTCCCCTCAGCTCGCCAGCCGCACCACGACTTTGCTGAACAGGAACAGCAACCCGATCATCGTGAGCGCCGCCACGATCAGCGGCCCCGTGAACAGGGCCCGGAACAGCTTGTGATCGTACTTGAGGTGCATGTAGAACATCACGACGACCACGAACTTCACCGCCGACATGATCAGCAGGCTGGGCACGAAGATCGGGCTGTTCACCCACGCGGGGATGTAGTACGCCCAGACTTCGATGATCGTGATGATCGTGAGAAACAGGGCCACCTTCCAGTAGGTGGACCACCCCGGGTGGTGTTCGTCGTGCGCGCCGTGCGCTTCGGTCGAATTCGCCATCATCGCCTCACTGAATCAGGTAGACGAGCGTGAAAATCACGATCCACACGACGTCGACGAAGTGCCAATAGAGCGCGGCAATATCGACGAGGAGGGCATCCTGCGGACCCAGACCACGCTTGTAGTCGATCGCCAGCAGGGTGAACAGCCAGATGACGCCGGCGGTGACGTGCGCGCCGTGGAAGCCGGTCAGGGTGAAGAAGCTCGAGCCGAACAGGTTCGTGCGGATCGACAACCCTTCATGAATGAACGACGTGAACTCGTACGCCTGGAACATCAGGAAGCCGAGCCCGAGCAGCGCCGTCGTCCACAGCCACAGCTTCGAGGAGCCGAGGATGCGGTCGCTGGTGGTCCGCTTCGGGAGGTGCTTGTTCTGCACCGCGGACAGCGCGAGCACCATCGCGAGCGACGACATCAGGAGCACGAAGGTCGACGCCGACGTGACCGGGATGTTGAGGATCGCCTTGAACGTTTCGCCCGTGGCCGGGTTGGTCCACTCGGTGTGCGGGAACGGCCCTTCCGGGCTGCGTCCCTTGTAGATCAGGTACGTCGAGATCAGCGACGCGAAGAGCATGCATTCGGACCCGATGAAGGTCCAGATGGCGATCTTCTTGTTGTCGAGCCCGAGCGACGTGTAATGGCCGCCGCCGTGCGCATGGCCGTGATCGTGGCCGTCGCCGTGACCGGCGGTAGGTGCCGTGGTGGCGGTCATGTTAGTGATGATCCTCGAGCGGGGTCAGCAGCCACTTGTAGAGCGAACCCACCCACCACACCGTGCCGATCAGCAGGATGGCCGTGGCCGTGGAGGCGCTCTTCTCCATGAACAGGAGACCGCAGAACATCACGATGATGCCGGCGGCGGTGATCAGCGGCCAGATCGACGGGTTCGGCATCACGATGCCGAGCTCCTGCGACGTCGGGATGCGGATCCCCTTCTCCTCTTCGTACGTCGTTTCCTTCACCAGCTGCTCCCCGTCCTTCATGTTCCAGAGGGGATAGCGTGACGTCACCTGCGGCAGCTCGGCGAAGTTGTAGTCGGGCGGCGGCGACGGGATCGTCCACTCCAGCGTCGCGGCACCCCACGGATTGCTCGAGGCCGGCTTCCCGCCCTTCCAGCTCTTGATCACGTTGATCATGCCGAAGAGCGTGCCCACGATGAGGATCGCCGTACCGGCCGTCGACATCAGGTTGAACAGCTCGAGCCCCTGCCCCGCGTCATACTGGTAGTAGCGACGCGGCATGCCGAGCAGGCCGCTGAAGTGCATCGGGAAGAACGTGAGGTTCATGCCGACGAGCGACACCCAGAAGTGCCAGTTGCCGAGCTTCTCGCTGAGGAAGCGGCCCGTGACCTTCGGGAAGTAGTAGTACATGCCGGCAAAGAGACCGAACACCGAACCGCCGTACAGCACGTAGTGGAAGTGCGCCACGACGAAATAGGTGTCGGTCTGCTGCAGGTCGGCTGGCGGCGAGGAGTGCATCACTCCCGAGATCCCGCCGACCGTGAACATCGCCACGAGCGCGATGGCGAACTTCATCGCGACCGTGAAGTTGATCTGGCCGCCCCACATCGTGGCGATCCAGTTGAAGATCTTCACGCCGGTCGGAATCGCGATCAGCATCGTGGCCAGCGAGAACACCGAGTCCGCGATCGGGCCCATACCCACCGAGAACATGTGGTGCGCCCACACGCCGAAGCCGAGGAAGCCGATCAGGATGCCCGAGTACACCATCACCGGGTACCCGAACAACGGCTTCTTCGAGAAGGTCGGCAGCACTTCGGACGCGAGGCCGAAGGCCGGCAGAATCAGGATGTACACCTCGGGGTGACCGAACACCCAGAAGAGGTGCTGCCAGAGCAGCGGGTCGGCGCCCTTCGCGATCGTGTAGAAGTTCGTGCCGAAGAAGCGGTCGAACTGCAGGAAGACGAGCGCGATCGTGATCACCGGGAAGGCGAGCACGACGAGGAACTGCACGACGAACGACATCCACGTGAAGATCGGCATGCGCATGAGCGACATGCCGGGCGCCCGCATGTTGATGATCGTCGTGATGAAGTTGAAGCCGGCGGCGAGCGACGAGATACCCAGGATCTGGAGACCCAACACCCAGAAGTCCATGTTGATATCGGGCGAGTACGCCTTCGTGCTCAGGGGTGCATACCCGAACCAGCCGCCATCGGGCGCCACGGCAAAGAAGATCGGGGCCGTGATGAAGATGCCGCCCAACAGGTAGATCCAGTAGCTGAACGCGTTCAGACGCGGGAACGCCACGTCACGCGCGCCGATCTGCAGCGGGATCAGGAAGTTGAAGAACGCCGCCGACAGGGGCATGACGGCGAGGAAGATCATCGTCGTCCCGTGCATCGTGAACAGCTGGTTGTACATGTCGGCCGACACGATCTTGCCGTTCGGCGTCGCCAGCTGGGCGCGGATGACGGCGGCCTCGAGGCCGCCGAACACGAAGAAGAAGAGACCCGTGATGAGATAGAGCGCCCCGATGCGCTTGTGGTCCACCGTGGTGAGCCACGACCAGATCCCGGTCTGTGCCGGGACCTGCTTCGTCTGGGTGTACGGGGGCGCGGCAGCGATGGTTGCCATCGTGTCGTTGGGAGGGCGGTGGTTACTTGAGCGCCTGGAGATAGGCGACGATGTCGGCGATGTCGGTGTCCGTCAGCCCACCGATGGTCACGACGTTCTTGCGCACCGGATCGGTGAGCCCCTTGCCGAGCGTCGGCATGATGCTGCCGGGCTTCATGTGCGGAGCGCTCTTGATCCAGTAGGCGAGATGCTTCGCCGTGTTCGGGTACAACCCGCCGGCGATCGTGTGGCGCGTCCCGACGTGCGTCAGGTTCGGCCCCACCGCCGAGCTGTTGAACGGCGTACCGGCGATCGCATGGCACCCGATACAGCTCGACTTGCTGTACGTCTGGCGGCCACGCTCGGCGTCACCCTGCGGCAACAGCGCCTCGTCGTAGCTGATCGCCGTGGGCAGCGTCGCCGTCGGAATCACGTGCGGGAACTCCGCCGCAATCTTTTCGGCCGGGAAGGTCCAGACCGGCACGCTCGGCGCAGGGGCCGGCGCCGGTGCGGCGGTACCAGCCGGCGCAGGCGTCTGCAGCGACGCGAGCTGGACCGGGGTGCCGGTGCCCGAACCCGCGGCAACGGGCGCCGGAGCCGCGGCCGTGGTCGGCACCGCGGGGACCGCCGCCGGGAAAATCGCCGGCTGCTTCTGATGCGCCATCCACTGTTCGAATTCCTGCGGCGTCACCGTGAACGTGCGGAAACGCATGTTCGCGTGCGACGGACCACAGAACTCGGCGCAGAATCCGTTGAACGCGGACGACGGCAGGTCGGCGTTCGGCGTGAACCAGAGGTAGTTGGTCTTGTTCGAGATCAGGTCGCGCTTGCCACCCAGCTGGGGGATCCAGAAGGAGTGGAGCACATCGACCGTCTTGAGCTGGAAGTTCACGGTCCGGCCAGCCGGCAGATACAGCTCATTGGCCGTCGTGATGCCGTACTGGGGATACTTGAACTCCCACCACCACTGGTGGCCGATCACCTCGACCTGGAGGGCGTCGGGGGCCGCCTTCGCCTGGGTCTTGAAGATCGTGCGGACCGTGGGAATGGCGATGAAGACCAGGATGACCGCCGGAATGGCCGTCCACGTGATCTCGAGGGCCGTATTCCCGTGAATCTGTTTCGGCGTCCCGGCGCCAGGCCGGCGCCGGAAGCGGAAAATGGTGTACACGAGCGCGAGTTCGACCCCGATGAAGACGATCGTGCCCCAGAACAACAGCGTGTCCCAGAGTGAATCGATGTCGGTGTTGAAGTCGGACGTGTGATTGAACGTCGAGTTCGGGTACTCGCCGCCGCAGGCAGCGAGCCCGAGGGCCAGAGCGCCCAGCAGCGCGGACGATGCCAGACGCCGCGGGCGGAACGTGCCAACCATGCCGGTTCCTGAGGGAGGTGGGGGACACCGCCGGCCCCGCGCCAAGCAGGGCGCAGAGCCGACGGTCGGGTGGTGGGAACTTCTCGTGCGAACCTAAATGGGCGTTTCACTACACCGCAAGCAAAATCGGACGACTTCTCGGGCTTTCGCCAATTTTTTATCACCGGGTAACCGCTAACATCGATTTTTACCGGTTTTCCCGATGGGACCGAACGTGATGTGAGGGCCAACAGGCGACCAGAAGACGCTGCCCCGGGTGACGTTTCCAGCAGAGGCACGAATCGTCTTATTGACGTGTTCGCCCCCCTCCGCATTGTCGCGCCTCCCATGGCGAGGTCACCTCACGTCCCGTGCCCAGTGAGCCGTCCATGATCGGTCGGCTCCTGCTCGGGACGATCCGAAGCCGACTGATCGCCGGTTTCGGCGCCTCGATCTCGCTCATCCTCCTCGCGGGGGTGCTGGGGTGGCTCGGCCTGACCCGCAGCAGTCGCGACGCCGAGGCGGCCCTGGCCGCCCTGGAGAAGCGGAACGCCACCATGGAAACGGCGATCGTGCAGCTCCAGCGCGACTTGGACGCGCATCGAGCATCGACGGGCGCCGATCCCGGTCGCCTCGTCACGCAGCTGGAGCGCGACCTGCAGGAGATGCGCGTCGCCGCGCGCATTGATGCCGACAGCTCCATCCAGACAATGCGCGAGGGGCAGGCCAACGAAGAGGCGCTTCTCGCCGCGGTCGTCACCGTAGCCGTCGGCGTGGCCCTGTTCTTCGGCCTGTCGACAGCGCGTGCCGTCACGACACCGCTCACGTGGCTGCGCAATGAAATGACGGCCATCGGGGCTGGCGACCTCCGGGAACCGGTGGTCGATCTCCGGCACTCGAAAGTGGCGCGCGAGTATGCCGACCTGATCGAAGCCCTCGAACAGGCCCGCGAACGCCTCCGGGTGCTGCTCTCGCATGTGCAAACGGAAGCCGATCAGGTCGCGCTCGCCGCAGGGGAACTAACGACATCGGCCTCCTCCTCCGCCACCTCCTCCCGCCACGTCACCACCGTCGTCCTCGACATGGCGCGCGGCGCGACCCTGCAGCTGTCCTCGCTGACGCACGCCGGCAGCACCGTGGAGGAACTCGCGACCGCTGGGGCCACCATCGGTGAGGCTGCAGGGGAAACCGAACGCGTGGGACAACAGATCCGCGACACCACGCAAGCGGCGCGCGACCGCGTCCAGCAGGCGGTCGATACGCTGCTGGGAGCGCGCGAAGTCGTGGGCGTCTCGCGCGATGAGATGACCGCCCTGCGCGACATGACGGGCGTGATCGACGAGTTCGTCAGCGTCATCTCCGAAATCGCCACGCAGACCAACCTGCTTGCGCTCAACGCCGCCATCGAAGCCGCGCGGGCGGGAACGGCGGGACGCGGCTTTGCCGTCGTGGCGCAGGAAGTTCGGACACTGGCCGAGCAGAGTGCGCAGGCGGCCGATCAGGTGACGGCCAACGTGAAGCGCTTCCGCTCGCACATCGCGGATGCATCGCGCGCCGTGGAAGCCGGCGCCACCCGACTCCGCGACGTCGAAGCGATCGCGGAAGCGGTGGGCACGGCGCTGGACCGGATCGATTTTGCCGTCGCGCAGGTGGACGGTGCGGCCAGCCGCGTGACGCGCGCCGTGGAAGCGAATCGCGAATCGCTCCGCCAAGTGCAGCGGTCGCTCAATTCGGCCCGCGACACGGCCGAAGGACACGCGGAAGCGGCCAGCGCCGCCGTGCGTAGCACCGAGCAGACAGCCGTCGCGGCGCAACAAGTATCCGGCACGGCGGAAGTCCTGCAGACCGCGAGCTTGCGGGTGCGCGGCCTGATCGGCGAGTTCCGGACCTGAACGCGGTGGGGCAGTGACAACCACGGCCCCACCGCGTCCCTTCGACTACAGCTCCCGCACGATGATCCCGCGCTCGGCAAGCATCGCGATATAGCGAGCCGCCGGGATGCACTCGTCCGGCGTATGCACCCCGGGTGCGATCGCACCGCTGGCCTGCAACTGCCCGGTGATCGACAACGTGTAGCCCGTCGTCCGCATCATCGCCGACACGCCGTGGGTCGCATCATAGCGATCGACCACTTCCCACGCGCGGCTTTGTCGCGTCCCATCCTTCACCCCCGTCACCACGACGCGGAGCGCCACCAGATCCGGCTTCCCCTTGCGGAGGCGATCGCCGGCGACCTTCACGAAGACATCCCGCGGCACGATCGACTGGCCCTTCACATCGACCGGCGTCGTATCAAGCAATCCCAGCTCACGGATGCTGCGCATGATGGCCGCGTGGCCCGGATAGCGCAGCGTCTTGTACTCCATGACCGGAATCTTCCCGGCGTACCGATACACCATCGTCGACAACCCACCGGCCGTATGGAACGCCTCGAGCTCGCCAACCGGGGCCGCGAACGGCACCGTCTCGAGCTCCGACAGCGCGGTCACCGTCGTCGGTTGTCCATCACGCACGACCAGCGATGGCGTCGTGTAGTAGTCGACCATCCCTTCGATCGAATAGGCAATCTGATAGCCGAGTGGTGGCTCCGGCTCCTGCGGCAATCCACCGACATACAGCTTCACCGATTCGACCGTATCGAACTGCTCGATCCCGTGCTGTGCGAGGACATTCACCATCCCCGGTGCCAGTCCGGTATCGGGCACCACGCTGATTCCCTTGGCGCGCGCCGCCGCATCCAGCTGCTTCTGCTCCTGGACGATGGCGGTATTCCCGCCGAGGTCGGTGAAATGGACGCCGCATTCCACGGCAAGACGCGCGAGCGCGCCGTTGAAGTAGTACGGAATCGCACTCAACACCGCATCGCAGTGCGCAAACGCTGCACGCACCGCGTCGGCATCGCGGACATCGAGGACGATCTGCTCGAAGCGATCACCCGCCGCCGCAGCCGCTTTCTGCAGAAATGGAGGAATCGCGGTAATCTGCACATCCGCGAGGATCACGCGGGTGACCGACGCGGTATTCAATAAATCGAAGGCACAGGCCGTGCCTTGCAGTCCAGCACCAAGTACCAGCACACGCATACCAGCAGCTCCGAGGAGGAAACGAATGGAGGAGCCCAGCGAGGGGGAGACGGTGAAGGTAATGCCCAACACCGGCGACTGGCGATCGTGCCTGCTTGAATCGGAGGCGGCGCGCTTGGCGCTGCTCGCATCGGTCCAACGGGTGGCCATTCTCGGGATCAAGACGCCCGAGGCGGGTGGTCCCGCCTTCGATGTCCCGGCAGTCATGCAGCGCGCCGGCTACCACATCATCCCGGTCCCCGTCTATTACCCCGAGGTTACACACATCCTCGGCGTGCCGGTGCACCGCACCCTGACGACGATCGCCCCACCACCGGACATGGTGGTGCTCTTTCGGCGACCGATCGATGTCGCTGGGCATCTCGACGAGCTGCTGGCGGTCCGTCCCCGCGCCGTCTGGATGCAGCAGGGCATCCGTCACGAGGCCGTGGCCGAAGCTCTCGCGAAGGCGGGGATCCTCGTCGTGCAGGATGCGTGCGTGAAAATCGATCTCGCCCTGATGGGGCGCTAACCCCCGGACTACAGTCGAACGCGATTGCGCCCGTCGGCTTTGGCGCGATACAGCGCCGAGTCGGCCCGCGCGAGCAGATCTTCCGCGGTTTCGACACGTGCGGCGGGGAACAGGGCGACGCCGATGCTGCAGGTCATGCGCAGCGGCTCGGTCATCGCGTCGCGGGCAAAGGACGCGGCCTCGACCGCCTGCCGAATCCGTTCCGCGAACACTTCCGCGCCGGCGTCATCCGTTTCGGGGAGCAGGACCAGGAACTCTTCGCCGCCATAGCGGGCCACGATGTCATTCGTTCGGATCATCCCGCGCAGCAGTTCGCCCATGTCGCGCAGGACGTCATCGCCAACGAGATGCCCATGCGTGTCGTTCACCCGCTTGAAATGATCGAGATCGATCATCAAGAGCGCGAGGGTCGCGTCATACCGGAGCGCCCGCTCCATTTCGGTAGCGATACGCTCCGTCAGCGCGCGACGATTGAGCAACTGGGTCAGCGGATCAGTCTGGGCCAATTGCTCGAGCCGCGCGTTGTCCGCCATGGTGGTTTCCACCACCTGCGCCCGCTGGATCACCGCGACCGCGGCGGTGATCACCGCCTGCGCGAATTCGAGATCGGCGGGACCGAAGCCGGGCTGCTCCGGCGTGCGCCGCACGAGAAACAC
>Ga0315902_10007626_pt1 | contig 14753 bp, 9 predicted proteins | sample LakEriMetagenome_9_FD_203523 | JGI IMG/M metagenome (GOLD analysis project Ga0315902, IMG submission 203523) | Freshwater fungal communities from buoy surface, Lake Erie, Ohio, United States - Buoy 12 MA117 | ecosystem: Environmental > Aquatic > Freshwater > Lake > Lake biofilm | place: USA... | reverse complement strand
GTGAGCAGCCGTACCATCGCTGTGAACGATGGTATGGTGTACCAGGTGCTCGACCTGAAGGAAATGGCCAGCGGCCTTTACATGGTGAACATCACCGCCGGTAGCAAGCGCTACACCGAGCGTCTGGTGATCAGCAAGTAAGTCGTCCATCTGACGATCCATGCGAGAGCGCCCGCCTTTTGGCGGGCGCTTTCCTTTTGGGCCTTAGCGTAGGGTTCATATTGACTCAATACGCTTCGTACGATCAGTTCGTCCAATCATAGCATTGGGGCCTCATGGAAGTAAGAGGCGCGTGGAACCTTCGCAGCCGAACAACACCACAGCCCTTCCCCCATGAACCTACTTGTACGCTTCTTCCGATCATGGACCGCAGAGGTCCGTGATCTGCCCGTGGCACCTACTACGGCCTTGCGCATGCAGGACCGCACTCTCGGTTTCGGCCTGGCCTTGGGCCTGCTCAGTCTTGCCGCGCTGGCCTTCGGTCAGGTCAGCATAAGCCACCTGGGTACCTACGCTACCGGCAGCTACAACACCAGTGCCGCAGAGGTCGTAAGCTTCGATCCGGTCAGTGATCGTATCTTCTTCGTGAACGCGCAGCTCAACCAGGTGGTGGCCTTGAACGCCAGTAACCCGGCCTCTTTGACGCTCGCCTTCACCATCAACATGGCCACCTACGGCGCGGTGGCGAACAGCCTCTGTGTAGTGCCCGGCGGTATTGCCGTCGCGGCGGAAGCCAGTCCAAAGACCGATCCCGGGAAGGTGGTGTTCTTCGATGCAAACGGTACCCTGCTCAGCCAGGTGACCGTGGGCGCGCAGCCCGATCACGTGACCGTGACCCCCAATGGTCAGAAGGTGCTTGTGGCCAATGAGGGCGAACCGAACGACACCTACACCGTCGATCCACAAGGAACCATCAGCGTGATCGACATCTCCGGTGGGCTCGCATCGGTTACCGGTGCCAACGTCACCACCATCGACTTCACCGCCTACACGCCCATGATGCTGCCCGGTGTGCGCATCTTCGGTCCCGGTGCCACTGTTGCTCAGGACATGGAGCCCGAGTACATCACCGTGAGCGATGATTCGCAGAAGGCCTTCGTGGCCTGCCAGGAGAACAACGCCGTGGTGCGCATCGATCTGGCCACCAACACCATCGAGCAGATCACAGCCCTCGGCATGAAGGACCACAGCCTGCCCGGCAATGGTCTCGATGCGAGCGACAACCCCGCCAGCATCAACATCGCCAACTGGCCGGTGAAGGGCCTCTACATGCCCGATGCCATCGACGCCTTCACCATCGGCGGACAGACCTATGTGGCCTATGCCAACGAAGGTGATGCCCGCGAGTGGGGCACCTTCGTGGAGCCGCGCCGCATCGGTAATGCAGCCTATGTGTTGGATCCCGTCGTATTCCCCAACGCCGCCACGCTGAAGCAGAACGCCAACCTCGGTCGCCTCAATGCCACCATCTATTCCGGTAACCTGGATGCCGATCCCGAGTTCGAGGAGATCCACGTCTTCGGTTCACGCTCCTTCACCATCCGCGACGCCAACGGCGCCATCGTGTGGGACAGCGGTGATCAGTTCGAGCAGATCACCTCCGCAGCCTACCCCACGAACTTCAACAGCACCAACAGTGCGAACAACAGCTTCGACAACCGCAGCGATGACAAGGGCCCCGAGCCCGAAGCCGTGGTAGTGGCCAACGTGTATGGTAGCACGTACGCCTTCATCGGTCTGGAGCGCATCGGTGGTATCATGGTCTATGATGTGAGCGTGCCAACCGCACCGGTCTTCGTCCAGTACCTGAACAACCGCAACTTCGCCGGTGACGCCGCTGCAGGCACCGCCCTCGACCTCGGTCCCGAGGACATCAAGTTCGTAAGCGCCGCCGACAGCCCGGATGGCATGCCCTTCCTGATCGTCGGCAACGAGATCAGTGGAACGGTGAGCACCTTCCGCATCAACGCACCGCCCACACCTGAGAACATCGCCGTATGGACCTATGAGCCCCTGCAAGGCACAGCGGCTACACCCACTCCGAACATCGGTACGGGCTCCTCCGCATTGGTAGGTAGCATGACCGGCGCCAGCACCGCCACCGGCAGCTCCACAGGCTGCGCGCAAACCACCGGTACCACGGCATGGGCCATCGGCACCGCCAACCCCGGAGCCACCAACGAATCCTCCGGTGTGGAGTACCGCACCTCCACCGTGGGCTATTCGGACATCACCTTCACCTACGACCATCGTATTTCCAACACCGGCGCGCGCACCGCGCGGATCCAGTACACCTTGGATGGTATCAGTTGGACCAACCTGGACCTGAACGGCAGCAACTACAGCAGCGCTTGCGCAAGCCGCGGCGCGATCGACAACGGCCGTGTGGATGCCGGCGATCCGGTGGGCACCAACGTTTCCGACTCCTGGGGCCGTCGCACCATCGACTTCTCCGCCATCACCGGTGCCAACAACAACCCCACCTTCGGAGTGCGTGTGCTCGCCGCACACTATGCCGCCACCGGCCAGTTCCGCCAGGCCAACAACGTGAACACGGCCGCCACCGGTGGCACGTGGCGCTTGGACAACGTGACCTTCGCTGGCATCGAGCAAAGCGTGAGCACCGCTACGATCGCCACGCCCGTGCCCACCAGCCTCATCGGCTTCAGCACGCCCGAAGGCACACCGAGCGCGGCACAGACCTTCGCCGTCACCGCCAGCGACCTCACCGCCGACCTGGTGCTCACCGCCCCTGCGGGCTTCGAACTGCGTGAGCAGGGCATCGGCAGCTACGCCACCAGCTTGAACCTGAGCGGAGCAACCGTTAGCGCCACCATCGAAGTGCGCCTCGACGGCACCACGGCAGGCACGTACACAGGCAACGTGACCATCGCGAGCACCGGTGCCACGGGACAGACCGTGAGCGTGGATGGAACGACCATCGCCCCACCGGTACCGGGCTTGCTGGCCCGTTGGACCTACGAGCCGCTGCAAGGTGCGGCCGCCACGCCTACGCCGAACATCGGCAGTGGTTCCTCCGCCATCGTGGGTAGCATGACCGGCGCCGGTACCTCCACCGGCAGCACCACGGGTTGTGCACAGGTCACGGGCACCACCGCCTGGGCCATCGGCACCGCCGCCCCCGGCACCACCAACGAGTCGTCGGGTGTCGAGTACCGTACCTCCACTGTGGGACATGAGAACATCGTCTTCTCCTACGACCACCGCCTCTCCAACTCGGCCACGCGCACGGCCCGCATCCAGTACACCCTGAACGGCAGCACCTGGACCAACCTCGCACTCGATGGCGGCAATTACGACAACAGCGCCTGCGCCAACCGCGGCGGTCTGGACGGTGGTCGCATCGATGCTTCCGATCCCGTGGGCACCAACGTCTCCGACTCCTGGGGCCGTCGCGTGATCGACCTCTCCGGCATAAGCGGAGCGAACAACAACCCGAACTTCGGTATCCGGATCCTGGCGGCGCACTATGGCAACACCGGCGAGTTCCGCTCGGCCAACACGGTGACCGGCATCGCCACTGGTGGCACCTGGCGCTTTGACAATGTGAGCTTCACCGGGGATGTGATCACCACCCCGCCGCCCTTCACGCTGCAGATCCTGCATGCCAGCGACTTTGAGGCCGCAGTGCAGGCAACCGAGGATGCACCGCGCTTCGCTGCCATCGTGGACAGCCTGGAGCACACCTACACCAACTCGCTCACGCTGAGCAGCGGCGACAACTTCCTGCCCGGCCCCTTCATGAGCGCTGGTGAGGATCCCAGCCTGGTGACCCCGTTGCGCAATGCGTACATCAATTACTACGGTGGCACGCCCTTCGCGAACAATGACCTCCGCGCCGGTATCGGTCGAGTGGACATCACCATCATGAACATCCTGGGCATTCAGGCGAGCGTGCTTGGCAACCACGAGTTCGATCTGGGCACGAGCGAGCTGCGCAACATCATCGGTGGTGTGAATTCCGGTGCCAACATCCGATGGTTCGGTGCGCAGTTCCCCTACCTCAGCAGCAACCTCAACTTCAGTGGTGATGCGAACCTGAGCGCACTGTTCACCAACACGCGTGAAGAGTACACCTTCTTCCAAAGCAACCCAACGCAGACCGCAGCCGCCATTGCGGCCACCCGCAAGCTCGCTCCGAGCACCATCATCACGGTGAACGGCGAACGCATCGGTGTGGTGGGTGTCACTACCCAGATCCTGGCGAGCATCTCCTCGCCCGGCGCCACCACCATCATCGGACCCAGCAGCAACGACATGCCTGCGCTGGCCGCCATCGTTCAACCGGTGATCAATGATCTGCGCACCATCGAGAACATCGATAAGATCATCCTCCTCAGTCATCTGCAGCAGCTGACGTTGGAGAAGCAGCTCGCACCACTGCTGAGCGGTGTGGACGTGATCATCGGAGGCGGCAGCAACACCCTCATGGCCGATGCCACCGACCGCCTGCGTGCCGGTGATGTGGCGGCCGAGGGCTATCCCTTCCTCACCACCGACATTGATGGCAAGCCGGTAGCCATTGTGAACACCGATGGCAACTACAAGTACGTGGGTCGTCTGGTGCTGCAGTTCGATGACGACGGAGACATTCTCCCCGCCAGCATCGATCCTGCGATCAGCGGTGCTTATCCCGCCGACAGCCTTGGTGTGGTTGAGGTGTGGGGCGACTACGCCAGTGCCTTCACGCCCGGCAGCAAGGGTCAGGAAGTGAAGAACCTGTGCGATGCAGTCAGGAACGTGATCATCGCCAAGGATGGGAACATCTTCGGTCGGACCGACGTGTTCCTGGAAGGTCGGCGCAACTTCGTAAGGACCGAGGAGACCAACCTGGGCAATGTGAGCGCCGATGCCAACAAGTGGATGGCCCGTCGATACGATCCAAGTGTCACCATCAGCATCAAGAATGGTGGAGGTATCCGCAGCGCCATCGGAGTGGTGAACGCAGTTGGTGGTTCCGTGAGCCTTGATCCTCCTGCGGCCAACCCGGTCGCCGGCAAGCAGCAGGGCGACATCAGCCAGCTCGACATCGAGAACTCTCTCCGCTTCAACAACCTGCTGAGCACCCTTACCCTCACCGCCGCCAACTTGCGCACCATTCTGGAACACGGTGTGGCCGCCAGTGGTCCCGGTCAGACACAGGGTCGTTTCCCACAGATCAGCGGTGTGCGGTTCAGCTACAACGAGACCCTGCCCGCCAATGCGCGTATCCTCAATGCGGTGATCACGGATAGCACCGGTGTTACCGTGGATACCTTGGTCATGAACGGCATGTTGCACGGCAACCCGGCCCGCACCTTCCGTGTGGTGACGTTGAACTTCCTCGCCGGTGGCGGTGATGGCTACCCCTTCAACACCCTCGGCACCGGTCGTGTGGACCTGAACACACTTCCGCCCGCCGGTCCTGCTGTGGCCAGCTTCGCCATCCCTGGCAGTGAGCAGGATGCCTTCGCTGAGTTCATGAAGAGCTTCCACACGACCAGCGCATATGCTTTGGCCGAAACGCCTGCCAGTCTTGATACCCGTATCGAGGAGGTGAACGATCGCGTTGATGACATCCTGAATACCGGTCTGCCTTGCGTGCATGAGCTGGTATTCGAGGTACGCACCGATGCCAATGGCTCGCAGGTCACCTGGGAGGTCCGTCGCCAGGGTGACAACGTGATCATCCAGAGCGGTGGTGGTACCTATCCCTCCAATGCCTCGGTCACCGACCTTACCTGTGTGCCCAATGGATGCTATGTGCTCCGTGTGTTCGATGCGGGTGGTGATGGCATCGCTGGTGGCGGGTACATCCTGCGCACCGCTGGTGGCGACCGCATCATCGACAACCGGAACAACTTCACCAGTGGTGGCGTGAGCGCGGTGATCGGCAATGGTGGCTTCTGTCTCCCGTTGGGCACCGACAAGCTGATCTTCACCAGCTGCGACAAGCTCGACTGGGTGAACAACCAGTTCATTGTGGCTGCCGAGAACCCGGCCGTTAGTGCGCAGTTCGGTGTGGGCAACCAAACGGATGATGGCTACCAGTTCTGGTGGTTCGATCCGAACGGTTCTTATGGCTACAGCAAGTTCCGCAGCCATGCCACCAGCGATGGTTCAGGCTCGGGTGCCACGCGCGCTTGCAATGCCCGGATCAACAACTGGAGCCCGAACCAGATCCCGACCGGTGTGCTCATGAACGTGAAAGTGCGCAGCCGTGTGAACGGTGCGAACAGTGCCTGGGGACCGGTTTGCCGCTTCAAGATCGATCCAGTGGCCGCTGCCTGCCCCCTTACCAAGCTGATGGACATTCCGGGCAACAGCTTCTTCAGCTGCGGCGTTACCCGCAACTGGGGAGGAAGCAACCGGATCGCAGCTCGTCCTGTGAACGGTGCTACGCAGTATCAGTTCCGGTTCGAGAGCACGGAGCTTTCTGCTCCGGTGGTGCGCACCTCAAGCACCTACGTGTTGCAGCTCAACTGGAACCCGGCTTTGGCGAACGGTGTCTACCAAGTGCAGGTGCGTGCCTTCGTGAACGGTCAATGGTGTGCCACCAACCTGCCTTGGGGTGATGTGTGCAACGTGACGATCACCAACAGCCCTGCCAGCATGTCCAGCATGCCGGTTGAGACCAGCGTAACCACGGTGGACGCACAGCTGAGCATGTTCCCCAACCCCAACCGTGGCGACCTGCTCAACGTGAGCCTGAGCGCTGTGGAGGAAGGGGTGAACACGGTGAGCGTGGACATCTACGACCTGGCCGGTGCCGTGGTCAGCAGCCGTACCATCGCCGTGAACGATGGCATGGTGTACCAAGTGGTGGAACTGAACGAGATGGCCGAAGGCCTTTACATGGTGAACATCACCGCCGGTAGCAAGCGCTACACCGAGCGATTGGTGATCAACAAGTAGCACAGGCCCTGAATACCTGAGCGCCCCGCTCACCCCGGCAAGTACCGGATGGTGGGCGGGGCGTTCCCGTTCCACATGCAGGCCTTGGTAGGTAGGCTGCGGTCACGGACATGCCAGGACCGACCTGGCCGCAACAGGCTGAAAAGCAACGCCCCGTTCATCGGCCGATGAACGGGGCGTTCGGTTGTGGGTGTTGTTCAGCTTTCGCTGTGCGTAGTCCGGAGGGGCTCTTTACCGGCGCCCGAAGCCCATCGGCATGATCGGCTCCAGGTCCCAGCGCTCCACGGCCACTTTCTTGTTAGCAGGGTAGTATACCGCACGTCCCGTTTGCAACAGGGTGGTCACCGCGATGAACTCCTGAGCGGTGTCCAGGGGCAGTTCCACATATTCCACCTCTTCGTTGCGCTGGTAGTGCAGCTCGATCAGGTAGCTGGCACCAGTGCCATTACCTGGTGGGTCGGTGCTCACAAGGCACTGGCTGTGGATGATGGGGTAGGAGTTGTCCGCTTGTTGCGCACTGACTTTGCCGCTTTTCTTCGTTGCAGGCTTGCTCTTCTTTGTCTTGGCCATTGGGTTGGTTTATTCCGACCGGTCGGATCGGTTCATAGGTTCAATAGGATAGGAGCGACCAGGGCTTGTGAGAGCTGTTTGCCTGTGTGCACAAGGGCCAGCGACATTCATCATGGCCGTTCCTGTTCGTGCAGGTAGGGCCAGCTCTGCGCGTGCGACAGTTCTGTGAAATGCAGTTCGCCGGCACCGTCCTGCCACTGGAAGGAGACAGTACTTCTGCGCCGGTCCATCCGGATCAGGGGTGGTTCCTGTGCCGCACGTAAAGGCATTCTTCGGGCACGCCTCACGCGGGTGGGTTTTCGCGTGGTCATGAAACCAAGGTAAGACTTTGCTGCCGAATCGGTGACGGATCACCTGTTCTTAACAATTGTTCGGTCAACGGGCCGTTCCGTCCGCCTCACAGACTGAGCAGTTCCTTGAAGCGCGCGGCCTGTCTACGGCTCACTTCAATGGCTTCCGGTTGGCCGTCCTTCCCCTTGTGCTTCAGTTTCACCATCAACCCGCCACTGAACCAGGGCTCGATGCTCTCCACCCAGCGCAGGTTGATGATGTGCTTGCGGTTGGCCCGGAAGAACACCAGGGGGTCCAGCTTCTCCTCCAGTTTGTTCAGGGAGCGCAGCACCAGTGGCTTCTGGTCGTCGAAGCGCACGCGGACGTAGTTGCCCTCGCTCTCCAGGTAGCGCACGTCCTTCAGGGTCACGAACCAGCATTTCTCGCCGTCCTTCAGGAAGATCTGGTCGCTTTCGCGGAGGATCTCGCGCTGGGGCATCCCTAATTCCGAGGAAGCGGCCGCGGCCAGTTTGTTCAGTGCTGCATCCAGCCGTTCCGGGTCGATGGGCTTCAGCAGGTAGTCCAGGGCGTTCACCTGGAAGGCTTTCAGCGCATGTTCATCATAGGCGGTCACGAAGATCACTTGGGGGGCATGGTCGAGGGACTCCAGGAGTTCGAAGCCTGTTCGCCCCGGCATGTTGATGTCAAGGAACAGCAGGTCGGGCCGTTTTTCGGCGATGAGGGTCTCGGCCTCGTCGGCATTGGCGGCCTCGCCCACGATCTCGATGCCTTCGTGCTTTTCCAGCAGCGAGGCCAGTTCCTTGCGGGCCAGACGTTCGTCGTCGATGATCAGCGCTTTCATGGTATGCGGGTAAGGGTCAGGCCGTTCCCAGGCCTGTTTGTTGTTCGTTGATGGGGAATTCCACCTGCGTTTCCACCATTCCGTCCTTGTTGCCGATGGTGATGCGGGCGTTGCTTCCGTAGATCAGCTCCAATCGTTTTCGCGTGTTGTGCAAGCCAATGCCGTTGCCTTTCACCTGGCCGGGCTCATAGTGCCCGCTGTTGCGCACGGTCACCACCAGGTGGCCGTCGGAACGTGATGCTCCAATGTGCAGGTCGCCGCCGCCGGGCAGGTTGGCGATCCCATGCCGAACAGCGTTCTCCACCAGGGTCTGCAGTAGCATGGGTGGTACGGGAATACGGTCCAGTCCGGTCTGTATTTCAATGGCGGTGCGCAGTCGTTCCTCATAGCGCATGGCCTCCAGGGCGAGGTAGGCCTTCACGATATCAAGCTCCTCACCCAAGGGCACGGTGCGGCGCTTCACGCTGTTCATGGCGTTACGTAGGATGGCGCTCAGGTGGGTGATGGCGCGCTTGGCCTGCTCGGGGTCCTCGTCAACCAGGGCTCGGATCCCATTGAGCGCGTTGAACATGAAGTGCGGGTTCAGCTGGGCACGCAGGGTGTTCAACTGGTTCTCGCGGTTCGCGGTCTCCAGGCGCAGGTTGCGGATCTCCTCCCTTCGTCCACGCACGAACCAGCTGTAGGCGAAGTAGATCAATGACCAGATGAAGAGCAGCACGGCCCAGTTCAGCAGCCGAACGAAGAGGTCCTGCGCGGGCTGATCGGCCAGGTGCTCGAACCCGGTGAGCACCAGGTCGTGAACGAGTATTTCGGCCCCGAAGGCCGCAAAGGCGAGCAACAGGGCCAGCGCGCTCAGTCGCGGCAACACAAACCCGATGTCGCGCTGCAGCCATCCGCGTTGTAGTACTACATGGCGGTACAGGTGGCTGGTGCCTACACCGATCAGGAACTCCAGGAGTATCACCTGTTCCAGTCCGGGCACCCAGCGATCGGTGAGCAGGGTCCAGGCCGCGAAACCACCTACAAAAGCCCCCCAGCCTCCCACTTGGGTGGCCCAATAGAGCAGTCGCGGGTCGCGCGACCATATGGAGGCTTTGGACATGCGCTGCAAGTGGAGTGCCCGACGAATGTACCAAGGCGGCGGCAGCCGGTCGGTGCGATCACACGAACGGCATGGCAGCAATGACCAGCGGCCGGGGCTACCTTTCGCGGCGCTGGCATGAACTTCCTGGGACATCTTTTTCTGGCTGGTAACGAAGCGTTGGCCATCGTGGGCAATTTCATGGCCGATGCCGTGAAGGGAAGGGACCTTTCACGCTTTCCCGTGGCCATCGAGCAGGGGATCCGCAGGCACCGCGCCATCGATTCGTTCACCGATGAGCATCCCTTGCAACGTGCAGGCCGCGAGCGCGTGCGCGCCCATGCGGGCCGATACGCCGGGGTGGTGATGGATCTCTTCTACGACCATCTGTTGGCGACCGAATGGTCGCGCTGGCACGCAGAGCCATTGGCCGATTTTGCGCAGCGGATGTATGCCTTGCTGCAGGAACATGAACACCTGCTGCCCGATCGGACCCGACAGATGCTGCCCTACATGGTGCGGAACGACTGGCTTACCTCTTATGCATCCACAGAGGGTCTGGCAAGGGCCTTGCAAGGGCTATCGCGCAGGGTGCCTGCCGGCGACGTCATGCAAGGAGCGGAACAGATCCTGTTGGAGCATATGCCGACCTACCGGAACGAGTTCGGCATCTTCCTGCCGGCCATTTCCGTACACGTGCAGGACCTGCCATGAAGTGGAAGCGTTCGCATACCGCTGTGCTCGTGGTGATCACGGTGTTGATCACGCTGGGTGGGCTGTATTGGAAGCTGCGCCTACCCAAGTTGGACCGAACACCCGTGCCTTGGTCCGCACCATTGGTGGAGCGCGACCTGGACGTGATCAAGATCGACACGCTGCGCTTATTGGTCATGCAGGACCCGCTCACCTGGGAGCAGCGGCCCAAGGTGGAAAGTGGACTGGAGTTCGAATTGATCGAAAGGTTCGCGCGGGAGCAGGACATTCCTGTCAAGGTCATTGTAGCCGAGCACCGCGACAGCCTGTCCATGTGGTTGCAGCAGGGCAGGGGCGATGTGATCGTGGCCCAGCTAACACCTCGTTCGCGCGAGAAAGCGTGGGTGCGTTTCACCAGACCATACCGCAACGTGCGCCCCATGCTGGCCCGCCTGCGTACCGATCCCCTGCGCGATGATCTGAAAGGAGCGGTGATCGACACCCCCTTGGACAGCGTCCTGCTCAGCCCTTGGTCGCCCTTTGCGGACGGGGCCTATCGCTTCGACCGGTCAGCCGCGCGTTTCGTGGTGCCCCACACGCTGCCCGCACTCACTCCAGAGGAACTCCTGACGGAAGTGGTCCTGGGGCGTCACCGCGCCACGGTGGTCAGCGATGCGCGCGCGGCATACATGCCCGAGGTGTATCCTGTGCTCGAGTTCGAGGGACCTGTGGGTCCGGAGCAGCCGCAGTGTTTTGCTGTTCGTCGCAATGCTCCGCGCCTGGCCAAGGCACTGGATACCTGGCTTGGCGACCCCGATGAACAGGCGGCACAGGAGCAACTGACCAAGGCCTATGGCACGGTATTGCCACGCACAGGCCCATTGCGCACCAAACGCGGCGTACCCGTGGTGGGCGACAGCATCAGCCCTTACGATAGCTGGTTCAGGCAGCATGCCGATGGCATGGCCTGGGACTGGGAACTGTTGGCCGTGATGGCCTACAAGGAGTCGCGTTTCGACAGCACCGTCACCTCGCGGAAGGGGGCCATGGGCATCATGCAGTTGATGCCTCGCACCGCAGCCAGGTTGGGATTGGACAGCACCCACGCGATGGACGACCACATCCGTGCCGCTGTACGCTACCTCTCCAAGCTGGATACCTTGTGGATGCGGGCCGTGCCGGATCGCGAACAGCGCCTGCGGTTCGTGCTGGCCTCCTACAACGCCGGTCCGGGCCACATCATCGATGCCCAACGCCTGGCCGAGCAATTGGGCATGGACCCCAAGCGCTGGGAGCACAACGTGGAACGCACCATCCTCCTGAAGGCCATGCCGACCTACTACATGCGCCCGGGGATGAAGAACGGCTACTGCAAAGGCAGCCAGGTGTTCCACTACGTGCGTGATGTAGTGGCCATGTACGCTCAGCTCAAGGCGCGGCGGGGCGCTTCCAACAAGCGGTCCAGCAAGGGCGCTGCGGGCAAGGCCGGGGTGTAGTTCCGGTCGCTGTAAACGGTTACCAGCACCCGCAGGTGATGCAGGTCGTCCGTTGGGCCAAAGGCTTCCAGCAGCACATTGCCGTAGCGTTGGTCCATCGTGCCCTGAACGTTGGCCGCGGTGATCAGTGGCTTCAGGTAGTGGCGCTCCCGCGCGCTGCCATCCACCCCCAGGCGGAGGTCACTGTTCTGCACGCGGTAGCCTTCGGCCAGTACACGGTCGCGCCAGAGGTCCATCAGGTGGCGCAGGTCATCGGCCGTGGCACTGGCAGGACGCATCAGCTGAAGACCGACCGCCTGCGGGGTCTGCAACAGGTGCAGGTCGCCGGTGCCCGAGAGCCGTTCGTCCTGCAGGCGCCGCCGCAGACCGCGCAGCATCCTGTCCGTTCGGCCATGGGCCAGCCAGTCCGTGTGTTCAGCATCCCAGCGTGAAGGGCGTATCAGCGATCCCTGGTACAGGCGTCTGGTGCTTAGCTCAGGGCCCCCAAAGAGCTTTTCGCGCAATCGGTCCAACAGGTCCATGGCTGATGAAACACGCAAAGTCGTCGAAGGTTTGCTGCCCCAGCGCGTGCTTCCAAGAATGGGGTCAGCCGCTCCTTGGCAGGGCCTTTCGGGACTACTTATCTTGCGCTCATGCGTCCACTTCTCCTCGCTTCCATCGCTTTGTTGTTCACCCTTTCAGGCCTCGCACAGGAACCTGCAGGCCTGCCGCACATCTTGGCCCCGCACGAGCAGGACCTTATTCGGCCCTACCGGGACAGCCGCGCAACCGCCTCTCGTGGCATCACCACGCCCCCCGACTTCGTTCCACGGACCATGGCCGAGTGGGAGGAGATCCAGACCCTGGTGATCACCTGGACCAGCTATACCGGCATCCTCAAGCAGATCGTGCGCGCCGCCAAGGAGGAGTGCGAGGTGATGATCGTGTGCAGCAACGCCACCACCGTGCAGAACTACCTGCTCAACAGCCAGTACGGCGGGCCCTTGGACGACCTGGACAACATCACCTTCCTGGTTGCGCCGTTCAACAGCATCTGGACCCGCGATTTCGGGCCTGAGAGCATTTATGCCAACGAAGTGGATTCCCTTCACCTGCTGGATTGGCTCTACAACCGTCCGCGCCCGCTCGACGATGGACTTAGCGACGAGCTTGGTGCCGCCAAGAACATCGCCGTATACAGCACCACTCAGGCACCCTACGACCTGGTGCACACCGGCGGCAACTTCATGTCCGATGGTTTCGGCACCGCGTTCAGCAGCGAACTGGTGGACGAGGAGAACGGACCCAATGGAGAATACAACCAGACGGTGCGCACTTCTGCCGGCGTGGATGCCATGATGCAGCAGTTCATGGGCATCGCTCCTGGCCGCTACGTGAAGATGCAGCGCCTGCTCTACGACAACATCAACCACATCGACATGCACATGAAACTGCTCGATGAGGAGACCTTGCTCGTGGGAGAGTTCCCCGCAGGTCTTAGTGATGGACCGCGCATCGAGCAGAACGTGCAGATGATCATCGACGATGTGCCTTCCGTGTTCGGCGACCCCTACCGTCTGGTGCGCATTCCCATGCCGTCCAGCACCGGCGGCCAGTTCCCGCCCAACGCGAGTTACCGCACGTATGCGAACAACATCTTCATCAACGGCACTGTACTGGTGCCCACCTACCGCACCGAGTACGATACCACTGGCCTGCGGATCCTGCGTGAAGCACTGCCCGGCTACAACGTGGTAGGCATCGATTGCGACAACAGCGACCAGAACATCATCAGCGCCAGCGGGGCCATCCACTGCATCACCAAGGGCATCGGGGTGGTCGATCCACTGCTGATCAAGCACCAGCGCCTGGTGGACACCTACGAGACCATCGCGCCCTACACGGTGGAGGCCTACATCCGACACCGTAGCGGCATCAGCGGGGCCGAGGTGTACTGGACCACTGATACCACAGCGGGTTTCAGTGCACTGCCCATGACCGCTGGTGCCGGCAATACGTGGAGCGCTGCCATTCCCGCGCAGCCTGCCGGTGCGGAGGTCTTCTACTACATCCACGCTACCGCGAACAGCGGCAAGCAACAGGTGCGTCCCATTGTGGCCCCGGAAGGCTGGTGGAAATTCCGGGTGCTGGGGCTCGCGACCTCCATACCTGATGCTGCTGGTCCGGTCATCGCCGAGGTGTTCCCCAACCCCACATCATCATTGCTGATGGTCACTGTGGACGGTGCGGGTGCAGCTCCAGTTCGCGTGACGCTGCTGGATGCCACGGGCCGCGAAGTGATGCTCCTCCACAATGGCATGCTGCACGCCGATCGCCGCGTGTTCGCCGACATCAGCTACCTGGCCGAGGCCACGTATCTGCTGGTGGTGGAAAGCGCCACGGGGCGTAGTGTGATGCGCGTGATGAAGCGCTAAGCGTGGTCCATTCGGATCAGGCCTACCGTAGCACTTCCACCTCCACTCTGCGGTTCAGGGCGCGGCCTTTGGGCGTTGCGTTCGTGGCCAGCGGAGTGCTGCTGCCTGCCGAGCTGACCACGATGGAACTTGCCGGAGCACCACTCGCTACCAGCAGTTCGCGCAGGCGCACGGCGCGGGCCAGGGCCAGTTGCTGGTTGCGCACCGCCGTGCCCGTTGCATCGGTGTGGCCGGTGATGCTTAGTTGCGCACCGGGCGTTGCTTTCAACATGGCCACCAGTTCGTCCAATAGCTCGGTGTCCACGTCCAAGGGTTGATCCCGGTCACTGTCGAACCGGAACACCAGGAGTGCAGGCATGGGGGCCGGTGGTGTCGGCTCCTCGGCCACCAGCGTCATCTGTGCCGTGCAGGGGTCCACGCAGCCGGGCGTGTGGTCCACTGCCGTCAGGTGG
>Ga0315902_10007625_pt1 | contig 14755 bp, 4 predicted proteins | sample LakEriMetagenome_9_FD_203523 | JGI IMG/M metagenome (GOLD analysis project Ga0315902, IMG submission 203523) | Freshwater fungal communities from buoy surface, Lake Erie, Ohio, United States - Buoy 12 MA117 | ecosystem: Environmental > Aquatic > Freshwater > Lake > Lake biofilm | place: USA... | reverse complement strand
TATTAGATTTAAAATTAATTCAATGGGATTTAGGTAATGGTGTTATATCAAATAATCCAACACTATCTAATTTTACGTTTGATTCATCGGGTGATTTTAAAATAAAAATGTTAGCATATACTAAATCTAACATAAAATACGAAGACGAACAAACTGTAACGATTAGAGAATATATAAATGATTCTATAAAATTTATAAAAATACCACCACCAACACCAGCTGGTCATATAAACAAGTTTCCATTTGAGGTGGAAATAACATCTCCTATATCTGAACAAGATCATTTTGTTGATTTGTATGCACAATTTTCAAGATCTAGACCTTCTTTGGATATACCAACTAAATATACGTTTTTAAGAGCAGAATGGAGATTTTTAGATACTTCTCTTAATAAAATAGATTCAGTTAAAATAACAAAAGACCCGTATCCAATAAAAATAAACGAATATGGCGAAGAAATAAAAAAGGTTTTTTTTGAACTTCCTATGGTAGATGGAACTATGTCTAGATTATTAACAGACGAATATAAAAACGGAATTACTGTTGGAATAAGAGGAAAGGGTAAATTTTATTTTGTTGATGATTGGTACAATCAAGATCAAGTAACAAAAAAAGAACAATATACAACACTGTGGGCTACTTTAAGAAGTAATTTAATAAGAAATAATACTGTAACAAATAATATAGACGGTTTGCATCCTGGTCATGCAAACAGTACAGCACAAACATATATTCCTTATGTTACTTTATGGAGAGAACCTGATATTATAAAATTTACAAGAAATGGATGTAATCCATTACCAGTAATGCAATGGTCTGGATCTGATATTCCATTTATAGCAAGTTTAGGTTATAAAAATCCTGTAGCGGTTTTAGAAACAGACAAAATAAATGAAAACGCTGTTTCTTTATACGATTCTTTAGGTGGGTTTTGTCGTTATTTGCCTTTTTCTGAAAAAGAAGAAATTCCTTTAAATTTAGTTTTTTCTAACACACAAACTCCTGTTAGTTCTTTTTTAAATAAAAGAGAAGAACCTATTATAAAGTATAAAGATTCTGAAGATTTTTTAACAGGAGGTTATTATAGAAATATTTTTCAAAGATCAGAATCAAGTAATATTCAATTTTCTGCAAATGTTTTATTTAATGAACCAAATTTAGAGGCAAATAATTATAATCCATATATATGGACATTAAACACTATTAGCGGAAAAGTAAATGTTTCTCAATACGTTTATACTACAAATCTTATTATTAATAGTCCACAGTATTTTAATTCAAAAACAATAGATACTTATGATGATTTATTTGAAAAAAATAAACTTCCAATAACAGGAACAGTTAATAAAAACAAAAACATGGATACTGCTGTAACTTTACCTATAGATACAGAAATAAAAACAATACCTCATGTATCCAGTCCTCTTGATAATAAAGGAGCATTAAATGGATTATATTGTATAGCTGCCATGAATTATCCGTCATATCATGCTTGGGTTTGTGATATTGAACTTGATAAAATATATAAAATATCACCAGACGGAACTATTAAAAAAACAATAAATTTACAAGAGCTTGGTTTATTCCCTAAAATTTCTCCATCTACAAAACTTAATCCAAATAATATAGTATTAGATTTTGATTTGAATTTATTTGTTACTTTATCAAAAACTAATCATATATTAAAATTTGATAAAAATGGTACGTTGAAAAAAATCACATCTTTAGCTAAAAGCGGATCATCATTAAATGGAGTTCCTGTAAGTTTAGATGTTGATAAAAATAATAATGTATATGTAGGTGTTATATATGGAAAAAATAGTGATTTAATAAAATTTAACAATAATTTAACAGATAAATTAAAAACAAAAACATATACAAATAGTTATATTGGAAATATTGTTATTTCACCAGAGAATAAAATATATGTTATTAATAATGGAAATTTAGATGAGAAATTAAATCAAACATATAGCAATGATTCTTTTATAGAAGTTTTAGATGAAAATTTAATAGAACATAGTATATCAAGCAAATATAAAACTAAAAAATTTCCTATTATAAAAAATTTGGTTTTGGATAAAAACGAATCTTTATATTTTAATTATTCATATAATAATATAGCTAAAATAGATAAAAACGGTGTTTTATTTAAAACTAATATAACAGTTTTAAGAAAAAACGATACTATAAATAAATCTATAATAGAGGGATTGACATATAATTTGAATGATAGATTATATGTAATAAACTCTCTAGAAAACAAAATACATATAATAAATTCAGAAACTTTAAAAGAAGAATCATCGTTTTATATAAATCCATCCAACATAGAATATGAATTAAATTCTGAAGGTCAGCTTAAAAAACCATTTATATCTAAAGAATCATTATTTTCAAAATCATTAAAATCAATTGGTGATTTTAATGGATGGAAGTGGAATTATAAATTCACATATACAAAACAAAGTAAACAAAAAACTATTTCAAACACAAGTGTTAATATATTATTAGCAAATCAAGATTCATTTAAATTTTTTGCTGAAAATGAAAATTTTGATATGGGTAAAACTATGTACGATTATAGTTTTATGAAAACTTTACAAGAAAGTCCTTTTTTGTATAATAATAAAATATATGATTTAAATATTTTACAAGATAAAAACAATAAATTAAATCAAGAAATATCTAAAGTATCTAGAGAATTGCAACAAGCACTTAATAATAAAACAGATGCTGAAATAAAAGAAATTCAGAACGAACTTAGAAGATTACAAGATGATAGAACCCAGAGTTATGGTATTTATACTCAAAAAAAAGGATTTATGGGTTCTATATTTGGATCATATCCATATAAACCAGATGATATAGGTATAGAATTATTTTCTAATATAGCAAACTTTGTAAAAAAATCAGCAGATATAGATACTTGTGATATTCCTCATTTGTATAGTATAATGGACGAAGTAGATTTTAATGAAAATTCTTTTAAAGTAAGGTTTCCAAAAGGAATTTCAAGAATAGTTGATTATTGTTCCATATCACCTCATAAATTAATGGGAGTAAATTGTAATTGTGGTGATATTTTTACATCAAATGCTTATGGATATGGTGTTTGTTCTTATTGTGGAAACGAACGAACATCTAACAAAGGACCAGAAATTAAAGATGAAAATTATAAAATAAAAGCTGGTAATTTTTATGTTTTAAAATATGATAAATTTAAAAATAAATATAGAAAAATAAGTACTGGTTTGTTAGATGGTGAGTCTGAATACACAATAACTAAATTAGCAACATCTATAGGTTTGCCAGAATATTGGAAAAACTCATATTCTTTTTTTGAATATGTTTCTTCTTCCAAGAATTTTGCTGTTACTAATTATAGATACATTACATCTTATAATGATTCTCAATATAGAGCACTAACATCTTCTATAGTAAATATTAGTGCTGAGTTCATGCCTGTAGAAGTTTTGTCTCCACAGGTTTCTACTATTTCATATGAAATAACAGGTAATTATTATTTTTCAACTGGAAACAAAGATGAATGGTTTTTAATGACAGATAATAAATATCCATGGACAAATTTGGATTTTTTCAGTTCATTCCAGGATCCAGTTTATACTATGTCTTATAAAACAATACAATATGTTTCTTCTGTTCCTTTTACTAATTATGATTCCTATGTTTTAGAATTAACATCAGTAAAACAATTAACATCAATTTCAAATAAAGGTATTAAAACACTAACAAATAATTTAACATCTATAAAATATAAAACATTTTATAGACTAGATTCAAAATTTAGAATAGAAAATGTCATAGACTGGGATAATTCACAAACAACCGTCCCATCAAATTTAAATAATACTCAATGGTATTCAGTTAATGGACCTGTTGAAAGAATGATAAATTTTGAATTACAGAAAGGTTTAGGTTTAATTTAAAAGTATTTAATATAATTATAATAGTAAAAAATGAATCCATATATATTAACTAAAACAGGAACATGGCCTTTTGAAAAATATACATTTTCTTTAAATGAATCTGATATAGATTTTAGAAACGAAAAACTTCCTGTAGATTTTATTTTTTCTCCCATGTTTGCAGAGGATAATAATTATGCATCCTTTGACCACAATACATTTAGTTATAATACATCTTTGTTAGGATTAAGTTCTAATTATAAGTTGGCTTCATCTGAACTTGGTGATATAAACTTGGAATTAAAAAACAATTTAAATTTAACATGGACTCCTTCTTCTTTTCGAAACGGAAATTATGGAGATATTTTCAGTTGTATCTTATTAAGAACAAAAGAATATAATTATTATGGAATAGTTGCTTATCCTAGTAAATTATTTTTATATCCTACTTCGGTAAATGCGAATAACGGATATTCTTATAGTATACCAACAGAGTATTCTACATTAACCGCTAAAAACAACAGTGAAATAAATAACATATTTTCTTTGATATCAAAAAACTCCGCAGAAATCAATATAAGCACGATATCAAGTCCTTTAATATCTTCTATTAATTATTATCTAACATCAAATGGTTCATACGAAACTTCCGTATATGATGATTGGACGAGTAGTTTAAATAGTTTAAATAGTTCAACATTTGTTTATTTTTTAACAAGTAAAAGAACAGAAATAGACGAAGATAATATAACACTATCATTTAGTTCTTTTTCATATACACAGTCTTCTAATTTTGTTGAAAGTTTTATAGATTATAATTCTTATTTTTTAAGTTTGAATGAAATTTTAACAGCCGATAATTATTATTTTTCAACTACAAATTTTTCTAATATAACATCTATAGAATATAAAACGTTTATAAAAGAAATAACTTCTTCTAATTATTTTATACAAACATCTTCTGTTTTGTTAGAATATGATAATTTTCAATTTACTGGAAGTCTTCCTGCTAGTACTATAAAAACAAATCATTCTAATTTTTTATCTAAAATACCATCTAATATAATTAGTTTAAAAGATTCTTCTATAAACAACGTAGTTTATACATTATCTGGAAATATAACAAGAAGTCTTAATAAAATTATTGATTTTACTGAAATTTATAATCCAGTTACTTATAATAAGTCTTTAGAAAAAAATGGTGTAAAGATAAGACCAGATACATGCAGATTGTGTTATGATATAAAATATTATGATTATATTACCAATCCACCAACATTAAGAACATTTGGTGATTCTTATGATGATTTTGATATTAAACCAGATAGATCTATTGGTGGATCTTATATTATTAATCAAAAAAATAATATTTTAACTTTTCAAATGTATCAATCTTCTTTGAACGATAAATATGTCTTAGAAGATTCTTCAAATTGTATACTAAGTTCGGTTTTAAATTTAGATAATTCTAATTTTAAATATGTTAATACATGGAAATCTGATTTGTATGGATTTGAAGGAATACAAACACCTATATCTGGTATTCCTGGCACATATTTAGGTTTAAGATATATTGCAGAAGTTCCATATATATCAGAAACAGAAACTTTACAATCCTCTATATGTTCTATTTCTAGTTTTCCTAGTATTTCTATAAATTCTCCATTATCTTTATCTACCCATAATAATACATTAAATTGGACATTAAAATATCCACCATATTATTATATTTTCAAAAGTTCTTATAATACAAATACATCTCTTTTAAATTATACAAATAATAGTTCTTTGATGTTTTATCTTTCTTCTACTGTATTATCAAATACAGTAGACACATCAAACGAAGATATATATGAAAATAAATGTGAAATATATTTATATACCAGCATATATTCTGATTTTGATATAATTGAACTTCCATTAAATGAATATGGATTTAATGATTATATTAAATATGAATTGGTAAAAACTAATAATTCTGTATTTGATGTTTCTAAACTTAAAGCTTATATTATAGATATTCCAGATTTAAATAATTTAGAAAATTTTACAGTACTAAGTGAATATGATTTTACTACATCTCCATATATACCAGCAACAAAAGCGTCTTTTTTGAAATTGGTATATAATATAGGAGATGGTGGTGGACTTTTTACATTAAAGCCAACACTTTCAACCAAGGTAGGTATTATAGATTCATATTGGTGTACTTCTTTTCCAGTTGCTAACGATGTTACTAGTAAAAATTATATAAAACCATTTCCAATACAAACTATTTTTAGTGACATAACAAGTACTCAATTATCAATAGAACAATTAACTTCTGTATCTTCCATAGATTTAAGTGATACAGAAATAACATGGATTTATGATAAAAGTGATGATTTTATTGTAAAAAACATAACACCAGAAACTGCATCAAGTATACCACTAATAGAATCTGGAAAGGTATATAATTTTAATGATGTAAATTTAATAGAAATTGTTGGTCTTTTTCAAACTCCTTATAATATAACACTATCATCATTTTCTTACGAAGCAAAAACAACAAAAACAATATATCCAGAATTGTTTGAATTATATTACGAAAACACCATTATAATAGAACAAAAAAATATTGATTTAAAAAACGATAAAAAATTATTGAGGTTTGACTGTAAGGTTCCCCTTTATAATAAGACGTTTAATATTGGACAAAGTTCAACATTGTTGTGGAACTGGGATTTTAATTTTGATACAAATAATCAAGCTCCGGTATCTGCATATACATGTCCTCCAAATTATTCAGTAAGTTCATTAGATGTTTTTTTAAATGATATTGAATTAAATCGGGTAGAATGGTATCAAGAAAACACTCTCTTTAATGGATATGAACTTAGTAGTTTATTTGTTTTAATTGATGTAGATAAAACTATAATAGAACAAGAATATCCCTTTAACATAAGATCCGAAGTTCGTGATAGAGGAAAAAATTTATCAACACAACTATCTATACAGATAAAATCACATCCTTCTCCTGATGTTTTTTCTTCTGATTTTAAAGTTAATTATCCTAATTTTTTAAATTATGATTTAATTAACACAGAATCAAATTTAAATACTCTAACAAGACCTCCTAATGGTACAAATTTATTTTATTTAGAAGCATCAAAATTAAATTCATTACAATCAAAAATAAGTTCAATGAAATGGGTTATAGATACGATTAAAACTCCATTATCATCTAAATTAAATCCAACAAAAACATCAGAAACAATAAATCTTGTCCCTGATCTTTCTGGTTTTTTTGATGCAGATCTTTTAAAGGATTTTAATGTTTATAATACAGTTTTAAAAAGCTATCAAAATTTACAAATAATAAATCCATTATCAACATCTAAACTATTAACATCAACAGATGTTGATTTATTGAATTCATATATAGATACATTTAAACTAGCAGAAGTTGGTTCTGTCTTAAATAGTATGGTTAGTTCTGAAAACATCACACCATTAGCAACTTCTATTTATTTAACAACTACAAGTTTATATGTAAGTTTTTTTGATAGTGAAAACGAAAGACAATTGTTTTTAAATAATCAAAATGACGTATTTTCATTTTCGTTTTTTACACAAACATTAACAGACGTTTATCAGTTAGATGGAGAAAATGAGGAATCTTACTACGACGTATATTCATTAAATCTTTATACATCATCTATAAAAAATATTTTAACAGATGATCAAACCGCTATAAACAGCTTTTTTTCTAATAATATAATAGGAAAAACAGATATATTTGATATAAAAACATATACAAATAAAACAAGTTCTTTTAATTATACTATATATGAACAGGAAATAGAAAAAGAATCTTATTATGAAAATAAAGTTTCATTAATATTAGAAAACGTATCTTTATTAAATTGGAGTGGTCTTTATAATTTTAAAACATCAGCAAATATTATTATTCCAGCAGAAATAGAATTTTCCACTTCTCCAGATATTTTTGTAATACCTAGATTTGTATGGAATCCAGAATGGAAACAAAAAAATAAAATTGCAAGACCAGAATTTAATTTTGTTGCTTCTGGAAGTTCTAAAACGTTTAATATATCGGGAACAGATATATTAACTAAAAATTCTGATATATCTGTAATCTTAAATAATTTGGAATTAACTCCAGATATAACTTTTCCAACAACTTATACAGTTTCTTATATATCTGATGGTTCTACTAAAACCTTCAATGTTTCTGGATTAGGAAATATAACAAATGCTTCTTATATACAAGTTTATGCTGATAGTGTTTTATTAACACCAACAACTCAATACACACTGTCTAGCAATGTAGTTACATTATCAAGTGCTATACCTAGTGGGTTTCGTATAGATATATACGTTCCAATAGGATACAATCTCGATAATAATGTTGTAACACTGGCTACTTTCCCCGATTCTGGTTCAATTATAAAAATATATGGTATTTCTGATAAACCAATATATAAAAATATGTTGGCTAATAAATTTGTTAGTATATTGGATAATTTTGATAAAACAGATAACCATTTATTGACAGGGAAAACTTATGGAAATATGTTGTCTTCTGGAGAATATAATATAATAGTTCAAGGTATTCAAGATACTGATATTTTATTAAATGATCCAATAGAACTTGTTTTTGGTGTTGGTGATGATTCTAATGTTAATACTATATTAGAAGATCAAATTTTAAATGATCGTTCTGATTTTATTTTAAACCATAATGAAATATATGTAGAAAATTTTGTATTACCATCAGAATTAAATATTTATGATGATGATGGAATGACTGTATATCTTACAGCATTCAATAGATTTTTTCCTAATACATCTTCTGTTAGTTATTATGGAATAAATGAATTAAGTTCCAGTAAACTTGAAATGTTTACATATCCTATAACAGCCAAAACTCATATAAGAAAATATGATGATAATGGAATAATAAGTGGTAACATTATATCATATAATCCAAGATTATATGATTATGAACCATTTAGATTTTTATTTTATCCGGAAACGACAAATGTAGATTTAGATTCTAAAAGAATTATTAAAGTAAAACAAATCATAGAAACGATTCCTAATAATTCTCCTAATATATTACAATATGATAAATCTAGTGTGGTGTATGTTTTAAGTTCTGACTTTTGGACAGCAACAACAACGGTTCCTGCTATATCAAATGGTTATGTTGAACTTTTTAAAATAAATACTGGAGATCCATCAATTCCATTAACAGTTTCTGATTATGGTATTTCTAATTTAGTATTAACAGCATCAGCAACAATAGCATCACAAATAACGAATTATACTTTTTCTAAATATACCTCTTCTGAATATACAGGTGAAAGAAATCTATGGGGAATTAGTTATCAAACAGTTATTGGAAATGAAAATTATCCAACAGTTTCATTATTTGCAAAATATGAAAATACATTTAATATATTTGATACTATAAGTTCAGTTTAAAATAAAATATAAGTAAGTAAATAATATATAAACATGAGTGAATTTATTCCTATAGAACTTAGATATCTTGACAATTTATTAACACCATTATCAGGAGATAATATTTTTCCTATTTCATATGGGAATGAAGACGATGGTTATGAATTAAGATCTGCGAATATTTCAGATATTCTTGATTATGTTAAATTAAGAACCCAGGATTCTTTTATAAATACATTAAACGTTAATAATTCTGCTGTAATTCAGAATTTTCTAAATGTAGGACAAGTTCAAAATGACCTTGGATATAAATTATATGTTGATGGAAATGTTTTAATTAGTGGGTCTGTTTCAGCTTTAAGTACCGTTAATTTTTTCAATACAACAGTAACTAAAACATCTTCTATGTGGTTGACTGGTGCTAGTTCTGTTTCTTTACGTGTAGATCAGCCATTCAATTATCCCATAGCACAGTTTTATGATGGTAATAATATATCACTTCATGTAGATGGTACTGATTTAATGTCTGGTAATGTTGGAATTAAAACAAGTACACCAAATGAAAGTTTAACTGTATTAGGAAATATAAGTTCTAGCAATACTATCTATACTTATTATTTAAATTCAAATGAAACTACTACATCTAAATTAACTTCGGATGATACATTAATAAAAAACAATACAATTTTAGGTCAATCAAGTGGATCAAATACAAATATAGGGAATCTTAGTTCTTCTTTAGTTACAATTAATGGAAATGTATTAATCAATACAGTTAGTAGTTTAAGCACATCCGATACTTTTATAGGAAATGTTGATTCCGATGTTTATATAAATGGATATCTTTTTACTAAAAATATTTCATCAGATGGAAGTATTTATATAAATAAAAATTCTTTAAATTATTTTAGTTTAGGAAATTTAAGTGCAGTAAATTCAATTGAAGGAAACACTTCTATAAGTGGAAATGTATATATTGATGGAAGTGTTGTAATAAATTCTGATGATACTGACAGTACTTATTTAAATACGGGATCTAATACAGGAAATATATATTTAGGAAATCCTTTAAACACAACTAATATTAATTCTAACAAGTATACTATTAATACTATATTAACCAGTGACTTTATATATTATAATTTTACTGAAATTGATCCATTAACTTCTACGATTCAAGACATTTTTAGTACAAGTACTGTTGTTTTTAGTTCATTGGAAGTAAACTCTTTAAATAATACTTTAACGTCTTTACAATATAAAACACTAACAAATGTAGAAGCAGAGAATATTAATTTATCAAATAAATCATGTATATATGGTAATAATAATTTTTATGTAAACTTGAGAAGTTCTAATTTAGATATAGATGCGAGTAATGCTATTAGTGTAAAAAGTCTTTCGGGCGGATCTATTGATATTGGAACATCAAGAGCAGGAACTTTCTTGCTTGGTAATTTGGTTGGAATTAATAACGAAAATGATGGTGTAGAAAAAAACACATTTATAAACAGTGAACAATCTTCTGGAAGTGTTTACATAGGAAACTCTAATAACACTGTATATGTAGAATCTTCTTCTGTTAATATAAATACTTTAAGTGGAATACAAACTAATATAGGTAATTTAAATGGTTCTACAAACATAACAAATTTAAATATTATTGGAGGATTAAGTGCAGGATCTGGTTCGTTTAGTCTTAAAAACGTAGAAATTGAAAACTTAATAGTTTCAAATAACTCTATATCATTAAATAATACCGAATTAAATAATAATTTAAAGATTAATAATACTATTTCATTATCTTCTGTAACATTTACTAGTGAAATTTTCACTGATGTTGAGACTGTAACAGCAACAAATTCTTATATAAAAGTCCTAGTTAATGGGAATTATAAATATATAAGATTATTCGATTTATAATAAAATGAAATATAATTTACCAGACCATATAAGTGGAAATACTTGGGAGGGAATAAGTACTATTACTATATTAGAAGAAGGTTCTGCTGTAAATTTAAATGGTTGTGATGCTAAAATGCAATTTAGACTAACTGAAAAAATAGCTAGTCCAATTTATTTAGAACTTAATAGTGACGAAGAAACGATTGAATTTTCTTTTCCAGAACAAGGTTGTATTACAATACCACCAGCATTAATAGATTTACCTTCTGGACATTATTATTATGGATTAATGATAACATTTCCTAATGGATATTCTAAAACATATTTAGAAGGTGAATGGAAAATACTTCCAAGTACAGTAAGAAAATCTGTTGTTAGTAATAAAATGGAAGTTTATAAAAGGTATATATACTTTGGAGCAGATGAAATAACAACTGCTCCAAATACTTCTAATGATATTAAAACATTAGAAAATTATCATCCTAAATCATATAATGGATTTGGTTTTGAAATACAAATTCCTACCGGATCAAAAAGAATAGTAATAGCATATCCTAGTCAGCTTAGAGATTTAAACGATATAAGTTTTAGAAATTTTGGAAATGTTTCAGTTTTAGACAAATTTACAAAAAAAGTTATAAATGTTACATCAGAAGGAAGTAATGGTGTTATAACTGTTCCATATAAAGTATATTATTATATACCTACTGTTTCTTATGGGGCATCGGTCGTTTATGATGTAATTATATAGTAGTATGCCTTATTCATTTCTACCAATACCAAAAGGATTTCAAAGATTAGATCCATTTCCATTAGATTCAACATTTGTATTCGAAACATTACAAGAATTAAAGGATTATGCATCATCTACAAACAATACTGCATATATAGGACAAATATGTACTGTTATTTCAGATGAGTCTCTTTATTTAATAAAACAAGATAGAACTTTAAAAAAATTAAACGAAGATACTAGTATTTTTTCGTTTATTTCTTCTAATTCATCTGAATGGGTCTATCAAGGGTCGGATATACATGCATTAACAGGATATTGGGATTCTGTTTATACTACAGTAAAAGAAAATAGTTCTTTAAATTGGAACTATCAAGGTACAGATATTAAAAGCTTAACTAGTCAATGGATTGGTGGAAATATTGCGTATACTAACCTTGCTTCAAATTCTAGTGCATATTTAACCGCTGTTAATCTTTCATTTTTAAGTGTTTCTGGTGATTGGAATTCTGCATATACAACTGTTCATGACAATTCTTCTAATATATGGAACTATCAAGGCACAGATCTCAAAAATTTATCGTCTGATTGGATTGGTGGAAATGCTGCTTACACTAATTTAGTTTCAAATTCAGCCGCTTATTTATCTTCTGTTGATCTTTCTTTCTTAAGCGTTTCTAGTAATTGGAATAAAGTATATACTGACGTATCAAATGCTTCTTCTGACTGGAACAGTGTTTATAGTAATGTTTTATCAAATTCTGGTGATTGGAATTATCAAGGAACCGATATTAAATCACTAACTTCAAACTGGGAATCTGTTTATACTGATGTTGTAAATGCTTCTTCTGACTGGAACAGTGTTTATAGTAATGTTTTATCAAATTCTGGTGATTGGAATTATCAAGGAACCGATATTAAATCACTAACTTCAAACTGGGAATCTGTTTATACTGATGTAACTAATACTTCTGGTAATTGGAATTCTGTTTATAGTAATTTTAATCAAAATAGTTCAACATATACTACTTATAATTACGTAGATAATAACTTTTTGCCAGTTAGTGGTGGTTCTGTCTCTGGTTCTCTTGAGGTTGGTTCTGGTGTTATTTCAACATTATATGTAGAAAATCAAAAAGTTGGTATAAACACAGAAACACCGAATGAATCTTTAACTGTTTTTGGTAATATTTCAGCAACCGGAAATTTATATGCTAATGGTTACAATAAACCAAATTGGGATAGTGTTTATACGACAGTTAATTCTAATTCAGCTTCTTTCTTATCAACTTCTTCAGATATACAAGAATTTTTTGATGATTTTATTACTATAGGAGCATCTTCTACTTTACCAAATGCTCTTTTAAAACAAATAAATTCTGGAGGTTCCATCTTTATAGTTCCAGAAGACGGAAAGCAAGGAATTTTAACTGTTGGAACAAATAATTTAATGATATCAAATCAAAGAGGTTCTGCTACATCAAATGAAACTATCCATTTAGGTCAGGGTGATGAATATAGATTAATATTTTCTGCAAGAAGAGGAGATAATTCTTTTAATAATTCATTAAGCGGAAGATTTGATATGGGATTCCATGATATGTTAGGAACTAATAATTCCTATGCAGATGATGGATGTTATTTTTCATCAGAAAACGGAGAAACCTGGAAAACAAACACAAAAACAGGAACTTCTTCTTTAATAGTAACCGATACAGGAATACCATGTGATGATACATGGAGAACTTTTGAAATACATGTTAATTCAGATGGAACAATTGTAAATTTTTACATAGATAATATATTAGTTTCTACTCATACACAAAGCATACCAAATTCATCTGGAACATACACAGCTATTGGATATAGAGCTTTTAGATATACTAATGATCCTGTTAATTTAGAGATAAGATTGGATTGGCAAAAAATAATAATAAAAAGACAATCTAATCTTTGGGAATAGTTAACAAAAAAATATAAATATTCATTATATATGGCAGATAATATTACATATCCACTATCACCTTTAGTATCTTCTACACCATTAAACTCAAATGTTGGATTTAACAATTCTTGGGTTTTGGTTCAAAATGATTATAATTTACCACAATTTGCTCAATTAACCTATGTTACAAATTTAGATGATGCTTTACTTTCTCTTCAAACATTAACGCATTTTGTTTCTTCTAAAAACAACGAAGATACACTTGCATTAAAAGCACTCACTAGTATAACAACCGAAATAGAAAATAATACTGATGAAGTTGAGTTCTTATTAAATGGTTTAACATCTATTCAGGTTGATAAACAAGATCAATTAATCGAATTAAATCATAGTCTTACTTCTATTCAAGTTGATAAACAAGATCAATTAATCGAATTAAATCATAGTCTTACTTCTATTCAAGTAGACAAACAAAATCAATTAATTGGTTTAGGTCATAGTCTTACTTCTATTCAAGTAGACAAACAAGACCAATTAATAAATTTATTTCACAGAGTAACCGCTATTTCTTTAGATATAGATTCTAATACAGACAGCTTAGAAAATTTAATATTAGCTACAAATCAATATTTAAATATAATTGTTGGTTGGGACTATTCTACTTCTGCTAATCAACAAACTATAATAAATCAGTTAATTTCTTTAACAAATATTTTTACTGATAAACAGAATCAATTAATTTCTTTAGGTCATAGTTTAACATCAATACAGACA
>Ga0315902_10007623_pt1 | contig 14756 bp, 15 predicted proteins | sample LakEriMetagenome_9_FD_203523 | JGI IMG/M metagenome (GOLD analysis project Ga0315902, IMG submission 203523) | Freshwater fungal communities from buoy surface, Lake Erie, Ohio, United States - Buoy 12 MA117 | ecosystem: Environmental > Aquatic > Freshwater > Lake > Lake biofilm | place: USA... | reverse complement strand
CAAGGGTGGCAACCATTGCCCCGTTATCGGTGCAAAGACCTGGGCTTGGAACCCGAAGCTGGATGCCTGCTTTATCGCAGCGCTCTTGGGCTGCGGCGCGAAGTCTTGAATTAGCTGCGACCCCACCGGCGATTACCAGTGAATCGATGCCCGATTTTTTGCACGCAGCTAACGCCTTTAACAAAAGCACATCGACGATCGCTTCTTGAAAGGAAGCTGCAACATCTGCGCGGGCATAGTTCGGCGTTGCTTCAAGATATCTGGCAACGGCGGTTTTTAAACCAGAGAAAGAAAAATCAAATGGTCGAGTATGCCAATCATTTGAAGTTGTTAATCCGCGTGGGAAATCAATTGCGCTCGCACTGCCTTCTTTGGCTAAATTATCGATTGCAGGGCCACCAGGAAAACCTAACTTCATTACGCGAGCGATCTTGTCGAATGCCTCACCTGCGGCATCATCCATAGTCTCGCCAAGTTTTGTGATCGAACCAGTGATGTCATCAACTTGCAGCAATGATGAGTGACCCCCGCTCACCAACAATGCAATAGTTGGATCCAAGGGATTGGCATGAGTTAAGTAATCAACACTGACATGTGCTGCTAAATGGTTTACTGCATAAATTGGTTTGTTCAAACCCAGTGCAAGACCTGCAGCAGATCCAACACCAACAAGTAAGGCTCCGACTAAACCTGGACCGCCAGTAACTGCAACCGCGTCAATATCCTTGAGTGAAATCTTGGAATCTTTCAGGGCTTGATGCAAAGTCGGAATCATCGCTTCAAGATGGGCGCGACTAGCAATTTCGGGAACTACTCCCCCAAATCGTGCATGTTCTTCGACACTTGATGCGATGACATTGGCAAGCAAAGTGCGACCTCGAACAATTCCGACCGCGGTTTCATCACATGAAGTTTCGATACCTAAAACAATTGGTTCGCTCATGAAAGCTCCAATCGCATAACAAGGGCATCTAAACCTGCACCGAAGTAATCCTTGCGAGTATTGAGCGTCGCGTAACCCAAGGATTCATAAAGCCCAATAGCTTCGGTGTTATCCACCTTTACTTCGAGCATCATGGCGATCGAGCCTTGTTGCTTAGCCCAATTAGTAATCAAAGCCATTAACTGACGAGCTATTCCTTTTCCACGCTGGCTTGGGATTACTCCCACTGTAAGGACATCGGCCTCGGCGCCCCCTGGTGCAAAAACCCCCGCGTACCCAATGATGTTTTGTGCTTCATCTACTGCAACCACGAAGTGGCGGGTAGGAGAAGAAAACTCTTCTTTGTATTGGGATGCAGACCACGGCGAGTATGGAAACAACTCTTTGTCTAAAGATGCAAACACCGCAAGATCAAAGGCGTTCGCTTGGCGATAAGTAATCATCGGTCCGCCGTTGCAACTGCATCTGGTCGACGCAAATAAATTGGGTCAGTTACGTTGCCGGGCAAATTAACGAGTGAAACCATGTCCGGGAAAAGATCTGCGTGAATAGTTGCACCTGTTACATCTGCCGGAAAGTTCACTGCAGGTTCTGCGACTCGGACTCCGTTTGTATACCGTGCCCAGTAAACTTCTTTGCGCCGCGCATCTACCGTGACAATAAAATCACTTTCTTGAATCTGTCCAGCAATTGCATCTAAGGAACAAACTCCGCGAACTGGAATTTCTCGAGCTAAGGCAAAACTCTGTGCAAAAGCGATTCCGACACGCAATCCAGTAAAAGGTCCTGGACCCATTCCGACTACAACTTCATCCACATCACTTACGGCGAGAGCTTCTTGAACTAAGGCGGGCAATGAAGGTCCGTGGGCAGTCGCTCCATCTTTAAAGCCGCTATAAAGAACTTTCCCGTCCTGAATGATCGCAACAGATGTACGCGAAGTCGAAGTATCTATCGCCAAAACTTTGTTCATAGGGAAAACCCTGCCCAACGCGGACCGACGGCTTTGATTTCAACGGTGCGTTCATCACTGCTGCGATCAATAGAAATTTCTAGTCGATCTTCGCTTAACCGAGCAGATTCAGCACCACCCCATTCGATCACAGTAATTGAGTTGCTGATGTCTAGATCTAAATCATCTAAGTAAAGGTTTGGATTTTCAGAGTCCACCAAACGGTAAGCATCCACATGGATAAATGGGATAGCGGCTTTATGAACCCTTGAAATAACAAAGGTCGGAGACGTAATTCCGGTAATTCCAAGGCCAGCGCCAATGCCTTGAGTCAGCACAGTTTTACCTGCACCCAGTGGGCCATTTACAAGCACGAGATCACCAGCGCGAAGTTGCGCAGAAATTTGAAGGCCAAGTTGATGCATGGCTTCAGGTGTGGCAATTGTGATCACTGTCTTAGAGTAAAGGAAAGCGGGGCCAGATAAATCTGGCCCCGCTTTCTTCTCACACTCTATATAGTGCTGATTACTTAATTGCTTCCGTAGTACTTCAACCTTGGAGCGCTATAGCCACGATCGTAAGTCATGTTTCCAGCCTTACGAATCTTGGTGAGCAATGGACCTCCTGAAAGGTGCTTCCCATTAGTTGAGGCGTAAGCAAGTAGATCTGCAATCGCCATGTACTGAGAAGTGGTGAAGTTACAGTGATTAGTTCCAGTTGCTGCAGGCACAGATGTATCTGGCGCTCCAGCAGCTGTGTACTTGGTGTACTTCTCAAGTGGGAAGTTCCATAGTACGAGTTGGTTGTTAGCAGGACGCTTGTAGCCCTTTGCCTTCTTAACCGCTTCCCACTTCTCTGCATAATACGCTGCGTACTTATCGGCAACTGACTGTTGGTTTCCAGCAGTAGTTATAGGATCAGCAACGCCAGTAAAGAGAATTGTTGGGATTTCAACCTTTCCAGAATGAGAAGTAAGTGTCTTCAACTTCTCTACAGCAGCAGGATTTGCCTTAGCGCGTGGTGATGCAGCAAGAACACTGAGAAGTCCAGCTGTTCCTGAGTTACCAGAAAGTGCTGAGGCCCAGATGAATTGTTCTTCTGCAATTCGTGCTGAGTAATCCGTAGCTGTGTTATCAAATACCGCACCTCCTGCTTGTAACTCGAGATCATGCGTTGCGAGAACTGCAAGTGCTGCAGCGTTCGCCACGTTCTCTAGAGCAGCAAATGCTGGGTTGATCGCAAGAATGAATGAGGTTTGTGACGCCACAGGAAGTACTGATGGAGCCGACGTTGAATCAAAGTGTGCAGATTGCATTGGAATGCCAGCCATCAACGCAACCATTACAAGTGCGCTTCGTGAAGGAATTCCCTTGATTGCATCTGGAACCTTTGATGTTGCTGGCCATGCTGGTGCTGATGCATTGGCTGCAAAAGCTGCTTGTAATGAACCGATAACAGTGAAGACCTTGACTAGGTCGCCCATCGCTTCGGCATAACCTGCAGCACCAGCTGAGTATCCGCCGCCCTTGATTGTTGGATCAAAGAAGGTTTTGATTCCCCAGAGCGCATCCCCTGCCATTGTCATAAGCGGAGTTATATCGCTAGCCATACATAGTGGTGCAGCAGCGCTAAATAGATCTGGATGCTTCTCAGCCAGAGCTTGCGTAATGAATCCACCGAGTGATTCGCCCCATGCAACAACCTTTGTAGTCTTCGTAAACTGCTTCTTGAAAGCACCTACAAGTTCAACGTTGGTCTTAATAGCTGAATCAGCATTCCAGCCTTGGCGTGCAAAACCAGAACCTACAACGCCATATCCCTTAGCCAAAAGCGCACCAATTACTGTTGCGTTTGGACCAGGCTGTGGCGTGTTGGTGACTGTGTATCCACCATATCCAGGAATTCCAGCAGGAACTGGAACGTTTGGACGATATCCGTGTGAGTACAAATAAACAGTTCCGTTGAAGTTTGCTGGAACCATCATTGCGTACGGTGCACCATCAGATGTTGCGCCTCCGCATGTCTCAACTGGGAATTTGCCATCGCAAACAGGATTTGCGCTAGCAACTGTTGGTGCTGCAACTAGCAGTGATGCAGCAAGTGCTGCTCCTGCTACGAGCGTTAAGGAACGCTTGAATTTAAAGTTTCTCATGAGTTACTTGGTAATCCTTTCGCTGGCATTGCTGGACGCTTGAAGGTAGAAACCACAACTGGACCAGAGCCACTATCAGTGGTGTAAAGCTTTACTTTTCCACCAAATGGCTTTCTATCTCCGTTGGCATCCATAACTGCCATGTAGTAACCGGTGTGACCAACGTTGCTGGTCTTTGAGAACCCAAGAGGTGAATATGCAACAGATGCAAAGGATGAACCCTTAGTTTCCATAGCACTAATCAATTTCTTACGGGTTGGGTTTGATCCTGCAGCTCGTAGACCTTGAACGGTCATGAGAGCAATGTTCATACCTTGCAGAACATAGTCATCAAAGGCAGTACCAGCGTTGTACTTGGCATTTACCTCTTGGAACTGCTTGACGTACTCATCGCTAGTGTCATTTGGTGATGGGTTACCAGCTGGAGTTTGTGCGCCGTTGAGAACTGCTAATGGAACACCAAGCGCGCGAAGAGTTAATGGGTCCGCGCCAACTGATCCAAGGATCCACTGTGGTGCGTACTTAGCTCCTGCAGCTACTGCAAGAAGCGGAGCTGTTGCAGAAGTTACGCCAAAGAAAACAACAACTTGGGCTCCGCCTGCTGCAAGCTGGGAGACCCAGGTCTGTGCAGTAGCAGCGCTCTGAGTACCTGATGTGTAAGCAACAGATACATCAAACTTAGTACCAGCTGCCTTAAATGCACCCATTCCATCAATACCGAACTCATCGTTCTGGTAAACAATGCCGAGTTTCTTTCCAGCATGATTCTCTTTGAGGAACTGTGCGATGATCTTTGCTTCCATTGCGTAAGAAGGAAGAACCATGAAAGAGGTTGGATAGGTCTTCTTGCTAGCAAATCCGCTAAATCCAGTGTTGAGGAAAAGACTTGGGATTCCGCGCTTGGCAATTCCTACAGACTTGTGAACTGATGTGTAGTTTGCAGTTCCAAGTGGGCCAACCAATGCAAAAACTTTATCCTTTAAAACTAATTCGTTTGTCTTAGCAATCGACAACTGTGGGGAGTACTCATCATTTTTTTGGATGAGGGTAATTTTTCGGCCGTAGACTCCGCCATTGTCATTGACATACTTGAAGTAGGCGTTCATAGCATTGCCGATCTTGTTATAACCTGGCGATGCTGCTCCAGTAAGAGGAAGAGTGATGCCGAGCTTAATCTCGGTGCTAGTAACTCCCGTCTCTGCGTAAGCTGGAAGCGATGTTGCAAATAAGCTACCAACTGCGAGCACCGTGGCGGCTAGCCAGGTCCCCTTTCTACGAGTCTTTCTGATCATTGTTTTCCTTCCATCGAGGGTGGTTTAACTCCTCGTAATCTACTAGTTACTTACTGGTAATTTAAACGCTCATGTGCTTTTTTTGTGGTGGTGTCTGCGTAACTTCTCTCCCGGACCATTAGGTGTAAAGATTACTGAGAGGATCAGTAATACGCTCACAATGAGGCTAGGGAGATAGTTGTTGAGGTTCTCTCCGCCGCCAAACCGGTTGGCCACAACATCTGCGATTTCAGGGATTGCAACCAAAATCAGTGCGCCGAAGACCACCCCTGGCAAACTAGAAACGCCCGCCAGTACTGCACCAGTAACTAAGGCAAATGAGAGCGTCAGTGTGTAGGCCCCTGGAGCCACCAAGCTAATGGTCATTGCCATCACAGCCCCAGCTAATCCAGCAAGGGCTGAGCTGATGGTGAAGGCGAGAATCTTCATCCGCGATGAATTGATTCCTGATAACTCAGCGGCCAAAGGGCTACTGCGGATCGCACGCCACGTTCGTCCGTAGCGCGATTGAAGAATGTTAGAAGTTATAAATAAAGCAAACAGAGCTATAAAGCTGGCAATCCAAAAGAACCATTTATATTGCGAGAACTCTTCACCAAACCTTGCTGGAGGAAAACCAACATCAAAGAGCAGCCCGGGAACTCCTCCAAGAAATGCAAATTGATTGGCAATCTCTGGAAGACCAACAGCTAAAGCCAGAGTTGTTCCCGCCAGATACGGTCCGGATAATCGTGCCGCCGCCGTTCCTAAGAAAGCACCAAAGAGAGCGGAGGCAACTATTGCCATCAAGAATGCAAACCAAACTGGGCTTCCTAAATTATTAAGAGTCAGAGCAGCGGCATAACCACCAACGGCCATCATCGCACCATTGCCCAGTGATACTTGGCCAGAATAACCAGTGAGTAAAACTATTGATGCTAAAGCAATCGTATACATCGCGATCTGTGCGCCTTGATAAACGCGAAGTTCATCTACGCGATCACCAATCAAAAGCAATGCCCAGCCAATGAGAATAAAGAACGCAACTTTTTTACGCACGGCGAGCCCTGCCTTTCGCCATAATTCCATCCGGTTTAACAAGTAGCACCAGGATGAGAACTACAAATCCACCGATAAATACCAATGATGTTCCGACGTAGTTCAAAATAAAGGTAAGAGTAATTCCAAGCAGTAAGGCCCCAACAACTGAACCAACCATACTTTCAAGTCCGCCAATAACCGCTGCAATAAATCCGAAGACGAGCAATAGATCTAGCGAATAAGGTGAGAGGAAGTTATTTGATGTCACCAACATTCCCGCGACTCCACCAACTCCACCAGCGATCGCCCAACCAATAGTTCTCACTCGCGCGGTCTTGATACCCGCTAACTGTGCAATCTCTGGTGCATAAGCTGAGGCACGTAGCGATAAGCCCAAATTGGTGCGTTGAAACACGATGGCCAGAACAATAAGTATTGAGAAAACCGTGCCAATAACCAACAGATTTAGCGCAGAGAATGGAATCGTTGTTTCACCAATTGTGAAACCATCGGTAGATGCTGGCGCTTTAATTGATTTGAACTCTCCGCCCCAAATCAATCCCACAACGCCTCTAATTAATCCCAGTAAGCCCAGCGTTGCAATCACTGGAGCAACCACAGCTGCGGCTCCTGATACTGCATGCTTGAACAAAACTCGCATGAAGAAATAATCCACGCCAGCTCCAAGTAGCGCTCCAGCAGCGATGGCAAATGCCAAGCCGAGCCAGAAAATTTCAGTTCTGCTCGCTATTTCAAAGCCAATATATGTCGAAAGCACGGCCTGACCTGCTTGTGCAAAATTAACTACACGCGTTGATCTCCACACTAGGACCAGAGCAATTGACATCAAAGCATAAATAGATCCGGTTGAGATTCCGATAAGGATCGTCTCTAATAACTTATGCATCAGTACCCCAAATATGCCGCGCGCACGGCAGGATCGTTAATGAGCACTTGCGCATGATTCATTGCAACAACTTTTCCAAGATTGAGAACAATTCCAAGATCTGCAATCTGTAGTGCACCCATTGCATTTTGCTCTACTAATAAAACCGTTAAATTCATCGAGGTTGTTAAATCACGAATTGTTTGGAAAATCTGTTCAATAACCAGTGGCGCAAGACCAAGTGATGGCTCATCCAAAAGAAGCAGTTGTGGTTTGGACATGATCGCTCGCCCAATTGCTAACATCTGTCGTTCACCGCCAGATAAAGTGTCGGCGCGCTGTTGAATGCGCTCACCTAAACGTGGAAATATTGATACAACATGATCGATTGATTCTTTTGATTCTTTGGCATTACGGCGCCAAATAGCACCGAGTTCAAGATTTTCCTTTACAGATAATTCAGGGATTACTGATTTACCTTCAGATACATGTGAAATACCACGGCGAACTAATACTTCAGGTTTCAATCCAACAATCTTCTCGCCTTTCCACATAACTGAGCCATGTGTTGGTTGATTAAGCCCTGAAAGCGCGCGCAGTAAAGTGGTTTTTCCAGCTCCATTGGCCCCAATAATGGCTGCAAGCTTGCCGGTTGGTACTGCTAGTGAAACTTGGTTGACCGCACAAATAGCACCATGGTGCACAGTTAAATTGGAAACATTAAGCGACATTGTTGCTTCCTGTTCCAAGATAAGCAGCCATCACAGCTGGATCACGACGCACTTTTTCAGCATCTCCACTTGCAATTACTTCACCAAAGTTAAGAACATAAAGCCTGCTACAGACTGACATAACAACATCCATATGGTGTTCGATGAGAAGCACAGACATATCGACGCTGAGATTTTTGATCAGCGAATTCATCCATTCAATATCTTGACTTCCCAAACCTCCGGCAGGTTCATCCAACATCAAAATTGTTGGCTCACTTACTAGTGCACGTGCAATCGCAACTCGCTTTGTGTCCGGATATGACAAAGTATCTGCGCGGCGATGTGCGATGCCACCTGCGTAAACGCGCTCTAAGGCAACTCGTGCTCTATCGCGAATTTGATTCTCATCTTTTCTGTTGCGACCGAGTGCTGCTGAAATCAATCCAGTCGTTGCTAAATGTTGCGCACCGATCATGACGTTTTCTAAAACTGTTAAGTCTCCAAAGAGTCCTACGCCTTGCAATGTGCGTGCGATGCCCAAATCAACAAGCTCAAAAGGTTTTGGGAAATCGTGTTTTTTGCCATTGAGATGGAGTTCGCCTGAATCTGGAGTAACTAAGCCACACAGTGCATTAAACAAAGTTGTCTTTCCAGCACCATTAGGTCCGATCAAACCAACAACTTCATTCTTTGCAATATCTAAATAGACATCATTGAGTGCCCGAAGACCGCCGAAGGAGACGTTAACTCGTTCGACTTTCAGTGCTGAAGTATTAGTAGACATGAGGTGCGTAGATTCTAGGCACTCTTGGCCCAATTCGTGTAACTATTTCGTAATTTATACTGCCACTTGCAGCTCCCCAATCATCTGCCGTGTACTCACCGGTAGCGCCATCGCCAAAAATAATCACCCAATCACCCGTAGAAGCTGTGGATTCGGCCCCCAGGTCCACCACAAATTGATCCATAGAAACTCTGCCGATTATTGGTGCACGCTTTCCATCAATAAAGACGCCGGCACCTTGTGCAATTCGCGGAATTCCATCTGCATATCCCATTGCAACAACTCCCAGTTTTGTCTCAGCAGTTGTGTAAGCGGTTGCACCATAGCCGACAGGAGAATTAGCAGGCACAGTTTTTACCAGATGAAGTTTGGCCCGAAGTTGCATCGCAGGCTTTAACCCAAGTGAAGCACTATCCCCTAAAGTTTTAACATCCGGTGAAAGTCCGTACATCGCAATTCCAACTCTGACTAAATCAAAACGTGAATCTTGATCCTTAAGCGTTGCCGCAGAGTTTGAAAGATGGCGAACAATGTTGGTGTAACCAAATGATTCGACTGTTGCAACCATTTCTTTAAATCTATTGAGCTGAAGCTGATTTTGTTTTACTTCCGGCTCATCTGCTCGCGCAAAGTGCGAGAAGATTCCGACAACATCTACATTAGCAACGTGATGGCCATCGATCTTTCCCCACTCGTTGAGAAACCCACCACGCGTCATTCCGGTATCTACTTCTAAATGAACCTTTGGGCGAAACTCTGATTTCACCGCTCCAATTTCTTCAAGAGCCTTAATCGAAGATGCAGCTAACTCGATGTGATTATCGACAGCTAATTTGTAATCTGATCCGGGTGGCACCAACCACGCAAGAATTGGCGCAGTAATTCCAGCCTGGCGCAAAGTGATTGCTTCTTCAAGTAAGGCGACTCCTAATGAGGATGCGCCAGCATCTAGTGCTGCTTTAGCCACGGGAACTAAACCATGTCCGTAGGCATCTGCTTTAACGACAGCCATTACAGGTGTTCCAGAAAGCTCTTTGAAATGCTTGATATTTGCTGTGATGCGTTCTAAATCAACGCGTACTTCAGCTCGCTCGAACATTGGTGAAGTCTAGTGCAACTGGCTTTTCGAAGGAACATACCTATCAATGGCAATTACAGCCACCAACAAAGCGCTGCCAACAAACAAGCCACCTAATAGATCGCTAAACCAGTGGGTATGACGTATCAGAGAAACTACACACACTGTAAGGCTGATGAGGACAACACCTGCGCTAGCTAAACGACCTTGATAGCGATCGACCTTTGCGTAGCGATAAATCAAGTACGCCAAAATTCCCCACGATAAAACCGCATTAGAAGCATGTCCGCTTGGATATGACATGCCACCTGCATGCAAAAGATCAAAGCCATCTCTAGGTTTAGTACGACCCAAAACTAATTTAAATGTACCCACTACCAAGTTCAGTGAAAGCAATGAAATCATCGCTAAATTAAGTGGACGCCAAGTTTTAAACTTATAAGCAATAAATGTTGCTGCAATCAACAACACAGTTGCGGTCAAGCCGCGAAGTCCTAAATCATCTAAACGCCTAAGAATGAATCCTGCTAAGCCTTCAAATTGAGGTTTAGGTTGGCTGTTAATCTCTTTGTCGTAAGCAACTAGTGGGCCATTTGTCAGAACTTGTTGGGTAACTACTAAGAAGCCAACAAAGAGAAGTAAGGACCAGCGAAGAGCTCTGTCCATTTGTCGTCTGCGGGTTTGTGCTAATTTTTCCATTATTCAACCGTTACAGATTTAGCCAAGTTTCTTGGTTGATCAACATCATTGCCACGCACGACCGCCATTTCATAAGCAAATACCTGCAGCGGCACAGTTGCTAATACTGGCTGAAATAACGCAGGGGCAATGGGAATACGAATAATGTGTTCAGCACCTTCTACATGTGCGCCTTCTTCGGCAATGACAATTACACGTGCTCCACGCGCTTTGACCTCTTGAATATTGCTCAACATCTTTTCATCCAGAGCATGCTCGTGGCCTGCAGGTAAAATTGCAATCACTGGTGTTCCCTGATCAATTAATGCGATTGGGCCGTGCTTGAGCTCTCCCCCTGCAAAACCTTCGGCATGAATGTATGCAAGCTCTTTGAGTTTAAGCGCACCTTCTAGTGCGACTGGATATCCAATGTTTCTACCCAAGAATAAGACTGTGTTGTTTTGCGCAAATGTCCGAGTGAGTTCACGAAGTGGTTCTACGGTTTCCAGGATCTGTTCGATTTTGCCGGGAAGTTCCAACAGCTCCTTGTAAAGATCACGAACTTCAGCATCCTTCAAAGATCCATTGACTTGGCCAAGGTGTAAACCGATGAGATACACGGCAATGATCTGAGTCAGAAGAGCTTTCGTTGATGCCACTGCGATTTCAGGACCGGCATGTGTATAAAGCACCGCATCCGATTCGCGAGGGATGGTCGAACTATTTGTATTACAGATTGCTAAAACTCTTCCGCCTGCTGCTTTTGCATGACGTACCGCCATCAAGGTATCCATGGTTTCGCCAGATTGTGAAATTGCAATAATCAAAGTACTTGGATCAATGATTGGATCGCGATACCTGAACTCGCTTGCAATCTCGACTTCTACCGGAATCTTTGCCCACTTTTCGATCGCATACTTTGCAACCATTCCTGCGTGATAAGCGGTACCGCACGCGATAACAGTGATTTTCTTAAGTGAGCGAATCTCTTCTGCGCTCATATGTAATTCATCTAACAAGATTTGATTGTTATCACTTAAGCGACCAATTAAAGTGTCAGCTACAGCTTTTGGTTGCTCAAAAATCTCTTTCAACATGAAATGTGCAAAGCCGCCCTTTTGTGCAGCACTGGCATCCCAAGAAATTTCATACTGCTTTAGCTTTACTGGCTTGCCTTCAAGATCAGTGATCTCAACTGATGTAGGCGTCATTGTTACGACTTCATCCTGGCCAAGTTCAATAGCTTTCTTTGTGAATTCGATAAAGGCGGCAACATCAGAGGCCATAAAGTTTTCGCCATCGCCTAAACCAACAACTAGTGGCGAGTTTCGACGTACCCCAACGATGACATCTGGCGCATCGGCATGAATAGCCAGCAAAGTAAATGATCCGCGCAGCGCTTTAACTGCATCGCGCATTGCCGCGGTTAAGTCTCCGTTGTGCGCTTTGCGTAAATCACTGAGTAAGTGAGCAACAGATTCAGTGTCTGTTTCTGATGAAAACTTATGCCCCTTAGCTTCTAACTGCGCACGAAGTTCGGTGTAGTTTTCAATAATTCCATTATGGATAACTGCAAGCTTTCCTTCATTGTCTACATGAGGATGTGCATTGCCATCTGTTGGTCCACCATGAGTTGCCCAACGTGTGTGACCAATCCCTGAATGAACATTGGGCAGGGATGCATCTAATGAGTTCTCTAAGTTAGAAAGTTTGCCGGCCTTCTTTTCAATAAATAGCTTGCCCGGTGTACCAAGAGCAATTCCGGCCGAGTCATATCCGCGGTATTCAAGACGACGCAGACCTTCGATCAAGGGATGTGAAGCAGATTGTGGCCCTGTGTAACCCACAATTCCGCACATCTCATTTACTCCAGTTCGTTTTTAACTGTATTTGCAAGGTGCTGAGCAACTTCTTGCGCAAGGCTATCACTGGCAGCTTCAACCATGACTCTAACCAGCGGTTCAGTTCCAGATGCACGCAATAAAACACGTCCTGAATCACCAAGGCGATCCTCGGCTGATTTCACCGCTGCTGCAATAACCAAATTTCCTGGCAACTTATCCTTGGCAACATCTTTGACGTTAATCAAAACCTGTGGGAATCGCACCATTGTTGCGGCAAGCTCTTGCAGAGTTTTTCCTGTGCGGACTACCTCTTGCATTAACTGCAGCGCGGTTAACAATCCATCTCCAGTATTGGCTAGTTGGCGCATGATGACATGGCCTGATTGTTCCCCGCCTAATGAATAATCATTAGCGATCATGTTCTCCAGAACATATCGATCGCCAACCGGAGTTGTAACAACATTGATTGCTGCATCCTTCATAGCGTGCATAAATCCTAGGTTGCTCATTACTGTGCCAACAACGGTGTCAGATTTCAAAACTCCACGTGCTTTAAATCCGCGAGCCAAGATTGTAAGAATATGATCGCCATCAATTTCATTTCCTGCGGCATCAATTGCCAAGCAACGATCTGCATCACCATCGTGTGCGATACCTAGGTCTGCACCCTCTTTAAGAACCGCTGAACGAAGTTGATGCAGATGGGTTGATCCGCAATCATCATTGATGTTCCAACCATCAGGCTGGTTAAAGATTGCAATTACTTCAGCGCCGGCTCGTCGATAAGCTTCTGGTGCAACAAAAGAAGCTGCTCCGTTTGCACAATCAACAACAACCTTTAATCCTTTAAGTGGTGTTTCGACAGATGCCAACAAATGCTTGAGATAGCGCTCGGCTGCGGTGTCATCATTAATTGCTCGTCCAACTTTGCGACCTACTGGGCGCTCCCAATCTTCACCCATTCGGGCTTCGATTCGAGCTTCAATTGCATCATCTAACTTTCCGCCACCGCGTGCGAACAACTTAATTCCATTATCTGGCATTGGATTATGTGATGCCGAAATCATTACTCCAAGATCGCACTTTGATTCAGCAACAAGGTGGGCAATTGCAGGTGTAGGAAGAACGCCTACGCGATACACATTGATTCCGGCACTTGTTAAGCCAGCAACTACTGCAGCTTCTAGAAACTCGCCCGATGCGCGTGAATCCTGGCCAACTATTGCCGTTGGTTGGTGGTCTTTATTTGATGAGCTTTCTACCAATATATGCGCAGCGGCGACAGAAACATCTAATGCGAGTTCTGCGGTGAGATCACGATTGGCTAAGCCACGGATTCCATCGGTGCCAAAAAGCGCCATAGGAACTCCTTTGGTAAAAGTGAATTAACGCTTTGAGTATTGAGAACGCTTACGTGCCTTCTTAAGGCCGTACTTCTTGCGCTCAATAACACGTGCATCACGTGAAAGGAATCCAGCCTTCTTAAGTGCTGGACGGTTTGCTTCTTCATCAATCTGATTGAGTGAACGTGCAACACCTAGACGTAGAGCGCCAGCTTGACCTGAAACTCCACCACCGTTGATGCGTGCAAAAACGTCGTACTGATTTTCGGCACCAACTGTGCGGAATGGTTCTGACACTAGTTGTTGGTGAACCTTGTTTGGGAAATAGTTTTCAAGAGTCTTACCGTTTACAACCCAACGACCTGTTCCTGGAACAAGGCGAACACGTGCAACAGCTTCCTTACGACGACCAGTACCTGCACCTGGTGCCTTGATTGCTGGACGGTTAGTTGCAGCTGCTGGTGTTGATGATGAGTATGAAGTAGGAGCTTCTTCGTTGTCGACTAGATCAAAGTTCTCTGACATTTACTTTTCCCTTACTTCACGATTTGTGAAACTTGATTGAATACATATGGCTTTGGTGCTTGTGCAGCGTGTGGGTGTTCTGGACCTGCGTACACCTTTAGCTTTGACGCGATCTGACGACCGAGTGAATTCTTTGGAAGCATTCCCTTGATTGCCTTTTCAACTGCACGTGTTGGGTGCTTCTCAAGAAGCTCGCCGTACACAGTAGAAGTTAAACCGCCTGGGAAACCTGAGTGATGGTGTGACCACTTCTGTGATGCCTTGTTACCTGACAACGCGATCTTTTCTGCGTTGATAACAACGACGAAGTCGCCCATGTCCATGTGTGGTGCAAATGTTGTCTTGTGCTTTCCACGAAGAAGAACGGCAGCATGTGTTGCAAGACGGCCCAAGACCACATCTTGTGCATCGATGATGTACCAGTTACGGACCGCATCACCGGCTTTTGGACTGTATGTACGCACGCTCTTGCCTACCTTCTTATAGTTATCTCTACTTAGATGAAACTGGACGGCGCTCTTTCAAGCGCAGAAGGGAAAGAATACC
>Ga0315902_10007621_pt1 | contig 14757 bp, 10 predicted proteins | sample LakEriMetagenome_9_FD_203523 | JGI IMG/M metagenome (GOLD analysis project Ga0315902, IMG submission 203523) | Freshwater fungal communities from buoy surface, Lake Erie, Ohio, United States - Buoy 12 MA117 | ecosystem: Environmental > Aquatic > Freshwater > Lake > Lake biofilm | place: USA... | reverse complement strand
CTGACAAGCGCAGCCAGGATGGCGAAGCGCAGTCGGCATCGAGCGAGCGAAGGGCAGGAGCCCGCAGCGAGCGTCCGGCGACCGGGCGTGGGCAGCCCTGAGCAGCGCGGCGGAAACAAACCATCCCCATCGCTCACGCGATTGGGCTTCCCGAATCCCAAACGGCGCACCACCAGCAGCCCGCGGCCTCACGGCCGGTCGGCTTACGTGGGATTCAGGTCCCTGGGATTCAGGTCCGCGAGTGATCCCGGCGGGCTCCCTTCAAAACGGGCTCTGCCAGTCGCCCCAGGCGCCGAGGTAGCGGGCGAGGCCCGGGCTTTCTTCGGCCTTCGACTCGATCCACTTCCGGGCGTGCTCGATCAGGGCGTGTTCCCGTTTGAGGTCGATGTCGCCGGCGAGCACCCGCGACCGCAGAAACACAAAATAGGTGTCGAGCACATCGCCGCGGCAGTAGTCGTGGATCTCGGCAGCCCGCCCCTCGTCCCAGAGATCCTGCACCATGTGGCCGGCGACGTCGGTCTTGCCCGGCTTGCCGATCAGGTTGGCCGCCAGGGAGAGACCGCCGGCAAACCGCGACGCGCCGGAGTTGGTGAGCCACTCGTAGAGATCGAAGTGCGCCGCCGTGTTGTAGCGATACCGCGGCTGGTCGAAGTTCCGGGCGTCTTCCGCGAGCCAGTCCGGGATCGAAATCCCGTAGCGAAAGGCGCAGAGCTCGAGCAGCGGCAGGTCGAAGCCGCGGCCATTGAACGTGATCAGCCGCGGCCGCTGGTACTTCCGCCAGCCTTCCCAGAAGAGCCGCGTGATCTCGTGCGGCCTCGACTGCTTCTCGTCGAGCGCGATCAGGTCCTGGAGCGAGAGATCCTTCGCCACCTTCGCGATCACGAGCGAAATCGGCAGCTGAAACGTGTAGGGGATGAAGTCCTTGCCGTTCTCCTCCATGAGCTCGGCGCGATACTTCGCGATCGCCGCGGCGGGATCGAGCTCCTCGCCGGGATACTTCAGCCGGGAGACGAGCGCGCCGTCGGCCACGCTTTCGATGTCGAAGACGAAGTACTTCGTGTCGTTGCTCGCCATGGGCTCACCGCCTCGCCAGCGGGTGCTTGAGCGGCAGCCAGCCGCCGCCTGCCTTGCTCGATGCGACCGACTGCTCGATGAAATACATCCCCTCCACGCCGTCGTGGATGTTCGGATAGACGGTGTTCTTCTTCTCGACCTCCGCCCCCGTCGCCGCCTGGGCCATCGCGTCGAAGCCGGCGCGGTACACGTTGGCAAAGGCCTCGAAGAACGCCTCGGGGTGGCCCGACGGCAGCCGGCAGGCCGACTTGCCTGCGTCGTTCGTGAACGGGGCATTGGGATCGCGGGTGTAGAGTTGGTGCGGCTTGCCGTTGTGACGGACCGTCATCTTGTTGGGCTCCTCCTGGTGCCACTCGAGGCTGCCCAGAGTGCCGTCGACCTGGATCCGGAGGTCGTTCTCGCGGCCGTGGCTGATCTGCGAGGCGGTGACGGTGCCGAGCGCCCCGTTCTCATAGCGGATGACGGCGTGGCCGTAGTCGTCGAGCGACCGCCCCGGCACGAAGACCTTGAGGTTCGCGCTGATGGCCTCGGGGAGGAGGCCGGTCATGTAGCGGCCGAGGTTGTAGGCGTGGGTGCCGATGTCGCCGAAGCAGCCCGCCGCACCGCTCTTCGTCGGATCGGTCCGCCATGCCGCCTGCTTCTGCCCCTCGCTCTCGAGCCTGGTCCGCAGCCAGCCCTGGATGTACTCCGCGCGGATGGCCTGGATCTCACCGAGTTCGCCCGCGAGGATCATCTCCCGCGCCTGGCGGACGAGCGGGTAACCGGTGTAGTTGTGGGTGACGACGAACACGCCCTTCGAGCCTGCCACCACCTTCGCGAGATCCTCCGCCTCGGCGAGCGTGAGCGTGAGCGGCTTGTCGCAGACCACGTGAAAGCCGGCCTCGACCGCCGCCTTCGCCACGGGATAGTGCATGTGGTTGGGCGTGGCAATCGTCACGAAGTCGATTCGTTCGCCCACGGGCAGGGCCCGCTCCCGATCGAGCATCTCCTGATAGGAGCCGTAGGCCCGCGATTCGGGCACGTCGTAGTCGGCGGCACTCGCCTTCGACCGTGCGGCGTCGCTGGAGAAGGCGCCGGCCACGAGAGCGGCGCGGTTGTCGAGCACCGCGGCCGTCACGTGCACGCGGCCGATGAAGGAGCCCTGCCCGCCCCCGACGATCCCCATCCGCAGTTTTCTGCCGAGCCCGCCGTTGGTCGCCATCGTCGCCAGACCCCCTGTGGTGCCGCCGTCCGGGGGCCGTGTGCCGCGGCGCCAAAACCCGGGTGGACGAGGCCGCAGCGTAACACACGCGCGACAGGCATGGGCAGCGTCCGTGACCCGCCGGGGCGTTTGCTTCGGGGATCGTACTCACCGTAGGATGCCGTCTTTGGGGCCGGTGATCCGTCCCTTCTCGAGGACGCGCCGCGGCGCGACGACCGGGCGATGGGATACCAGGACCGCGGCTACTACGCAGATCGACGTCGGCCGTTTGCGGCCGAGTGGAGCGGTGTCAACGCGATCATCGCCCTGAATGTCGGCATCTGGCTGGCAAACTTCATCTTCGCCGGCAATCTGTTCGAGGGCCTCCTTCCCCCGTTCTCGCTCAACGAGATCTTCTGCCTGCCGGAGGATCTGCCGCGTCACCCGCAATCGTTCTACACGCTGCTGACGTACGGGTTCCTGCACGACCCGACGTCGCCGTGGCACCTGATCTTCAACATGCTCACCCTCTGGTTCTTCGGCCGCGAGATCGAGGCCGTGCAGGGCCGGGCCGAGTTCCTCCGCTTCTACTGCGCGTCGATCATCTTCGCCGGATTGGGCTGGGTGGTCGTCGAGCGGTTCAGCCATCCGACGATGGCGGCCGGCGCGCCGCTGATCGGCGCCAGCGGCGGCGTGATGGCAGTGCTCGCCGCGTTCATCTGGTACTACCCCCGCCAGACGCTCCTCATCTACGGGGTGTTTCCCGTGCCCGCCTGGGCGCTGGGCCTGCTCTATCTCGCGTCCGATGTCGGTGGCCTCAGCGACACCACCAGTCAGGTGGCTCACGTCGCCCACCTCGGCGGAGCCCTGTTCGGTCTGCTCTACGCCTGGCGGGGTTGGAACCTGGAAGGTCTCAGCGACGGTCCGATCGCCTTGATCTCGCAGTGGTTCTCGCGCCGGCCGCGGATGCGGATCGTACGGCCCGACGACGACCGGGCCACGTCGGTGCGGCCGGGCGACGATCCCCAACTCGACGAGGAGGTCGATCGGATCCTGGAGAAGATCAGCCGCACCGGCGAGTCGAGCCTCACGTCGGCCGAGCGGGACACGCTCACGCGGGCGAGCCAGCGACTCAAGCAGCGGCACCGCTCGTAGCCGGCCTGCCGCGCCGGTCTTGTCAGCGGACGATCGTCGCCGCGGCTGGAATGGTCGCCGTTCGGTCCTGCAGCGATCGCAGGCGGAGCTGATCGATCGCAGCCACGACCTCGCCGAATCGGACCTCGTCGAGGTGGCCCGAAATCACGCCCTGCGGGCAGCCGCGAGTGTCGAGCAACACGACGTTGGGCTGGTCGGGAACCACGCCGAACCGCTGCCGCATCGTGTCTTCGAAATCGAGCCAGACCGAGACGAACTGCGACTCCTTGCGGAACCGTGAACGGGCCACCGTCTCGAGGGCCTTGGGCACCTCCGGCAGGCAGGCGACCGGAATGACGTGGACATCCGGGGCGGCGATCGCGGCCGGCCAGCCTACCGGGCCGACGACCGGCTGCCGCGACCACTCCGTCGCCGGCGCCTGGGCCGCGGTGGGATGGAAGCGGACGTGCAGCCGGCGGCCGAGTTCGAGCGCCGCCTCTGCCCCCTTCCGCTCCGCATACACGAGTACGACCACGTCGCCCCGATAGCGCAGCGTCTCGTGGCGGTTCTTGAACTGGTCCTCCATCGCGATGTTCACGACCCGTTCGGTGTCAGTGGCGAGGGCCACTGCCGCAGAGATCGCGATGGACACGGCGACGAGCATGGCGGAGGCGAAACGACGGCTGGCGATCATGGGTCACCCGGTGAAGGAAACGAGGGGATGAGGGAAGTACCGCGCGACGGCACACCGACACAACCGCGAAAACGGCACGAAATGGCCGCAGGAGGCGTAACGCCGTCAGGCGTACGGCTGCCCTCTGTCGGCGCTCGTCCCCATCGCTCACGCGATTGGGCTTCGTGATCCGGGAGCGTCACCGTGGGGGCCGTGTCAGGCGGCCAGGGATTCGGGATGATCCGTGGCATCGTCGTCGCAGTCTTCGTCGTCGGGTTCCTCCGCACCGGCGGCCGGCCCGCAGCCGACGACGTTGAGCAGCGCCGGCAGGAACACGAGCGACGTCAGCGTGCAGGTCGTGACGCCGAGGGTGAGCAGCCTGCCCAGGCTCTCGAGTCCGCGGTGGCTGGCCACCATCAGCGCGCCGAACCCGAGGATCGTCGTCAAGGCGTCGACAAGCACCGAGTTGGCGGTCGAGGCGCTCATCCGGTAGGGGCCGGGCCGCTCCAGGGCGTCGTGCATGATGTGCACCCCGTAGTCGACCGCGATCCCCAGAATCAGCGGTACGCCGATCAGGTTCGCCGCGTTGAGGTCGATTCCCACGAGTCCCATCAGGCCGAAGGTCTGCAGCATGCCGAGGGCCAGCGGGAGGGCCGCGAGCATCGCGTGCTTCACCGAGCGGAAGTCGAGCCAGAGCACCGCGAGGATGACCACCAGCGAATAGAGGCCGGCCTGCTCGTAGCTCCGCTTCATCTCCCGAGACCCCTCGTAGGCCTGCACGGGGTTGCCGGTGGCCCGCGGATCGACGCTCCGCACGTCGCGAACGAACTTCTCCAGTGATTCGAAGTTCCAGATGTCACCGCGGCCGTAGATCTTGAGCAGGTGGCGACCGCTCGAGCCAACGAACCGCTCCACGAGGCTCGGCGGCAGGTCGGCGAGCGCGGGGGGCTGGGGATCGGCCACGCCGGCGAGCGCGTGGAGTCGCGTCAGCAGATCGCCCGCCGCCCGCTGTTGGAAGGTGGCGATCGCCCGGTAGCACTCCTCGGGCCCCTTCCGCCGCAGGCTGTCGCGGGCCCGCTCGAGGTGCCATGCCGTCCGCAGCCCGCCGGGCCGCTTCGAGGCCTCGGCCTGCGCCCATGCCAGCGTTTCGCCGAGCGCGTCGAGCCGATCGACCGGGATCTCCGGAGGCCGCTCGGGAAGTGCGGCGAGCCGGCCGCGAATTCGTTCGATGAGCGGCCGCTTGAGCTCCTCGTCGACCGGCAGGAGCGACGCGATCTCATCCACCCGCTCCACGCCCGGCAGCGCGACGAGCTTCGCCTTGCGCTCGAGCAGCTGCTCCCGCGAATCGGCGATCGACAGGGCATACCAGACGCTCTGATCGCACTCCTCGAGGAGTTTCTGCTCCAGTTCGACGCTCTCCAGCCCCTCGGGCTGCATGTTGAGCAGGTTGTGGTCGTAGCGGAGCTCGTGGAGGCCGCCCGTCATCGCCATCGTGCAGGCCACCCCGCCGAGGATCACGATCCGCGGATGCCGGAACACCGGTGCCAGCCAGGCGTGCACCGGCACCGGCTGGGGGATGCTGCGGCCGAGAACGCTGCGATCGACGATCGCGAGCACGGCGGGCAGCACGAGCAGTTCCGCGGCACAGCAGAGCATGATGCCACCGCCCGCGATCATGCCGAGCTCCGCGACGCCCACGAAGCTCGTCATCGCGGCGGCGAAAAAGGCGACCGCCGTGGTGATTGCGCCGGTGAGGATGCCCGGCCCCACCCGGCCGCTGGTCTCGAGCAGCGCGGCCGCACAGTCCATGCCCTTCCGTCGCTGCTCCAGGTAACGGCCGACGTAGTAGGTTCCGTAGTCGATGCCCACTCCGATCATGGTCACGGTGAACGTGACGCTGAGGATGTTGAGGTGCCCGACGCTCGCCGTCGCCCAGGCGAAGGCCCAGGCCATCCCGATCGCCAGCACGCCGTTGGCCATCAGCGCGTGTCGCACACCGCCGAAGCCGGCGATGATCACGAGGATCACCGCCGCCATCGACAGGCCGCTCGCCCAGACCATCGAGGTCTGGCTGGCCCGCATCTCGTCGTCCTCCATCACCGGGATGCCGGTGAGGCCGATCGAGACGCCCGGGTGGCCGTCGCCCACCCTGGCGATGATCCGCCGCAGTTCGTCGGCCGCGGCCGAGGCGCCGGCAAACCCTCCCTTCTCCTTCGCGAGCCTGAGGAGCACGAAGCCCAGCCGGCCGTCCTTGGCGAGCAGGTGCTCGCTGGAGAGATCGCGGAGCGTGGAGAGCGACTCGGGCATCCCCGGCCACGGCGAGAGGTACTCGCCCGGCCGCAGGTCGCCGGTGGCGGGCGCCTCGAGCCCTGCGACGAGGCTCTCGACGTATCGCTCCAGCGACGCGGTGGGCTGCTCCTCGAGGGGATCCTGCGGTGCGGTGCCGGCGACCATCTGGCCGGCGAGTCCGCCGACCATGGTCCCCACCCGGAGCTGGGCCCAGCCGCCGTCGAGGATCGGCTGCGTCCGCTCGATGAACCGGTCGATCGCGGTCAGGTCGGCCGGAGACAGGTAGTGCAGGCCCTTGGCGCGGATCGTGGAGAGATCGACCTCGTGCAGCACCGAGCGGAACAGCGACTGCTCCTGGGCGACCTCCCGCGAGATCTCCTCGAGCACGGGGATCACCCGTTCCCGGGAATCGCCCTCGACCACGACGACGGCGTCGTCATCCTCGCCGAACTCGTGGATGTAGTCGATCCAGAGCTTGTTGTATTCGCTCGTGGGGTCGACGAGGTCGGACCGGCTCACCTTGTAGCCGAGGTGCTGGGCCGTCCAGAAACCGCTGGCGACCGCGGAGAGCAGCGCCAGGGAGAGCACGGCGAACGGGTGCCGCAGGCAGACACGGGTCCAGGCCACGAGCGACCTGCCGAGCAGTCCCGGCCTGTGGCCGCTGCGCTCGACGCCGAGATCGTCGGCGGCGTCGCGGTCGTCTCGCTGATGGGGCATCGTGGGGTGGTCCTGGCGCGGTCCTCAGGCGGACGGTGCCGGACCGGGGCGGGATCATAGGAAACCTGCGGCGACCGGCAAACCCCGGTCCAGCCGCGAAATCCCAGCCTCCACGCGAGCCCGCAGCCATCGTCAGGAAGCCGCCGTCAGGAAGCCCCGAGCGGAAGCGAGGGGATCAACCGCAGCGAACCACAACGCCCATCCCCTCGCTGGCGCTCGGGGCTTTTTGAGAGACCCGCCGGCAGCTGAGGCGATTCAGAACGCGACGACGATCGGGTCGATCACAATCGGCCCGACGGCACCCGCGGACAGGTCGGCCGAAGCGAGCTGCACAGCCGGGTCGGCGAGCGGGTGGGCTGTCACTTGCACCGATGACACCGCATAGAGCACGCCGCCAATCCGCACGCTGCGGTCGATCGAATCGGTGTGTTCGATCGTGCCGAGCCGCGTGAACGCGTCGGCGGAACCGATGTCGATGCGGAACACGGCGAGGTCAGTCGCCCAGCCTGTCTCTTGGACCGGCAGCGCCAAGATGCCTTGCGCGGCAAACCAGCCGAGCGCATGGTGGTCCCACGAGGCGGGCGACCACGAACCCCAGTCGCCGGCGAACGTGTAGGTCGCGGAGCGTTTTGGATTCGCAGGATCGCCGACGTCGAACAGGGAAAGTTGCAGGCCGCCGTCACGTCCCGTGACCGGATCGACGTCCCGACCGACGCCGAGCAGGTGCGTGTCGTCCAGCGGCATGAGATGGGTCGAGTAGCCCGGCACCTTCAGTTCGCCCGTCACCCGCGGCGTGGACGGCGTCGCGAGATCGATCACGAACAGCGGATCGATCTGCCGGAAGGTACTCACATAGCCGCGATCACCCGCAAACCGCACGGAGTAGATTCGCTCGCCTGGAGCGAGGCCCGACACGCTGCCCACGGCCTCCAGCCGCCCGGCCGTCGCGGCCAGCACTGTGACGGCGCTCGCCGCCGCGGCGCCGAAGCCGTCGGTGGTGGCGATCCGCAGCAGACCATCGTGCTCGTCGAGCGAAAACTGGTCGAGCGTCATGCCGGGCACCGATCCCATCGCCACCAGCGGGGCGTTGCCGGCGGTGAGGTCGAACTTGTAGACGTTCGTGGTCGTCCCGGCATCGCCTGAATCCCACCACGAGCCCATGTGCGTGTCGAACACGTAGAGCCCCGACGTCGACGCATAGATCTGGCCGCCGACGCCGCCGACGGTGGTGGCGGCATCTGGTCCGGGGACGGCGTCGTTCACCGTGAACGACACCACCGACAACAGGCTCGTGTCACCACCATCCATGGGCAGCGACGTGCGGGCCGGATCGATGAGCGTGCCAGAAGACTCCGCACCGGACGGATCCACCACGCGATAGCCCGGCAGCGACATCTCGTTCCAGGCCTTCTCGAGACGCTCGCGGTACGCGGCCTCGTCCTCGTAGCGACCGCGCGTGCCATCCCACGGGTCGATCGGCCAGATCATCCGAGACGGAGTGACGGCCACGGGCGCACCGTTCGAAACGAGCGACGGCACGGGTGTCGCCGGATCGGTGATGATGGCCGGAGCCGGTAGGTCGATCGAGTCCTGCGTCACGACCACCACGCGGTCGCTGATCGCCCGGGTGTCGATCAGCCAGCCATCGAGCCTCGTCGTCTCGAGGATCGCTGGTGACGCTGGGTTCGCCACGTCAACCACCGTCACCACCACCTGCCAGGTGGGCGGTGCGAATACCGGCATCATGGAGGCGTAGGCAACCCTGGCGTCAGGCTGGCTCGTCGCCTCGACCACCTCCTGGGAGATGACGGTCAGTCGCGTGCCCGACAGGAACAGCTGCCGCTCGTCGCCCGGCAAGGCGAGATGCGAGACCACGCCGAGACGCTCGGGCGTGGCCACGTCGAGGATGTCGATGCCGTCGCCGGCGATCGCGAACAGCCGCGAGCCATCCGTCTTTACGCGGTCGCCCTCATCCACGCCCGCAGCCTGTGTGGGGGTCTGCGAGTAGTCAGTCGGGGTCGCGGTGTCTCCGGCAACCGTGGTGAAGGCAGGGCGGATGCCCCCGTCGAAGATCGGAATCGGGCCACCCCACCAGCCGCCGACCTCCCTGCCCAACCTGTCGCGCCAGCGGGACACAGCCGCCTCGATCGCCCACGACTTCAGCCGGCCGCTGTCGCCGATCGGCGCCAGGGGATTGGTGACCTCGTTGCCAACGAGCTGCTCGCCCTCGTCGAGTCGCGCCACGTCGACGCCCGGGGTGCCGTAGATCGCATCGACTGCCTGGCCGCCGTCGAGCGTATTCGTGCCGGCCCCGCCGCGGAGCGCGTCCCTGCCGGCGCCGCCGAAGAGGGCGTCATCGCCGCCGCTGCCCACGAGCGAATCCACCCCGCCGTTGCCCCTGATCTCGTCGTCGCCGGTGCCGCCATTGAGCGCGTCGCGGCCCGGCCCACCGAGGATCGCGTCCGCGCCGGCGCCGCCGCTGATCGTGTCGGCGCCAGCGCCCCCCTCGAGCCGCGTGACGATGCGGCTGTTGCCGGGAACGTCGATGACGATCGAGTCGTCGCCCGCGCCGCCGACGACATGAATCGATTTCGTGCGGGCCTCGGATCGCACGTCGACGACGATGCCGTTGACGGTCGCCCGCAACTGGCGGGCGTTCGCCGGATTTCGTTCGACCACGATCGTGTCGTCGCAGTGCGCCGCGTCTGCGTCGCCCACGATCGTCCACGCTCCGGCCGCGAAGCTCACCGCCAATGCGTGCCGGGTCTCGAGCCGCTCGAGAACCTGCTGCGGCTGCCGGGACCCGATCCGCCGCCGATTGATTCGCTTCCGCCGCTGCATCTGTCTGCCTCCCGGGTTACCGCCGACACCCACCGAGCGTGGGGTCACACTACGGACTGGCGGATGCCGCGTCAAGAAGCCCCTTCTCCGCGGACCTCGCGAGGCTGCTTGGAGAAGCCCAGCGCCGTGAAGTGTGGGGTGAACATCCACCACATGCCGCGTCCAGCGTGGTTTGCCCGCGGCCTTGCGGCCGGTCGGCTTTCACTCGGCACGCACTCACCCGTACGAGGCGCGGGTGCCGGCGGAACCGGCAAGCTGCGAAGGCGTGGTCGGCGAGCAGCGCCGCAGATGGGGCAAGGCACGCAAGGAGGCCGCGGCTCGCCAGCGTGTCTCTCAGGAATCTCTGGCCCGACGCCGCCCGGCAGGCCGAATACCTTTCGCAGGCGGCACCGTTCGCGGTGCCGTGGGAGGGCATTGCACGGGGGGACCGAGTTCATGCGCCGTTCCGCGGTGTTTCTGCTGGGGCTGGCATGCCTGCCCTGGTTTCACGGGGTGGCTCGCGCCGCCGGAGAGTCGAGTCTGGCCCGCGGCGTCGTCGGCGCCATGGCCGACTCCGGATCGTCGAGCCGCGACACCCGCCGTCGGGCCGTCGAGACGATCCCCTTCGACCGCATCCCGGTCGCGGAGCGGCGGCTCGCCGAACAGGCGATCGAACGGACCACGCTCTACCGGCGGCTGCCGACCGCGAGTATCACCTGCGACCCCGCGCTCCTCGACTTCGTGCTCGCGAAGCCCGAAACGCTCGTCGAAGTCTGGCGGGTGCTCGGCATCAGCCGGCTCACGCTCGACCCGGTGGCCGCCGGCCAGTGGCGGCTCTCCGACGGGTACGGCACCGTTGGAGCCGTGCGGTTGCTCCATCGGGAGCGGGGAGACCGCGGCGGTCTCTACGTGTTTCATGGCCGTGGTGCCTATGACGGGCCGCTCGCTCCCAAGCAGCTCACCGGCTCCTGCCTCGTGGTCGTGCGATACGCCAGCGACGCGGACGCCGCCACGGGCCGCCCGCGGCAGACCGTGCAGATCGACGCCTTCCTCGACGTCGATGGCATGGGCCTCGAACTCGTCACCCGCTCGCTCCAGCCGATCATCGTCCACTCCGCGGCATCAAACCTCCACGAGATCAGCCTGTTCGTCTCGCAGTTCGCCGCCGCGGCCACCCGCAATCCGGCGGCGGTGTCACGGATCGCCGAACGCATGACACGGACCCCGCCGGCCGACCGCAAGACGCTCGTCGCGCTGGCGAGCGGGCGGCAGGCAACGGCCGCGCCGACGCATGCAACCGCCTCCGAGCAGGTGCAGGCGGAACTGGCGTCCCGGTGGATGACGGCCGATCAGCTCGACGCGCTGCAGCAGCGTTGATCCGCTACTGTGTGCCGTCGGGACGACTGCTCGGCGCCGGCACCGACGCCATCCGCACGCGGGCTTCCGAAGCGACGAGATACGGCCGCTTGTACTCCGGCATGTAGCCTCGTGAGCCGCGGACCGACACCTGCTGGCCGACGAGCGGCCCGAGGTCGACACCCGGCTGCGGCGTGACGAAGGCGACGACGTTGTTGGCGTTGTCCACCACGGCCCACCGCGGTGCGTCGGGGCGGCGCGAGATCACGGTCGCCAGGCGGCCGGTCGTCTCCATCTGGTCGGGCGGAGTCCAGGTTGGCTGGCCGCCTGCCGGCTTGCCGCCGGGAAACACGCCGGGCCGCACCGGCCGCGAGCCGAGCGTGGAAAGGCTCGACCACATGCCCCCGAGCCGCAGCGGCTCGGGCTGTTCGGCCGCCGCCACCGCAAGGCCCTTCTGCTGGGCCTGGATCGCCTCGAACCGCGCAAGCCGGGCATCGATGGCCTGGGCCCGCGTGCGGTCCGACTGCGAGGTGGCCCGGGTGGCCGCGAGCCGGAGCCGCTCCCGCAGCGGCGCCAGGTTCCACGACTCGCTCTGCCCGGTCACCGCCAGCGACAGCGCGAGGTCGATGTCGGCAAGTTCGTCACCAGAGGCCGCGGCCGCTCCCGCACTCACGGCCGGTGGCGGCGCCGCCGGCGTGGTGCGATCGAACACATTGGTGCCGCGGGGCAGCCACCCCGACAGAAGTCTCGTCATGCCCCCGGCAGGCTCCTGTGCGACGGTCTCGGTGGCGGCGTCGAACTCGGCCACGGCCTGCTGCACGGCGGTGCCCGCGTCGCGAATCGCCTCGACCGCCGATCCTGCGGCCGCAAGGCCGGCGGCATCGGTCGCCGCGGTTGGATCGGGAATCGGCGCGAGCCCCGGCGGCAGCCCGAGGTCTTCGGCCCGCGCCCAGCGAAACTCACCCGATGGCGGCTCGATCCGCACCCAGTCGCCGGCATGCCGTCCCTCGGCGATCCGCACGTGCTCCAGGATCGTGACCCGCTCGCCCGCCTCGAGCGCCACCTGCGTGACGTGCCTGAGGTCGTTGAGTTGCGAACCGACTCGCGCGACGGCGCCGTCGGTCACCACCACGCCCGTCGTACGGCCTGGACCTCCGGCTGAGCCGTCGCTCGGCGCCGACTCCGCCTGCACGTCGCGGGCCAGCACCCAGCTGAAACTCCCGCGGAGCGGACGCACCGCACAATAGCCCGACGACTCGATCACCCACACCTCGACGTCGGTGCCGGCGGAGAGCCGTTCGGTCGGATAGTAGTCATCGCCAGGGCCGCACCTCAGGTAGGCGTGGCCGGCGGATACGGCGACGGTCACGGGCAACGTGGTCGCCTCGTCGGCCACCACGGCCGAGGTGACGACCAGCGTGACGGCGACGAATCGCGCGATCGCGGTGAAGTGGAGCGACGACATGCCTGCCTCATCCATCCTTGGACACAGGCCGTGTAGTGCGGCAGCAAAAAAAGCGCGTAGACGAGGCTTGGGCGTCCTCGTCTACGCGCTGCGTTCGGGCCGCCGGAGCGACCCTGCCGCACCTCTTGTAGTCCAGCCGTAGCGGGCACTCAAGGCTCGAATTCCGTCGGCCCCCACACCCGCAAAAACGCCGTGGCCACGTTCCGCAAACCCCCCTCGAAACAAGGGTTCCCCGCCGGGGCGGGCAGGCGGGAGAACCTGCGGGGACGGGATGACCCACCGCGGGCCGCGCCAGCATCGGATGCCAGCACCGCGTCGCCCCGCCGCTGAATCAGGAAGCCCAATCGCTGGACACCCGCTTCACGACCAGGAAGCCCAATCGCGTAAGCGATGGGGACACGCCGACACCACCTCGCCGCTCAGGACTGCCCACGCCCCGTCGCGGGACACTCGCTTCACGATCAGGAAGCCCAATCGCGTAAGCGATGGGGACATGCCGACACCACCTCGCCGCTCGGAGCTACCCACGCTCCGTCGCCGGACGCTCACTACGGGCATCCTGCCCTTCGCTCGCTGCACGCCGGCTACGCTTCGCCATCCTGGCTCCGCTTGCCGCCGAGCCCGGCTCCCGGGCATAGGCAGCCCCTCGCTCGCCATCACGACGCATCTCATGCCCATCCAACGACGCATCCCACGCCTCACCCAACAAGCCCCGAGCGGGAGCGAGGGGATCACGGGTGGAAGCATGATGAGGCCGCTAGCACGGCACCTGAACGCGGCGTCTGTTCACGACTCATCCCACGCCTCACGGCGTTGGACTTGTGCGGCTCTCCTGCAAGCCGACCGGCCGTGAGGCCGCGGGTTCTACCTGCGGGCGCCCCGCTGCCCCTACTCCCAGCGGTGAACGGGCCGGTCGAGAATCTCGCGCATCACGATCAGCCGGCGGAGCGCGGCCGGGTCGCGAAATGCCGCGGAGAGTTCGTTGGCGGTGGAGGCTCCGCCGGATGACTTCGCGGCCGTCGGCGACGACAGCATCGGATCACGGTGGGCGAGATCGTTCGCAAACGCGTCCTGCACGTGCTCGGCGACGTCGTCACCTTCCTCACCGAGTGGCGTGAACTGACGAGTGGCGACGCGGGGTGCGGAAGTGCCGGCCTTCGGTGGCACGGGCGGCGCGCGGCGCACCGCCGACTTGCCCGAGGCCTGCGATCGGTCCGTCCGCTGCACGGCCGGACGTTGCTGCGGCCGCGGCTCGGGCTTCCGCTGCTGCGCCGGTCTCGGTGTCGGCTGGTGCTGCCCGCCGCGAGACTGCCGCAGGAACTCCTCGATCTGTCGCTCGAGTTCCACTCGAACGTCGGCGGGAGGCTCCCCGGCCACGGGACGACGCGGCGGCCGCACCGGCGGCGCGGCGGGAGGGCCGCCTCCCCCGGCCACGCGCCGGACGACGTTCACGACCTGCGACACGATCCAGAAAATGACGAACAGGAGCGGCAGCAGGCCTTCGAGCCAGTCGAACCCGGCGGCGAAGAGTGGTCCGATGGCATCCATGGCGACGCTCCTCCACACGAGGGTCACTGGCCGCCGGCGACGGCGGGCGTCGGCCCGGTGGCGATGCTCCGCCGCATGTCGGTGTCGGCCTGCAGGTTGCGGAGCTTGTAATAGTCGGTGATTCCCAGTTGGCCCGACGCGAGCGAGTCGGCCACGGCCTTCGGCACTTCGGCCTCCGATTCGACGAGCGCCGCGCGGCTCTCCTCGATGGCGGCGATCATCTCCTGCTCCTTCGCCACCGCCATCGCCCGGCGGCCTTCGGCGTTCGCCCGGGCGACACGGGTATCGGCCTCGGCCTGGTCGGCCTGCAACCGGGCGCCGATGTTGGCACCCACGTCGATGTCGGCGATGTCGATCGAGACGATTTCGAACGCGGTGTTGGCGTCGAGGCGACGGGCGAGCACCGTCTTCGAGATCACGTCGGGGTTTTCGAGCACGTCGGAGTGCTTCTCGGCCGAGCCGATCGCCGACACGATGCCCTCGCCGACGCGGGCGATGATC
>Ga0315902_10007617_pt1 | contig 14763 bp, 17 predicted proteins | sample LakEriMetagenome_9_FD_203523 | JGI IMG/M metagenome (GOLD analysis project Ga0315902, IMG submission 203523) | Freshwater fungal communities from buoy surface, Lake Erie, Ohio, United States - Buoy 12 MA117 | ecosystem: Environmental > Aquatic > Freshwater > Lake > Lake biofilm | place: USA... | reverse complement strand
GGTCGTCCAATCGCGCACGCTTTGGCTAGCGACAGCGGCGAATCCTCCTAAACCCTTGCGCCGCAAGGGATTTCAGTTGGTCTCAAGTAAGACTAACCCCTAGACAGTTTAGGAGGGTTTAGCAGCAGTTAAGTTACGCATAGTCTTGCTTAACTCGGTGCTAGTTACATTCGCTGAATTTGCAGCGATCAGGGGATGCACGAAAGCTGCGGTGACACACGCAAGCAAAAGCCGAATTGCGGATGCGGTTGTTGTCAAGGATGAGAAGAAGTGGCTGGATCGCGACTTGGCGTTAGAGCTGTGGAACAAAAACACAGCGGCAACCCATGCCAGCAAGGTGAGCAGACCTGATCCAGTTGATGCATTACCACGCGATGCGCGTGAATTGCGGCAAAAGGTGGCGGGGTTACCGGATGATGAGATCCCTGAACTCAATGAAAGTCGTGCGCGGCGGGAGCATTACCAAGCTGAGCTGGCCAAGTTAGAGGTGGATTTGAAGCGTCGGGACTTGGTGCCAGCGGTGGAGGTTCAACGTGAAGCGTTTGCGTTGGGCCGCAGTGTGCGTGAAGCGCTGGCCAATTTGGCGGATAGGTTGAGCCACCAACTTGCGGGCGAGACCGACCCGGCGCGAATCCATGCGGTGCTGACGGATGAGCATCGTGCGGCGTTGGTGGAGCTGAGCAATGGCTAACCCATGGCGCGCTGGATTCCTTGAGGGTTTGCGACCTGAGCAGCCGTTGACGGTGAGCGAGTGGGCAGACCGCTACCGGAAACTGAGCAGCAAGGCCAGCGCGGAACCTGGGCCGTGGCGCACTGGGCGGACGCCGTATCTGCGCGAGCCGATGGATTGCCTGAGCAGTAACAGCCCAGTGCAGCGTGTGGTGATGATGTTTGCGGCGCAGACGGGCAAGACAGAGGCAGGCAGCAACTGGCTGGGGTATGTGATTGATCACGCGCCGGGGCCAATGCTTTGCGTGCAACCAACGGTGGAGATGGCCAAGCGATTGAGTAAGCAGCGGCTGGAAAGCATGATCACAGACACGCCATGTTTGGCGGCAAAGATTGCGCCAGCCCGGGCGAGGGATTCTGGGAACACGATGTTCAGCAAAGAGTTCAGCGGCGGGATCATGCTGTTGACGGGTGCCAATAGCGCAACGGGTTTGCGGTCAGCGCCTTGTCGATATTTGTTTGCTGATGAGGTGGACGCATTTCCCAGCGATGTGGACGGCGAGGGCGACCCGGTAGCACTGGCTGAGCGCCGGACGACTACGTTTGCGCGGCGCAAAATCCTGCTGACTAGCACGCCAACGGTGAAGGATTTCAGCCGGATCGAGGCGGAATATGAACGCAGCGACCAGCGGCGGTTTTATGTGCCGTGTCCAAGTTGCGGTGGAATGCAATGGCTGCAATGGCCGCGATTGAAATGGGACGCCAAGCGACCGGGTGAGGTGCGGTATCAATGCGAGCATTGCGGCGAGCGGTTTGAGGAAAACCACAAGCCAGCGATGTTGGCGGCTGGTGAGTGGCGGGCGACTGCACCAAGCGACGGCAAGACAGCAGGGTTTCAGTTGTCGGGGTTATACAGCCCGCTGGGGTGGTGCAGTTGGGAGCAATTGGTGGATGATTTTCTGCGAGCCAAGTCGGATGCGCCAGCGCTGAAGGCGTTCGTAAATACCAGGCTGGCCGAGACCTGGGAGGAGGACTATGCCGCGGCCGTGAGCGCTGACGGGTTGATGGCCAAGCGATTGGCGTATGAATCAGGCACCTGCCCAGATGGGGTGGTGCTGCTGACGTGTGGCGTTGACGTGCAGGACAACCGCTTGGCAGTGAGCGTGTGGGGATGGGGCGAAGGCGAGACAGGTTGGCTGGTGTGGCATCAGGAGCTGATGGGTGACCCAACGCAGACAGAGGTATGGGCGCAGCTGGATCAAGTGCTGGCAACCGAATGGCCCACGGCTACTGGCAAAGAGTTGAAGGTTGCACAGATGGCAGTTGACAGCGGCGGCCATTGCACACATGAGGTGTACAGGTATGTGCGCGATCGGGTGCGCCAGGGTGTGGTTGCGATTAAGGGCAGCAGCAGGCGCAATAGCCCAGCGGTTGGCAAGGGCAACAAAGTGGACGTGAGCTGGCAAGGTCGAGTGTTGAAGCGTGGTGTAACGCTGTATCAGCTAGGCACCGACACGATCAAAACGACATTGTTCGGAAGGTTGCGGCACAACGAGACTGGCGGCGCGTTGCATTTTGGGATGGGTGCTGATGAGGAATATTTTCGGCAATTGACCAGCGAACGGCAAGCATTGCGGTACCACCGAGGATTTCCTATTCGCGAATGGGTAAAGAAAGCGGGTGATCGCAACGAAGCGTTGGATTGTGCGGTTTATGGATATGCGGCGATGTTGCTGTATTCGCGGCGAATGAATAGAGCAACGATGTGGCAACAATTGGCGGAGCAGCTTGAGCGTGGTAAGAAGGCCCCGCTAAGATCAAGGCAACAGCCTGCGGCACCAGCTGCGGCCGGCCCTGGATTTGTCAGCAACTGGTAGGCCGTGAACATTCCAAGCGAGATCAGAGCGGGCGACACGATTCAGTGGCGTGACGTGGCTGGCGTGAACAATTTGGGCGATGCGATCAGCAGCTCTGATTACACGCTGACCTATTACCTGCGGACCAGCCGCACCAGCGCAGGGGCAACGGTGGTGGGCAGCGCCTATGACACGGGCTGGCAGTTCAGCATTGCGGCGGGCACTAGCGCAAACTTCGATGCCGGCGCTTGGTATTGGCAGGCGGTGGCAACGAAGACCGGAAGCACTGTCACCTTGGGCAGCGGCCAGTTGACGGTGTTGGCCAGTTTGAGCTATGCGGGGTCGCCTGGTGCGGTTGATGGCCGGTCGCAAGCGCAGCAGGACTTGGATGCTGTGCAGGCTGCGATCAGAACAATCGTTGCCGGCGGCGTTGCAAAGGAGTACACCATTGGCAACAGAAGCCTTAAGAAATACGACATGGCCGACCTGTTGCAGCTTGAAAGTAAGCTGAAGGCTGAAGTGAAGCGTGAGCAGATGGCGGACCTAATCGCCAACGGTCTCGGCAATCCGCACAATCTGTTCGTGAGGTTCTGATGGGTCTGCGCACGCGGCTATTCAAGGCGATGGGTTATGAGCCGCTGCGGCCTAGGGCGCGGGCGTATCAAGGCGCAAGGGTTAGCCGGCTGACTGCCGACTGGGTGACGAGCGGCACTAGCGCCGACAGCGAGATCAAGTCAAGTTTCAAATCGTTACGCAACCGTGCGCGGCAACTGGTTCGCGACAACGACTATGCGCGGCAGGCAGTCCGTGCCATCCAGAACAATGTGATCGGTCACGGGATTAGGCATCAAGGGCAGGTGCGTTTAGATGGGCGACTTGATGAGGTGATCAACGGTCAAATCCACGAGCAATGGGAGCGGTGGATGCACAAGAGCCGTTGTGATGTAAGCGGGCTGCTGGGCTTCCACGATATGGAGCGCCTGTTGGCGCGCAGCATGGCCGAGTCTGGCGAGGTGTTTGTGCGGATGATCCGCAGGCCGTTTGGCGATTCGCGGGTGCCATTTGCGCTGCAGATCCTTGAGGCTGACTACCTAATTGACGATGACGTGCCGCAAGCGGCTGAAGGCAACACGGTGAGGATGGGCATTGAGGTGGACAGCTACCTCAGGCCACAGGCTTATCACTTTTATGCCAACCATCCCGGCGATACATATGCCGGCAACTCACGGACCAATGGCCGCCGCATTCGGGTGCCGGCTGATGAGGTGATCCATCTGTTCCTGCCTGAAAGGCCTGGGCAGACCCGTGGCGTCACCTGGTTTGCGTCGGCACTGATGCGGCTGCACATGCTGCAGGGTTACGAAGAGGCTGAGGTGGTGCGCGCTCGGGCCAGCTCTGCGTTGATGGGATTTATCCAATCACCTGAAGGAGAACTGATTGGCGACGAGGTGTACGAAGGCGAGCGGGTCAGTGACTTTCAACCTGGCGTGTTCAAGTATTTGGCACCAGGCGAATCGGTGACGGTGCCTGATTTGAACGCACCGGACGGGCAACTAGAACCGTTTACGCGGTCAATGCTGCGAGCTGTGGCGGCTGGTGTTGGCGTGAGCTTTGAAAGCATCAGCAAGAATTTCAGCGAGAGCAACTACAGCAGCAGCCGGTTGAGCTTGCTTGAGGAACGCGACACCTACCGGGTGCTGCAGCGTTACATGATCGAGAACTTCCACCAGCCAGTGTTTGAGGCGTGGCTTGAGATGGCGGTGCTCAGTGGTGCGCTTAGCTTGCCGGGGTACGAAACCAACCCTGATCGCTATCGGGCTAGCAAGTGGGTGCCTAGAAGCTGGGAATGGGTTGATCCGCAGCGCGAGGTTGAGGCTTACAAATCAGCAGTGCGATGCGGCTTTAAAACACTGAGCCAAGTCATCAGCGAACAGGGCGGCGACTTGGATGATCTGCTGGCTCAGCGTCAATCAGAACTAGCCAAGCTTGACGAGCTGGACATCGTATTGGATACCGATCCGAGCGAGGTGAGCAATGCCGGCCTGACTCAAGCAAGGCCTGCCGGATCCGTTGATCCGTTTGGCGAAACCGAGTCACCTGTTGAAGAGGAAGAATACGAAGAGCTGTCGGTGCTTGAGGATCCGCTTGAAGGTGCAGAAGACTGATGGCTGATTGCAATACCGATAGAATCAAGACACTACAAGACAGAAGCGCTGTGGATTTAGAGCGCCCCTATCCGAATGAGCACGCTGCCAGGTTGCAAGACCCTGAGCAGTTTGACTCCCTGCGCCGTGTCAATGATGAAGGCGGCGCGGGCGTGGATTTTATCTACGGGATCAAAGGCAACGACAGCGAGGTGCAGGCCATTCGGTTTCGCAGCTCGCAGTTCACGCCAGCCGAGGCACGGGCATGGCTGAGCGAGCATGATTTTGACCCGATTGAATTCGAGGAAGCTACTGGCGATGGCGAGGTTGACCGCGACGCCGAAGATTTGACTAGCCGAATTTTGGAAGGCAAGTATCAACGCGCTGAACTGACCGAGTTTGACGCTGTTGAAGACCGGACCTTCGAGTTCCCATTCAGCTCGGAGTATCCAGTAGCTAGGTATTTTGGCAACGAAATCCTGAGCCACGAAGTAAAGGCGGCCGACCTTAGCCGCCTGAACGATGGCGCCCCGCTGTTGTTCAATCACAACCCGGACAAAGTCATCGGTGTTGTAGAGCGCGCGTACATCGACGGCAATCGCCGCCGTGGTTATGCGCGTGTGCGGTTCAGCCGCAATGCATTCGCTCAAGAAATCTTGAGTGATGTGAAGGACCGCGTTCTACGGAATGTGTCCTTCGGCTATTCCATCGACAAAATGGAAGAGCGTGGCAGTGGCGATTTCGTCGCAACTGCTTGGTCACCTTACGAGGTGTCTATTGTCAGTGTTCCCGCTGACAAAACAGTGGGCATCGGCCGATCGCTTGAGTCCACTGAACCGGCTGCTTCGGCAGCACCATCCCACGATCAAATTCCGCAAATGGAAAACACCACACCCGATCTGGCCGTGGTGCAGGCCGAAGCCATTCAGGCTGAGCGTGCCCGCATCTCGGACATCACGTCTTTGTGCGCCAAGCACAAGATGGAAGACATGGGTCGGCAGTTTATTGAGTCTGGTCGTTCAATCGACGAGGCTCGGGCTGCTGTGCTCGACAAACTCAACATTCCCCAGGAGACCGTGACCATGCAGGCCGCCGACATTGGCCTCACTGAGAAGGAGAGCCGCGGCTTCTCTTTCCTGCGTGCCATCAACTATCTTTCCAACCCGACCGATCGCTCGGCCCGTGAGGCTGCTGCGTTTGAGATCGAAGCATCTGAAGCTGCTGCCGCCAAACTTGGCCGCCAGTCCCGTGGCATCACCATTCCCCAGGAAGTGCTGCGTCGCGATTTGAACGTTGGCACCGCTTCTGCCGGCGGCAACCTGGTTGCTACCGAGCTGGATGCTGGCAGCTTCATTGAGCTGCTGCGCAATGCTTCGGCACTGGATCAAGCTGGCGCCACTGTGCTGACCGGCTTGACCGGCAACGTTGCTATCCCCCGTCAGTCCGGCGCTGCTACCGCCTACTGGGTATCCGAGTCCGGCTCGCCCACGGAAAGCCAGCAGACCGTCGATCAGGTCAGCTTGGTTCCCCGTACGGTTGCTGCTTTCACCGACTTCAGCCGTCGCCTGATGATCCAGTCTTCCATTGACGTGGAAAACATGGTTCGCGGCGACCTGGCGCGCGTAATTGCTCTCAAGATTGACGCCGCTGGCCTTTACGGGACTGGCGCCAACAGCGAGCCCTTGGGCCTGAAGAACACCACCGGCATCGGCACCGAAGACTTCGCCGCTAACGCTCCTACTTTTGAGGAAGTGGTTGCGCTGGAATCGGACGTCGCTACTGCTAACGCTCTGCTGGGTAGCCCTGTCTATCTGATGAACGCTGCAATGCGCGGCAATCTGAAGACCACGAAGAAAGACGCCGGCTCCGGCATCTTCATCATGGAAGGCGGTGAAGTCAACGGCTACCGCGGCGTGCTTTCTAACCAAGTGGCATCCAACGATCTGTGGTTTGGCAACTTTGCCGATCTGATCATTGGTTACTTCTCTGGCCTCGACCTGATGGTTGACCCCTACACCCACAGCACCTCCGGGACTGTGCGCGTGGTGGCCATGCAGGATTGCGACATTGCGATTCGCCATCCTGAATCCTTCAGCCGCGGCAACAACACCCTCTGATCATGAGGATCGAGATCCTGCGACAGACAATGTTGGCGGGTCTGGTGGTCCGAGTTGGGGAAGTCCTTGAGGCTTCCCCCTCAGACGCCAAACTGTTGATCGGCATTGGCAAAGCAGTGGCAGCCGCTGACAAAGTGGCTGAAGCGGTTCAGGTTTTCACTGAGCCAACACCTAAACCATCTACCTCTCGACGGAGGACTAAATCATGACCATCCACAACCTTGGTTCTAAAACCACGGTTCTCGGTCTGCTGCGCAACGACGTTGTGACCGCAACCGGGACCGGCTCTGCTATTGACCTGCAGGGCTACGAGGGCGACATGGCTGTGCTGTTGGACGCCGAAGCCGGCGGTGCCAGCATCACCTATGCCGTCAAGCTGACCGAATCCGACACTTCCGGCGGTTCTTACACCGACGTGAGCGGCGGCGCTTTCACCACCACCACCGCTAACACTGCATCGCTGCAAAAGATTTTCGTCAACGTGACTTCTTTGAAGCGCTTTGTGAAAGTCTCTACCACCGTTGCTGGTGGCACTGGCGCTGGCGCCGTGGCTGTGATTGGTCTTGCTTCCGCGAAGTACAGCTGATCATGGCGTTTGCGGAGGACCTGGATATTTTCTTGGCGGACTTTGGCGTTAGCTGTACGGCTGGCGCCACTGCCGCTCAAGGAATTCTGGATATGCCCAGTCAAGTGATCAGCGATGGAATGGTGCTCACCACCGATTACACGTTGACCGCTAGGACCTCCGCTTTTGGCAGTCTCATTCGCGGCGATTCAATCACCGTGGATGGGACTGCTTACACCGTCCGAGAAACCATGTTGCTCGATGACGGCAAGTTTGTTCAACTTGGGATCCAGAAGACATGAGCGGTCCCTTCAAGATCAACACTCGTAGCCAGTGGTCGGCACTCAATCCAGTGCTGATGGCAGGAGAACCTGGCGTCGAAAAAGAAACTGAGAATTTAAAAATTGGCGACGGCAAAACGCCATGGTCTGAATTGCCATATTTTGGTTGCCCTGGATATTGGGGATCGTTTTGGGATGGGACATCTCAAGTGGCTGCATTGGCAAACACGGCCTATTCGGTCAAGCTGCGGCAGGTTGACACGGCAAGCCGTGGCGTAAAGGTCATCTCAGAAACGCGCCTAACGGTTGATCATCCAGGCGTTTATAGCATCACCTTTTCAATTCAATTCAGCAACACTGACAGCTCTATTCACGACACCAATGTTTGGTTGCGCAAGAATAATGCTGGCAGCAGTGGGGACGTGCCCGCCAGCGACAGCAAGTTCAGCATTATTAGCAGCCACGGAGGAATCGCTGGTAACGTAATCGGCACAGTCAATTTCGTCTTAGGCCTGAACGCCGAAGACTACATTGAGCTGATATGGTCAACCACTAACGTCGCGGCCTACATCCACGCGGAACCCGCTGGAAGCAGTCCTACCCGTCCCAGCATTCCTGGCATTATCTGCACAGTGGTTCAGGTGGCATCATCATGACTACTCATCGCGAGTCAATCCTGGCCAGAATCCGCACCAACCTGACGGGCACCACGGGTGTCAGTACGCGGATCTATCGCAGCAGGGTTGAACCGTTGCAACGCGGTGAGCTGCCGGCAATTGTCGTTGAACCGATCAGCGATGTCTGCCAGCAGCTAACGGCACTGCCAACGCTGGATTGGACAATGACCGTGCGAATCGCGGTGATTGTTCGGGGTGACGTGCCAGATCAAGTGGCAGACCCGATCATTGAGTCGCTTCACGCCAAGATTATGGCTGACCTGACTTGCAATGGCTTTGCTTATGACGTTCAGCCGGTATCGGTTAGCTTTGACTTGCAAGAAGCAGACCAGCCATCTGGGGTGATCTCTTGCGATTTTGCAGTGAAGTATCGAACACAGGTGACTAACTTGGCCTTGAGTCCCTAGCAGCTACGATGATGGATGAACACTACGGCATGGGTGGGTCCTACCTACTCAATCCCAAAACTGGCAAGAGAACGCTCGTCGAGCGGACTGAGCCAGCAAAGCCTCCCGAACCCCAAATCGAGGAACTGAGCGATGGCTCTGACACGCAAAAGACTGATCCAGGTTAAAAAGGAATCCACCTACGGGACGGACAGCACTCCGGCTGGAACCGATGCCCTCTTGGTGCGGAACCTGGAAATCACGCCGATTGAGGCTGATGTGGTCAGCCGCGATCTGATCCGTCCTTACTTTGGCAACAGCCCTCAGTTGCTGGCTAACACGCGCGTCAGCATTACGTTTCAGGTCGAACTGGCTGGTTCCGGCACGGCTGGCACTGCGCCTCGCTATGGCGCCGTTCTACAGGCGTGTGGATTGTCAGAGACCATCGTGGCTGCCACCAGCGTCACCTATGCGCCGGTTAGCAGCTCTTTGAGTTCTGCGACAATTTATTTCAACAACGACGGCATCCGCCACATCCTGACCGGCTGCCGGGGCACGTTTGTTTTGAACGCCGAAGTCGGTCAGATTCCCACAATCGACTTCACGATGATTGGCGTTTACAACGCCCCGACAGACACGGCGCTGCCTTCCGTTACCTACAGCGCTCAAGCCAGCCCGTTGATCTTCAAGCAGGGCAACACGTCCAGCTTCCAATTCTTCAGCTATGCCGGCTGCCTTCAGTCGGTTAGCTTGGATATCGCCAATGAAACGGTTTACCGCGAGCTGGTTGGCTGCACCAAGGAAATCCTCATCACTGACCGCGCCCCCAGCGGCACTGTGATGATTGAGGCTCCGGCGCTGGCTACTAAGGATTATTTCAGCATCGCCCAAACCGAGACCACCGGGAACCTCACATTCCTGCACGGCACCACGGCTGGCAACCGTGTCACCCTTACAGCTGGCCAGTGCGACATCACTAACCCGACCTACGGGGACCAAGATGGCGTGCAAATGCTTAACATCCCCTACGTTGCGGTGCCGACCACGGCCGGCAATGATGAGTTAAGCCTCGCCTTTACCTAAAGGAGCTTCCTGCATGGCGTTTGTCCTTAAGCAATCCGATACCTACGTCTGGCCGGTCACCTTCGATATTCCTGTCGATGGTGGCCGCCACGAAAAACAGACGTTTGATGTTCAATTCAAACGGATGCCGCAGAAATGGATTCGTGACATCGCCAAAAAGATCGACGCCGATGAGGTGTTTGATGTGGACGTAGCGCGGGAGGTGGTGCTGGGTTGGTCTGGCATCACCGACGACGCCGGCAAGGAGGTGCCGTTTAGCCAGAAAGCACTTGATCAAGTGCTGGATGTGCCAACGTTGGCTAGCGCCATGGTGCTGGCTTACTTCAACAGCGTTGCAGGGGTAAAGGCAAAAAACTGATGGATGCCGCCTGCCATTGGGTTAGCGGCGGCATCAAAGACGAAACACCCGACGACGCATCAGTGTTGGGCATCATCATTGTGGATGATGTTTCAGCCGATGAAGACTTTGAGGTGTGGCCAGAAAACTGGGAGGTGGTGCAGATGTTTCTGCGTTGTCAAACCCAATGGCGCACGGCTGGCATGGGCGGGGTGATTGGCCTCGACTATGGAGCTGTTGCCTGGTTGTTTAGACTGCATAGAGTGAAGGATCAGCGAGCTTTGCTAGAGGATCTGCAGATCATGGAAGCCGCTGTCCTGGCCGCATTTGCAAAGCAGGGAGGTTGAGCCATGGCAATGAACATGGACGCTCTGCTTCGCATCCGAGCTGATGTAGACGGACAGAACAAGATCGTCGCATTGAACCGTGGACTGAACACGGTTGAGCGCAGCGCCAAGACCCTGACGGGCGCCATGCGTGGGCTCACAGGCGCGTCTGCCGGGCTCTCCGGTGCGCTGGGCAGCCTGACGCCACTGCTGAGCGTGGTGGGCCTCACAGGGCTGGTGAAGGGCGCCATAGAAGCTGGCGACAAAATGTATGACTTGTCGCAGTCAACTGGCGTTTCTGTTGAAGCGTTAGCCCGTTTCAACAAGGCGGCGGCCGTCAGTGGCACCGACTTGGATGGTGTGAGCAAGGGCTTGGTCAAGCTCTCCAAAGCCATGGTCGATGCGGCCACTGGCGGCAAGGCATCGGCTGCCACCTTTGAGGCGTTAGGCATCAACGTCCGTGACGCGAACGGGCAGATCAAATCATCTGACACCGTTTTGCTGGAAATCGCCAATCGCTTCAAGGCGATGGCTGATGGCCCAGAAAAGACCGCACTGGCGTTGCGGTTGTTTGGCCGGTCTGGTGCTGAGTTGGTGCCGCTGCTCAATATGGGCGGCGATGCCATCGACAAATTGAGCACCAAAATGAATGCTGCCTTTGCGCAAAAGGCGGACGACTATCAAGACAAGCTCGCAGTGCTTGGTGGCAAGGTGCGGGCGCTGGGAATAGATCTCACCATTGCGCTTCTCCCGGCGCTCACTCAAATCACCGATGCGCTGACGGCAGTGATCAGCGGTTTCAGTGCGTTGCCTGCGCCCATCCAAAACGCAACCGTGGCAACGGCAGGCCTTGCATTGGCATGGGGTCCGCTGACAGGTTTGTTTAGCGCAGGCACTGGCGCGGTCAAGGTCCTGGCCAATGGCATGGAAATTCTTCGCTACCAGACGGCGCTGGCTGGTGGTGTGATGCCTCTGCTGGCTGGTGGCCTTCAAGCCGTTCGGGTGGCCATCTTGGCAATCCCCGGATGGGGCTGGGCAATTGCTGGTGTCACCGCATTGGCGGCGCTTGCAAAGGGTCTCTATGACAACAACGACGCTTTTGCTAGTTGGGTCAACAATGTCGGTTCAATTATTGCTAGCGACTTTGGCAATGCAATGAAAACAATGGGCGACCTTGCCCGGAACACTTGGCAAGGCATCGTCAAAGGCTGGAACTTCTTAACAGGCGTCACGCGTTCAGCAGCCAACGCAATCGGCAACGCCTTTGCCGGACCGTTTGGTTTTATTGCTAACGCAGCGCAGCAAGCATTTGGCAAAGTTCAACGTGCAATCGCAACTCTTTGGAACAACTTGCCCGAGCCAATCCGCAAGGCACTTGGGCAGGCCGGCAAGATTGCAGTGCAAACATTTAAGAACACACCCGTCGGCTACTTGGTAGACGTTGGTGTTCGGGCTGGGCAAATGGGGCCGCAGCGACGTGATAAAAAACAAGGCAAGGATGAGCCAGAACCCGCTTCGTTTACGCCAGATTTGTCTGCATTACAAAGCGGCGACGGCGCAAAGAAAAGCGCCGATGAAGCCAAGCGAGCGATTGAGCAGTACAACAGCGCTGTAAAAACTGGTTCAGATGTCACGCGCACTTTGATGGAACAGCTTCAGGACGTAAACCTCAACATGATTGGCATTGGTGTTAATGCCACCGATGCGCTTGGCGTGCAACGATTAAGAGCTGAATTGACTGCTGCGCGCGAATATGGCGAACAAGTGCGCAAAATTGGAGAGCTAGAAAAGCAACGCAATGAAGCTGCTGCTAAAGGTATTTCCACGAAAGATCTCGACGCACGCATCGCCGCAGCAAAGGAGCTAGGCGAGGCGCTTAGAAATGCTCGCAGCCAAGAGGCGAGCAATGCCTACACCCAAGGATTGATTGATTTGCTACCCAAGGAAATTGACTACAACCGCCAGATTAAAGAATCTGCTTTGTTACTGCAAAACAAGAAACTTGGCATTGAGGGCCTTACCGAAGTTCAAAAGCTAAACCTGCAGATTGAACTATTAAACCTTGAAGCTTTGGCATTAAGCAATCCCGCCTTGACCGAACAGATTCGCCTGTTGCGCGAAAGAGCCGCGGCCTTGGATGCCTCAAATGCAAAAGGCGATAAAACCTTTGGGGAATCATTTAAGGAAAAAGTCAAGGGCTACACCGACAGCGTGAAGGATCTTGGCGGTGCTTTGGGCAGCATTGCTGTCGATGCACTTACCAACCTTGAAGATCGATTGCTGGAGTTTGTCACCACCGGCAAGCTCAAGTTTAAGGAGTTTATTGCCAGCGTTCTTTCCGATCTGGCCAAGTTGGCGCTTCGTCTTGCCATTGTAAACACAATCAAGGCAATTTTTCCTGGCGCAGGCTTTGCCATGGGCGGCATCATGACTAACGACGGCCCGGTGCCGCTGAAGAAGTACGCCCGCGGCGGCATCGCCAATTCTCCGCAGGTGGCGCTTTACGGCGAAGGCAGCAAGCCTGAGGCCTATGTGCCCCTCCCCGACGGCCGGCGGATTCCGGTGGCGATGCAGGGCGGTGGCGGCGGTAATACCACCGTCAACGTGAGCGTGGATGCCAAGGGCAGCCAGGTGCAGGGGAACGCTGGCCAAGGTGAAAAACTTGGCCGCGCCATTTCGCAGGCAGTGCAGGCAGAATTGATTAAACAACGGCGACCCGGCGGATTGCTGGCGGCTTAACCCATGGCAACTTTTACCTACACTCCAAGCTTTGAAGCAACCGAGGCAAGCAAGCCACGGGTCCGGCGTTTCCAGGCAGGTGACGGCTACGAGCAACGAGTTACTTTTGGGCTTAACCCTGACCCAAAAGAGTGGACGTTGAGCTTTGCCAACCGGACAGATGCCGAGCGGGAAAACATAGTTTCATTTTTAGAAGCGCGTGGTGGCGTTGAATCTTTTGATTGGACTCCACCCCGCGGCAGCGCCGGGAAATACATTTGCGAAGAATGGCAGGTGACGTTAAGCAACTGCAATAACAACCAAGTGCAAGCCACATTCCGCGAAGTATTTGAACCCTGATGACTGCACCCGCACTGTGGCAAGCTAGTTACGCCTACAACGTCGGTGATGTTGTACAGGCAACGATCCCGCCAGCTAGCGGCTTCTTTTTCCGTTGCACAGTTGCTGGAACGACAAGTGCCGTCGAGCCATTTTGGCCAACAACAATTGGCAATGTCACGGTTGATGGCACCGTCACATGGATGGCGGTCACCATTCTGTCAGGTGACTTCCAGACATCTAACCCCAGCGCAATCATCGAGCTATTTGAGCTGGAGCTGGTCACTGCCATCCATGGCAGCAACGAGGTTTATCGTTTCCATTCGGGCACCAATTTAGTCAACAACGGTGATGTGGTTTGGCGTGGCAATAGCTATTTAAAGTTTCCGATTGAAGCAGATGGGTTTGAATACAGTGGACAGGGGTCACTGCCGCGGCCAAGGATTCGCGTTAGCAACATTTTTGGCACGGTTACGGCCATCATCCTCAGCCTGCCGGTTGGCTTAGAAGGCGCCAAGGTAACGCGCATCCGCACGCTGGCCAAATATCTCGATGCGGTTAATTTTCCGGTTAGTGGTGATGTGCTGTTGCTGGAAGATGGCGACATCCTATTGATGGAAGATGGTGGCCATTTCTTGCTGGAGCCAACCAATCCAACAGAAGATACCAGCGCCGAATTTCCGCGAGAGATTTATTACATCGACCGCAAAAGCGCAGAAAACCGCAACCTTGTTGAGTTTGAGCTGGCAGCCAGCTTTGACCTTGCTGGTGTGCGGGCACCCAAGCGGCAGTGCATCGCCAACCTGTGCCCATGGACCTACCGCTCCGCTGAGTGCGGCTACACCGGGACCAATTATTTCGATGCTGCAGACCAGTCGGTGCTGAGTGCCAGCGGTGACGTATGCGGCAAGCGACTAAATAGCTGCCACCTGCGGTTCGGGCAGAATGCTGAACTACCGTTTGGTGGCTTCCCTGGCGTTGGTACAGTCAGCGGATGACAATGACCTGGCGCGACGCAGCACTGGAGCACGCCAAGGCGGAACAGCCCCGCGAGGCCTGTGGGTTGTTGGTGGTCATCAAAGGCCGCGAGCATTACATCCCATGCCGCAATCAAGCAGCAGCACCAGATCAGATGTTTGTGCTGTCAACTGAGGATTACGCCGCAGCCGAGGATCAAGGCGAGGTGTTGGCCATCGTCCACAGCCACCCAAGCACACCGCCGCATCCATCACCAGCAGACCGCGCCGCATGTGAAGCCAGCGGCG
>Ga0315902_10007614_pt1 | contig 14766 bp, 8 predicted proteins | sample LakEriMetagenome_9_FD_203523 | JGI IMG/M metagenome (GOLD analysis project Ga0315902, IMG submission 203523) | Freshwater fungal communities from buoy surface, Lake Erie, Ohio, United States - Buoy 12 MA117 | ecosystem: Environmental > Aquatic > Freshwater > Lake > Lake biofilm | place: USA... | reverse complement strand
TGGCTCTCCTCAGTTGCTGACGACTGACCGACTGCAGATACCCCTCAGCCGCAGCGAGAATGTCCGGAATCCGCCCCGGCGACAATCCCAGGAACTCCCGGAACGCCACCATCACCGGGCTCCCCTCAGGGAGATCTTCCGGTTGCCAGCCGGCATCAACGATGTCTCCCACCAGCGTGGTACCAGTCGCCCGGCACTCGTTGGCGCCGCGGTGCAGCGGGGTGGGCTCCGCACGGCCATCGACGCCGGCCGGCACGCTGCGGGTACGCCGGTGCTGCAGCAGACGCTCGATCCAGGTGGTGAACGGCTGCAGCGGGGTCAGGGGAACTGGGCAGTCGCTCAGTTCCAGGTGGGTGTGGGCATTGACCAGGCCTGGAATGAGAGCGGTGTTTCCCAGGTCTTCGCAGTCCAGATCGGGCCGTTCCGAAATGCCGGTCACGACCCCATCGCACAGCACCACCATGCCGTGCGCGACCGGAGGCCCCGACACAGGAAAGACCCAGCGGGCGCGCAATCGACGTTCGCCAGTCCGGGACATGGATTCCGCTCAGGGAGAGAACAGCCGAACTGTCATGGGCCGAAGAGCTGAGCCAAACGGGGCTGGCTTCAGCTGGGCTGCGACAGCAGCAGCCGGTAGTCCGAATGGGTCCCCAGGTGAGGATTCAGTCCCCCCGCCAGGTGCAGTGTCAACGGACCGGCACCAGCCGAGGCAGGGCGGTCTTGCCCGTTGCGCTCGATACCGTACCAGCGGAAGTTCTGCTCCCCGGTGGGATTGGCCGGGTCAAACGAGAAGTAGGCGACGGGAGTCTGATTTGCCGTGTTGGTGGGATTGGCCGACTGCAACTGGGCAGCCGTCCCTCCGGGAATGTAGTACCACCCCACCAGTTCGCCACCGTTCAGCGACAGCGTCTTGGCCGTCCCGACGGTGTCTCCCTGCTGGAAGACCACGCGACGGGTGGCACTCGCCATCACCGCCTGAACGTAGCCCGCACCACCCGGGGCAATCCCGTTCACGGTTCCGCCGACATCACTGACGAAATACAGGCCGATCTCCCCATTCGCCCGGCTCTTGGCGATTCCCCCCTCTCCCGACTGCAGGGTGACCGAAAGAGGAACCGTCTGGCCATTGCCGCTATTGAGCCGCAAGGGCTGGCTGGCCAGCACTTGCGCGGTGCTGCCCGGCGTCACCCCAACCACCACATCGTTGTAGTCACGATCGCCCAACCCATTCAGGTCTTCCCAGGAGAGCAGCACCTGACCGGTCCGCGGATCGGCATGGGTGTGGACATGGTCCAGCTTGTCGGGATTCGCCGTGTTCACCGAGAAATAGACGTTGCCGGCCTTCGAGCCCGCCACCACCTGGTCGGCCGAAACTCCCACCGCCAGGTAGAACACCACCCGGGCTCCGCCAGTCAGGGTCTGGGTCTGGGTGGTCCCTTCGGCAGTCCCCCGGGCAAACACCACCTTACGCGAGGTGTGGCCCAGTGCCGTCTGGATGTAGCTGGCAGCTCCGGGAGCAACCCCCCCCACGGATCCGTCCGCCTCGGCCACAAACCAGCCGAACTCACTGCTGAGTGCCGCATTCCGATCCACCCACTGGAACGTGGTGGCCTGCTGGGTGCCCGAGTCTCCCACGACCGTGTAGACCTGCGAGTAGTCGGGGGCCAGCACGAAATCGAGGGGTGTCGAGGGATTCGATGGCTGTCCACCCGTGGTCGCGGTGGCGACCACCTGGTTGTTCCCCACCCGCACCTGGTCACGCGACAAAGTCGCCGTAAACAGTCCTGTTCCCGACCCGGTCTCGGTCATCGGAACATTGACCCGATCATTCACCCGCAAGACAACCGACGACCCGGTGGGAGCGGTCACGTTGAAAGTCGGAGTGTCATCCGAAGTGACGCGGTCAGTGCTTGAAGCTCCCGTGTCGCTGCCGGGAACCAACGTCAGACCCGTGGGGGTAACGACGCCGACCCGGATGGTGTAGGTGGCGATCGAACTGGTGTCGGCTCCGTTGTTGTCGGTGCCGCCATTGTCCTTGATCTGGTAGGTGAAGGTGTCGACTCCCTGGAAACCCGCGTTGGGCACGTAGGTCGCCGCTCCCGTCGCGGGATTGGTGATTGTCAATGTGCCATTCGAAGGACCAGTCACCTTGCTGAAGGCGAGGGTTTGCGTCTTGTCGGGATCGCCGTCGTCGCCCGGCAGGGTGAAGTTCACACTGGTGTTCAACGGGGTGCTGGACGTTCCCCCCGGAGCGTTGGGGGCATGATTGACCGGGTTCACCGTCAGAACAAATTTCTGCTGATTGAAGTTGTTATCATCGTCAACGGCAACCACCGAGCCATGCGTGGAATTGTCCCGGACTCCCATCACCAGTTGAACGGTCCCGGACAGGTCGGCATCGGGGGTCAACGTCACCGTGGCCACGGCAGGATTGCCGTTTTGTGCCGCGGTCTGGGTGATCTGCACCGCCACCTTGGTGGGAGCCTGCCACCCCGAACCAGATTTCACCACGAACGTCAGCGGATCGTTCTCATTGTCAAACCCCTGGACCTGGAACGTGACGGGACGCCCCTGGACCGCAGTCACGTTCGACACCGGCCCCAGGTAGGGCCGATCGTTCAGCGAGTCGGCGACCACGGTCAGATCGATCGGCTGGCTGGCCGAGTTGCCGGGACCGTTGTTCGCCGTCACCGCCAGGGAGACCGGTCCACTGAAAGTCGACTTGGGAGTGATCTTCAGCACCGCCGTCTGGTTGTCGGTGATGATCTCGGCACTCTTGATCACGGGCTTGTACTGCGGGGTCTCGGTCCCCGACACCGTGGGGAGATTCGAGATCTTGCGGAGTGTCTCAAATCCTCCCGTGAGGATCCCGACGATCCCATACCGGAAATTCCAATTTCCCTGGAACTCGTGGATCTGTGTCAGTGTCTTGTCCACCGGGGTGATGAAGAACTGCGCATCAGCCGTGTCCTGCCCCGAGTCGGCCAGGGCGAGCAACCCCTGGCTGTTGTAGGTCAACCACGGCACAAATTCGGCCGAGAGAGGATTCCCCGAACCCCCGACCCCCGTGCCACTCGTCGAGCCCCCCTGGATGACGTAGCTGGGATTGATCCGATGGATCAACTTGTTGAGGTAATAGTAATTCCCCCCGCCATCGGGTGTGCTCAGCGTCTGGATCTGGTTGACGGCGTTTGGAGCGGCCGTGTCGAACAGTTGAAATGTCAGATAGTCATCAAAACCCGGCCCACCGGGGGTCGAATCCTGGATGCGGATTCTCCAGCTTTTTGTCCCCTGCAGGACCGAGACATCGACGTCTGCCGAGTTGCTGGTGACGGCATAGTTGACCGCCTGGGCCGTGTCGGCCCCGTTGACCGAGACGGCAATCAGCGTGCTCTTCCCGGCCGGGAGATTGTTGACCAGGAACGGATTGAAACTGACCGACAGCATCTGCCGCGATTCGAGGCATTCCACCGCTGCCACGGTCGACAGCCAGCGCATCCGACGACGGGGAGGGAAAAAAGCCTGACGAGCCCAGCCAGTTGCGATACGGATCACGACAAATGTCCCCGGGAGGCGTTGCGGCGCATCCCTGCACCTGCGTCAATTGTGGTCCAAGCCGTGCCGAGCCCGACACGGCGTAGCCCTCAATTGTTCGCGTGTGTCGTGTGACTATCAAGCCGCCCGCGGGCGCGATTGGGAATTCCTGGAAAACTCCGCCGATTGCATCGGGAATTCGGACCGGGCCGACGGTAGTCTCAGATGATCCAGAACTTTTTGCCCCATGCTCTGTACAGAAAAACATCCCGCCACATCCAGGGCCCCACGGGCGAGTTGAGCGTGGAGGGAATCGCTGTGCAGCAGGTTGCCCAACTGGGTGGCCAGCGACCCGCTGTCCCAGCACCGGAACCGCAACCCTCCCCGGTGCCCCCCCGCCTCGACCACCCCGGCAATTCCCCCCCGGTCCGGGACCAGCACCGGCGTCCCCTGGGCCATCGCCTCCACCGGAACCATGCCAAACGGTTCTTCGTGGATCGACGGGTACACCACGGCCCGGCTCGTCCGGAACAGGGCCGAGCGCACGTCGTCGTCGACGAAGCCGGCCATCAGGGGTTCGATCCGCAGGTGTCCGGCGATCTCGCCGCACGCCTTCTGATAGGTCTCGCCAAACGCGGTCGGGCCACACATCGCCAGTTGAACCGGTTGACCCCGATCGATCAGCAGCCGGATCGCATACAACAGCAGGTCGAGCCCCTTCTCGGAATCCTGTCGACCGAGGTAGGTGACGAGAGGGATGTTGCTGCGGAACTGGGGAAACTGCTGCTGTACACGTCGCTGGGCCTGGGCGAGACTCAACGGCCCATTCACCGGCACTCCCGGAGGAATCACCGACAACTCGGTGGGCAACAGCCCAACCTCCCGCTGGATCCGGTCGGAATAGGCCTGGCTCACCGCAACGGCCCGGTAGTCGGAATCGCGGACCACTTCGACCAGTCTCTGGTAGAGCGATTCTTCGAGCCCCATGCGACGCGCATGGTTCGCATACACTTCATAACCCTGGAAGGTCACCAGGTATCGTGGCCGACCGGGGACCAGTTCGCGAGCCGCCCGCACAAAGGGTGCCAGCATCTCGAGGTTGGGCAGCAGATGCGTCACCCCGGCAGCAGTGATCTCCCGTGCGAACCGGGTGATCAACCCCTGGTCCCGCTCTACACCCTCGCAAATCCGCCGCAGCACCCGACCAATCTGGCGATCCATCACGCCGGGCAGTCGCTGAGCCGCACGATTTCGCAATGACTCGGGGACGAGCCGGCACGCCAGGCGCCCCAGCTGATCGGCAGCGCCGGGGCAAAGGGGGAGCATGTGCCGCGACCAACTGAACAGCCAGTGCTGCGAAATGGAGGGATCCAGTACGATTCCCTGGGGGCGATCAAACGCCCACCAGACATGCACGGGAAATCCCCGGCGGGCCATTTCATTCGCGAGACGCAGATCACGAACCTGCGCACCGACCAAGGGCCCCCCCACCATGACGAACCCCAGGACAGGGGGCCGCTCGAGTACCGTTCCGCTGGTGTGCCGATCCTGGGCAAGCATGCGAATGACTCCGGAATGGTTCGAGTGAAATCCAACCCAAGGGCCATTCACGTGCCCGTCGGTGGCAACGCCGGCCTCACAATGGTTCAGCGCGGACGTCGAACCACCACCTGCGAACCGAATGGCAACTCGGGCCAGAGCGCTCCAACGGGTGTCACGTGCACATCGACCAGGGTGGTCCCCAGAGCACCGTTGGATCCCGTTGTGGCCGATGTCTGCGGTGGAATCTCACGCACCCGACCCCACCCGACCTTCCGGCCGGGAAAGACCAGTTCCAACTCGGTCCCCGGGGCAAAATCGGCCACCCGCTCGCTGGGAATCTGCACCAGGAGGAAGGGCCGCTCCTCGTCAAACAGCTGCACCAGCGGCTCCTGGGCGGCGACCCGCTCTCCGGGCTGCTTCAAAAACAGACCCAGTCGGCCGGCGGTCGGGGCCCGCACCGTCAGTTTCCCCTGCTCCACTTCGAGCAGCGCCAGTTCCTGCCGGGCAAAGTCCAGACGGGCCTGCTCGGCATCGATGCGCATCGCCTTCCCAATCTTCTCCGGGAGCTCCTGCAGACGCTGCTCCAGTTCGGCAATCCGCTGTTCGCACCATTGGTCCGCTGCCGAATCGGCCAGAGGACGGGGGCCGGGATTGCGTCCCAGGTCGGGCTCGATGGGAGCCGGTACTTCGTTGAACATCTGGCGAATCTGCGACCGGTCGCTGAAGTCCATCCTCCAGGGGGCGGGCTCGGGATTCCACCACGGTGTCTCTTCGCGCGGATGGGCCAGTGTGGGCCAGCGGTGATTCGCCAGCGGAGGTGCTGTCAGCGACTCGGCCCGGCGACGGAACTCGGCCGCCCGCATCCGGGTGTCGAAGATCCGGTCTTCCAGTTCCAGGACTTCTTTCTCAATCCGGCTGTCACGCACTGCCTCGAGCCGCGTCAGGTCCCGTTCCCGCGTTTCCACTTCCAGCCGCTGCTCACGCAGTCGCCGCTCGAGTCCCAGGTCGTTCAGCTGCGCGACAGGTTTCCCCACCGCGACCTCGGCACCCGCATCGACCATCAGTGTTTCCACAATGGCTTCGCGTCCCGCGACCACCAGTTGCGAGCTCGCCTGCAGGTAGCCGGGGAACACTTCAAAACGCCATTGCTCAAATCCCCAGACAGCCGTGTACCCGAGGACCAGGGCCAGGGCCGCAACCCCCCCCACACGCCAGGCGGGGACGGTCGGCAGATCTGTCGCGAATTCAGGCATCTGGTGCGGTGCCGCAGTGGCCATGCAGACCGGGTCCTTTCCAAGCACTCAACGCGGGAGGGGGGGATCAGGGTTTGAAATCGACCCCCAGCCCCCGGCCAAATCATCCGATCCCAACCCCCCACTACAGCCCGTACCGCCCCTAGTGTGAAATCGGACCGATTGCAGCGGTCGCGCCCGGCCCGCCTCGGTTCGATCCGTCCGAACAGCTCACCCCGGTTTTTTTGCGAAAACACAGGCTCACGACCCCCAGGCAACCGGGGCCGCCCCCCCGGCAACCCTTGACCAGTTTACCCCCGCCGCAATACCGTCCCTCTCCGGCCAAATCGGTCCCGGCGGGTTCCCGCAAGGTCTTCCGCCAGGCCCGTTTCGATTCCGGACACACGGCGTCTCAGGAGGAACACGTGAGCACTACAAAGTCCGGTTACACCGCCAAGGACATCGAAGTTCTGGAAGGCCTCGAGCCGGTGCGCAAGCGCCCCTCGATGTACATCGGTGGAGTCGACTCCCGGGGACTGCACCACCTCCTTTGGGAAATCCTCGACAACTCGGTCGACGAATACCTCGCCGGCGAGTGCGACAAGATCATCGTCACCCTCCACAAGGATGGCTGTTCGGCCAGCATCGCCGACAATGGACGCGGGATCCCGGTCGACATGCACCCCAAGCTCAAGCGGCCCGCCCTCGAGGTCATCCTCACGACCCTGCACTCCGGCGGCAAGTTTTCCAACAAGAACTACGCCCGGTCGGGCGGGTTGCACGGCGTCGGCTCGTCGGTCGTCAACGCCCTCTCCACCGAGATGACGGCCACTGTCCACCGCGATGGCTTCGAGTGGTTCCAGAAATTCCGGCAGGGAAAGCCCGTTGGCACCCTGCAGAAGGTCAAGCCGTTCCGTGGCCGGGGAACCACCATCTTCTTCCGTCCCGACGAGTCGATCTTCCGCAAGACCACCTTCGATACCGCGCAGATCAAGGAACGACTCGAAGACATCTCGTACGTGCATGGCGGCCTGGCCATCACCTACAACGACGAAGCCCACAAAGAACAGTTTCAATACAACCATCCCGACGGACTGGTGGGCTACCTCCAGAAACTGGTCAGCGAGGGGGGCAAGAAGCCTGTGGCCGACCAGGTCTTTTCAGCGACCCGCGAAGAAGCCTCGGGCAAAATTGAGGTGGTGCTCCGCTGGACCGAATCGACCGATGAAGAAATCCGCAGCTACGCCAATGGCATCCGCACCCATGCCGGGGGAACCCATGAAGCGGGCCTGCGTTCAGCCATCGTCAAGGCGGTGAAGAATTACCTCGAGATCCACAACAAGAGCCCCAAGGGAATCCAGCTGACCGCCGAGGATATCCGCGAAGGGATCGTCGGGATCCTCTCCGTCTTCCTGGCCGAGCCGATGTTCCAGGGGCAGACCAAGGAACGGCTGAACAATCCGGAGATCACGGCCCAGGTCGATGCCCTGGTCCGGCCAGCGCTTGAGAACTGGTTCAACGCGAACCCCACACTGGCCGACGCCATCATCGGCCGCATCGTGCTCGCGGCCCGGGCGCGCATGGCAAGTCGCGATGCGGCCACCGAGGTCCGCCGCAAGACCCCCACCAACCGCCGCAGCTCGCTCCCCGGAAAACTGGTCGACTGCCGGTCCACCCGCCCCGACGAATCGGAGTTGTTCATCGTCGAGGGAGACTCGGCCGGCGGAAGTGCCGTCCAGGGACGCGACAGTCGCATCCAGGCGGTCCTCCCCCTCCGCGGCAAAATCCTCAACACCGAGTCGCTCGCCACTTCCAAGGCCCTGTCCAACCAGGAACTGAAAGACCTGGTGGAAATCCTGGGAACGGGCATCGGCGATCACTTCGATCTGCGCGGGTTGCGGTATCACAAGATCATCCTGCTGATGGATGCCGACAGTGACGGCAATCACATCATGACGCTGCTGCTGGGCTTTTTCTTTCGACACATGCGCGAGTTGATCCGGGCCGGGCACGTCTTTCTCGCCCAACCCCCACTGTATCGCATCGCCGTCGGCAAGGAGATTCACTACTGCGTCACGGATGCCGACAAAGAATCGTTCCTCGCCTCGCTGCCGGCCAAGCGCACCCCCGAGATCAGCCGGTTCAAGGGGCTGGGCGAAATGCCCTCGCAGTACCTGGCCGAGACGACTCTCAACCCCCAGTCGCGAATCCTGCTGCGGGTCGACATCGAGGCGCAGCTCGAAGCCGACAAGACTTTCGACCAACTGCTCGGCAAAGACCCCGCCCAGCGGTATCAGCTGATCATGGCAGAAGCCAACCTGATCGAAGACGAAGAACTCGATATCTGAGTCTCCGGTCAGAGGCGGGAGGGCCGAAGCGCTCGACGGCCCTCCCGTCCTTGTTCCTCCCCGGCGGCTGTCGTCGTTTCCTGGTCGTCCCTTTCGGGAGAACCTGATGTCAGTGCGTCAACTGCGGCCGCTGTTGTTGGCCTTGTGGCTCGGAGCTCTGGCCGTTTCGTCGGTGGGGGCCCAGCCTCCGGATGGCAACCCGCGCACGGCCTATTTCACGGTTGGCGACGCCCAGGACCTGCTGGAGTTCCCTCCCCTCGACTCCCGGGTCTCCCTCGAGGCGGCGTTTGACAGCCTGCGTGACCAGTACGCGGTCGACCGCATCTGGTGGCGCGGCGGGCAGGACGAGATCTGGGGGGAAGAATTCCTCATTCGCCCCGAGAATCGTTCCTTTGCCCGCATCTGGGAATGGTGGCGCGACCTGCAGTATCGCACCGTGAAAACCAATCGCCTCGCCGTCACCGAGGCCCATCGACGGGGTCAGACCATCTGGCTCGCCTACGGGTTGTTTGACCACGGATCGCAGGCCGGGGTCGGCTACTCGGGTTTCCCCTATGCCGTCGAAGACCGACTGCGGATCCAGCACCCCGAGTGGGCTCCGGTCAATCGCTGGGGGACGTGGCACCAGGGGGGCCCTCTGGAATTCGCCTACCCCGAAGCCCGCGAGGCACTCGCGACCACACTCGCCCGCTACGTGAAAGAGGGTGGCTATGACGGCATCGCCTTCCTCACCTATGCCGAGAATTTCTCGCAGCGGTACGAAGACGAGTTCGGCTACAGCCCGCCGATCGTCGACGAATTTCGCCGCCAGTACGGGGTCGACCTGCGTCGCGACGAGTTCGACCGCGACGCCTGGCGCCGTCTGCGCGGGACCCACGTGACCGAGTTCCTGCGGCTGCTCAAGAGAAAGCTCGGGCCGGACGGGCCGGGAATCGCCGTCTGTGTCGATGGAGCCCGTCCCGACCAGGCGATGAAGTGGACCATCGACGGTGGTGTGCGCACTGCCGGCAACTGGTCCTGGTCGATCGACGACTGGCTGCAGGGAGATGTGGTGAATGAAATCTGCCTGTTCAATCCTCCCGAAGATGCAGTCCGCCGCGACCTGCTGGCCCGGACGCGAAAGGCGGGACGCGGCGTGCAGATCTCGGCATTTCGAACCCGGGGCGATCTCGAGCCGGAGGTCCGCCGGGTCATGTTCCTCGGTCGTGAGATTGAAGCCGGTCACCCGAACGAATCCTGGATCGACTGGCCCGACGAACAACTCGGTGACGAACCGGTCAGCAGCCTCCAGAGCACCGACCAGCTCGCCCGCCGACGCTTGCTGACCCGGGCGCTCAAGGGGAAGGTGACGCTGACGGCCGACCAACTGCGACAGGCGGTGGGAGATCGCGACCTGTATGTGCGGCGACTGGCGCTGCGTACGATCGCAAAGCATCCGCAGGCCGAAACCCGCCCTGCGGTCACCGCCGCACTGCACGATCCCGAGGTGACAGTCCGCTGCCTGGCGGCCCTCGCCCTGGTCGCCATTGCCGATGACCGGACCGTCCCACTGCTGCTCGAACGGGCCTGCGATCCCGAAACGGGTTTCCAGTTCCACTCCCGGGCGGTGGTCGAAGCGCTCAAGGCCCTCAACTCGGCCCAGCGATTCACCCCGCGCGACCGCCAGGCCCTGGTCGACCAACTGCAGGCGAAGTCTTCGCACGCCCGTGAACTGGCGTTGTACTACTTCACGCTGCTCGGGGCCCCCGCCACTCCCGAGGTGCAGCAACACCTGCTGTTGATCGCCCGGGACGATGCGAACCCGTACGCCCGCGAACTCGCCTTTGTGAATCTCAAGAGCAGCTTTGGGCCGACCCGCGAGGTGCGTGAACTGCTGCACGAGCGGATGACCGCCGATCCCGACCATGCCGTCCAGTCCCGGGCGGCGGTCGCCCTCGCCCAGGCGCACGCCCGACTCCCGGCTGACGATCCCCTGCGAAAGGAAGCACTCCACTGGCTGGAGGAATTCCTGCGCGGGTATGGCGACGACAGCCAGCGGCGCGACCGCGACTGGGGCTGGCGTCCCCTGGGGAATGCCCTGCTCGACTACGGCCCCGCCGGCCGGGAACTGCTCGAACGCCTGCGGTCGCAACCCCACAACCGGGCCCTCTCCGATCTCGCCTGGCGGGTGCTCGACCTGCGACAGGGAGACCAGTTCTTCCCGGTGACCGAAGAAGAAGATCGGGCCGCCCACGCCCGGCACCCCTGGCGGCGCTGAGATGACATTGGAATTCGACCGCTGCGGCCGCGGTTCCCCCCGCCATTTCAGCCCGGTTCTCTGAGGCCTGGCCTTCAGGACGCGGTTGGTCCCGGATTGCGGCGACTCCCCCGTGCCCGACTCGTCCCGACGGTGGGAGATTCGGGCTTCGCTCCGGAAACATGCTTGAAGATCACGAGGCTGCAGGCCCGCAACTGGTAGGGCTTGCCCCCCTTCCAGCGTTTTCTTCCATGCCATTCCGGGAGATAGGTGTCGCACACCACCAGCCAATGGCCGCGGGAGTCGAGTACAGGCAGGATGAAGGGGAGGTTCAACTCATGGTCGGCATTGAAGAGGACAAGCAGCGTGTCCCCGGAAATGCTCTCGCCATATTCGTTGACATCCAGGTCGCCCCCCCGCAGCAGCATCCCCAAGCACTTGGCGTAGCCCGTGTGCCAGCTTGAGTGCGACATCTGCAGTCCCGACGGTTCATACCAGTCGATCGGGCAGTCTTTCGAACCGCGAATGTCGCGCCCGTGGAAGAATCGCCGCTGCTGCAACACCGGCTGCCCCTTCCAGAACGCGAGCAGTTCCCGCGTGAAGGCGAGCAATCCCCCCTGCTCGGGATTGTGATCCCAGTTGAGCCAGCTGATCTCGTTGTCCTGGCAATAGGCGTTGTTGTTTCCCTTCTGGGACTGACCGAATTCATCCCCGGCCAGCAACATCGGAATTCCCTGCGAGATCATCAGCGTGGCGAGGAAGTTCCGCTTCTTGCGCTCCCGCAGGTGGCGGATCCGGGGATCGTCGGTCGTCCCTTCAACGCCGCAGTTCCAGCTCAGGTTGTCGGACGTGCCATCCTGGTTGAATTCCCCATTGGCCAGGTTGTGCTTTTCGTTGTAGGAGACCAGGTCGTGCAGCGTGAACCCGTCGTGACAGGTGACGAAGTTGATGCTGGCGTGTGGACGACGGCTGCTCCAGGCGTAGAGGTCGCTCGATCCACTCAGGCGGGTGGCAAATTCCGAGATGATGCCCCCCTCCCCCTTCCAGAATCGCCGGACGCAATCACGGTACTTGCCATTCCACTCCGACCACCCGACGGGGAAGTTCCCCACCTGGTAACCCCCTTCTCCCAGGTCCCAGGGTTCGGCAATCAGCTTCACCTGCGACAGCACAGGATCCTGGTGGATGATGTCGAAGAACGCACCCAGCTTGTCGACCTCGTGCAGCTCGCGGGCGAGGGTGCTCGCGAGGTCGAAGCGGAACCCGTCGACATGCATCTCCAGCACCCAGTACCGCAGGCTGTCCATGATCAGCTGCAAGACCCGGGGATTCGAGACATTCAGTGTATTCCCGCAACCGGTGTAGTCGACATAGTACCGCCGCTGCTGGGGATTGACCCGGTAGTACGAGGCATTGTCGATGCCGCGGAACGAGACCGTCGGCCCCAGGTGATTCCCCTCCCCCGTGTGGTTGTAGACCACGTCGAGAATCACCTCGATCCTGGCGGCATGCAGGTTCCGGACCATCGTCTTGAACTCGCGGACCGCATTGCTCACCGGACCGCGGGACTGGTACCGCACCTCGGGAGCGAAAAACGCCAGCGTGTTGTAGCCCCAGTAATTGTTCAGCCCCCGGTCGACCAACTGGCGGTCGTCGAGATGCAGGTGCACGGGCAGCAATTCGACCGCCGTCACCCCCAACTGCTCGAAGTGCCGCAGGATCGGGTCGCTCCCCAGTGCCGCGTAACTCCCGCGCAGCGCGGGTGGGACCAGGGGATGCCGCTGGGTGAATCCCTTCACATGCAGTTCATACACCACCGTCTTGTGCGCCGGCGTACGGGGAGGGCGGTCATCCCCCCAGGTGAACGCCGAATCAATCACCACCCCCAGAGGGGCCAGGGTCGAATTGTCCCGGGAGTCAAACGACAGGTCCCCCGCCGCGTCGGCCACGTCGTAGCCGAACATCTCATCCCCCCAGCGCGTCAGGGGAATCACCTCCCGCGCATAGGGATCGAGCAGGACCTTGTGGGGATTGAACCGGTGCCCGCGCTCGGGATCGTACGGACCATGCACCCGGAATCCATACAGCGTCCCCGGACGCAGGTCGGGAAAATACCCGTGCCAGACATAATCGGTCTGCTCGGGGAGAAACACCCGATGGGTTTCCGGAGCGCCTGCGGAATCGAACAGGCAGAGTTCAACCCGCGTGGCATTCTCCGAATACAGGGCAATGTTCACCCCCCGCCCATCCCAGGTGGCCCCCAGGGGATAGGGACGACCTGGCCAGACTCGCAACACGGCTCTTCCTCCCGGGATCGACGCTCAGGCATCCATCCGCACACCCACCGACAGCAGGATGTTCGCGTACCGCTGCTGATCAGCAGTCTGGATGGTTAACACATGATCGGGAGTTTCCACCGCCTTGTAGAACTCCCACTTCTCAATCGGGACCAGGTCGAGCTTCAGCCCCTGGTCCCGAATGACCTTCCGATAGTCCTCCCAGACGGGAGGGTCGGCGTCGAGCGCGTACGGGTCATCGTTGGTATACATCATTGTATTGATCGCGTCGACCGGCACTGCGGACAGAATCGCCTGCAGCACCTGGGTGCAATTGACCACTCCCGGCATCAGGTTCAGCGACACCAGCTGCGCCTGCGGCCCCTTCTTGCTCGATGCGGGATAATTCCCGTCGGCGATCAGGATTTTCGCATGATGTCCCGCACGGGCCAGGACGGCACTGATCTCGGGATGAATGAGCGTGTGCTTGAGCATGTCGGAAAGAACCCGCAAGAGTGGAGGAAGATTCGCCCCTGAGACCGCCCGCGCCTGTCACATCAGCGGAACAGCCGGCGGAACATGGTGATCGTCTGCTGCGCCGCCTGGCTGCTGTCGGGCCAGGCGAATGCCTCGGCCGAAGCATACCCCTCGTAATCGAGTCGCTTCAGTGCCTGGGCAATCGGGGCGTAGTCGAGATGGCCGCAACCAGCCGGCCGGCGGTTCGAATCGACAAAGTGCACATGCCCCAGGTCACGTCCCGCCGCCGTCAGGGCGGCCGCGATGTCGACCTCTTCGATGTTCATGTGAAACAGGTCACACAAGAGCTTCACATTCTCGCCAGTGAGCTCCCGCAGCAGCGCCACTCCCTGCTCCACCGTGTTGACCAGGTTGGTCTCGTAACGGTTCAGAGGCTCATACAAGAGCGGCACCCCGTATTGGCTGGCATGCCCCCCCAGGTCATTCAAGGCCTCGATCAGGTGCTGGCGGGCCTCGGCACGGGGCACCTCTTCACTCCACCGCCCCTGCATCGAACCGATGATCGCCGGAGCCCCCAGCCCACCTGCGAAGTCGATGATCGCGCGGATGTAGTCCCGGGCCCGTTGCCGCGCCCCGGCATCGGGGAGACACAGGTGCAGCTTCTGCCGGACCCAGCCCCCGCCCGTCCCCACGGCGGCCAGTTTCAGCCCCTGGTCGTCGAGCAGCTTCCGCAACTGGGTGGGATCGACCGCATCGGGGGCGGGAGGAAAGATCTCGACCGCATCAAACCCCAGCGACCGCGCCTCGGCGATCGCCTTCGGAAGGTCGTGCCAAAAGACAAACGGCCCCCCGGCTGCTTCCGGGACCAGGCTGATCGTGACTGCCGAACGAATCATCGATTGCTCCTCTGTGGACCCATCCACCCCGGGTGACGGCCCCCCGCCCAAGACTCCTCCCGGTTCACACGCCGGGAACTACTTCCGACAACCGCCGGGGTGCCCGGCCATACAAACGCTGGTAGTCGGCCACGGTCGGCCGCAGGCGAACATTCACCTTCGCCTCATGGTTCTTGGCAATGTCCGACAGACGGTGCGCCAGGAATGGATTCGCAAACCGCTCAA
>Ga0315902_10007610_pt1 | contig 14772 bp, 17 predicted proteins | sample LakEriMetagenome_9_FD_203523 | JGI IMG/M metagenome (GOLD analysis project Ga0315902, IMG submission 203523) | Freshwater fungal communities from buoy surface, Lake Erie, Ohio, United States - Buoy 12 MA117 | ecosystem: Environmental > Aquatic > Freshwater > Lake > Lake biofilm | place: USA... | reverse complement strand
TTGAGTACCTATTCTTGAAGCTTTTTCTTTTGGTCTCCCTAACTCAGCTTTTTCATTATACCCCGCGGGTACTTCGTTATTTGTATAATATCTACCTTGACCATATAGAGTGGCTAAATCATGAGGTGTACCATAAGATTTACCAGATTCTAATGGATCGTTACCTTCATTTTCAATCTGGTTTAGTCTAAATTTACGTTTAACATCTTCTCTAACTAAGTCTCTATATTCAACATATTCATCTTCACTAAAATGGAACAGATGATCATACACCCAATCAGATGGAAGAAGTTTGTTATCTAAAATAGTATTAGCTAAATCAACTTTTTCTTTCAATAAAGCTATTCTTTCTTGATCATAAATAATTGAAGGTGTTGTTAAACCTAATTCAAAATTAGTCAAACTTTCTCCATCATATCCTTGAGTGTATAAATGGACTATAGCTATTTTATATAATTCTGAAATGATGATTCTTTGGATTCTGTCTATAGTACGGGCAAATCTAATGTCTTGGGCTGCTAAGGTGGCTTTACCTTCTGTTGTCTCATCATATCCCATAAAAGCTTTTGGAATTTTAAGGGCAGCAAACAATTTGTCTCTTAAATAAACAACATCTGTTATACCATCATATTGAAGACCTTGCAAAGTGTCTATTTTAGTGTTAGAATCACCTCCTCTCACAGGTATAAAGAAATCTTCAAGCATGTTTTGCATGTTGAATTTTAAATTATAATCCCCAGTTTGTTGATCAACATATGGAGTACGTTTCATTTTAGAGATGGTCTTTTGCATAAAATCATCAACCTCACTAGGTTGGATATTGCCTATATTGATATAGAAAAGACGTTTTTCAGGAGCTCTTACTATTCTATGAATTAACATAGCATCTTCCATAAGAGTATACTGCTTAAATAGTTTACGAGCGGGTTCAATGTAACTTCTACCATAAGGTAAATAACTTACATCTGATAAAAGTCTAAAGTGGGCAATTTCATAGTTGTCAAATATAACCATATTAGCACCAGTTGATGTAGAACTGTTTGGGCTAATTAAACCTCCATAATATCCTCCTAAACTACCGCCCCCACTTAAACCATCAGGATCAAATCTAAATTGAACTTTATCTCTATTATGTTTATCAAATCCTTCTTCTCTAATAATATTATAAGCTGTATAAGGAATTACATTATACACACCAAATTTTTCAGCTATTTCTAATTTAAGGAAAAAGTCACCATACTTACACATTTGGCGAGTCCACATCCATAAATTAAATTCTATATTTAGAATATCATAAAATAAATTATATAAAATTCTTTGAATTTTCTCATCACTACTTTTAATAGTTAATACTTCACCCATCTCATTTTTAAGAGAACATTCATCCGCTAGTATATCTAAAGCTGAAGCTATAATAGCATCTGTATCCATAGCTTCATAATCAGAATATAATTGGACTCTTAACGTTTGGTAATTAAGACCTGGGTTATAGATGGGAGAAGCATTAGTAGTGTGAAGGCGGGTGTACCTATCATATAAGGAATTAGTATTGATTTGACCTGCAACTTGTGTTTGGTTAAAATCAAGGACATTTAAAGAATTTCCTCCAGTATTACGAATAATAACATCAGTAGAGAATAATCTTTTTAGTCTTGTAAATACGCTTGTATCAGCCATTGTATATTAGTATATGAATAAATATTAAAAAATCCACCTAAAATCCTCAGTTCCTCCTTTTCCATTATTTATAGCATAGGGATTATCACGACCTGAGGCGAAATAAGCTCCTTGGTAAGGGGTTTGGACTTTAGTAATAGCATTTAATGCTGCTATTGACATATCTAAACCATGCTGTCTAAATTTAAGAGCAGTATCTCTAACATATAACCCAATACCAAAACTCATTATTAAATCATCATTATAACCAGTTTGAGCTTCAGCTCTACCATTTTTCCAAATAAATGTTCTCATTTCTTGAAGTAACCTTTTAGATTGAACAGTTACACTTTTATCAGAAATATATTCTTGGAATTTACCTATAATCATAGGTCTTGTTCTCATAGACATAGTGAAACCAGGAACTTGAGATTGGTTATTTTCATAATTTCTCATATAAGTTTCAGCTGTTACCTCTTGAGATTTAGGAGAGTAATATAAATTTCTATATTCTCTTTCTATAACAACTTGAATTGTAGACCAACCAATATTAGCATTTTCAATCACTAATAAAGCATTATTATATTCTGTAGCTATGCCTACTAATAAATGGCCAAATTCTTTAGTGCCTATTTGACCTTTATATTCTCCAATTTGAACATTTGATTCAATGTCAAAAATATGAAAAGCAGAATAGTCTTTACCATCACCTCGAGCTACGTCAGCTGTTATCATATAAGATCTTGAATAGTCTACAGGTTCCCAAATCCATAAATTTTTATCAGCTCCTCTTTTTTCAATAGGTTCTTTAATAGTTGTCTGTTCTATAAACTCTAAATACTCAGGATAAAAAACAATATCTCCTGAAGTGTTAAAGTCACAGTCACATTCTTGGGCCGCGAATCGGGGATTACCTAATAATTCATCTTGTCTATCTCTCCAAGATTGATCACGTTCAGGATGAACATACCAAGGTAATCTTATAGGTAAAAATTCATTTTCATTAGCTTCAGCTTTAGTCCATGTTCTATGAAACCAGTTTCCAGTACCATAAGGAGTAGATAAAGCCACACATCCACCACCAGTTGCTAAGGTTTGTTGTGCTGAAGCCCAAATCTCATCAATTTGTTCAATGAAAGCAGCCTCATCAATTATTAGAAAAGAAACTGCTTCAGATCTACCAGCATCACCTGATGCTGCTACTGCTTTTATTTGAGATCCATTTTCTAACCTTAGAGATAATCGGTTATTTTCAATAGCATTAACTTTAAGCCAGCTGGGGAGGTTATCATACATAAAACGTACTTTAGTAACCATATTCTTAGCGGTTTCTTGCTTAGTAGCTATACAAAGTACATTTTTATCTTTATGAAAGGTCATTAGCCAAAGAGAATATCCCGCGGTTAAGGTTGATATACCTAACTGGCGGGATTTATTAATAATGGTATAATTATTATCTCTAACTAAATGTAAAACTTTTTCTTGGAATGGATATAAATGAAAACTAACTCTACCTCTTTGAGGATGTTGAATCATACAATACTTTTTCATAAAATGCGCCGGATCTTGAGCGCATTTAAGATACTCTTCTCTAATTATTTTTTTTAAATCACTCATTTATCCTCATTTATTTCCCATACAAATAAACTAACAACAAATAATGATAATACTCCTATAGTTCTTCTATAAGAAGTTATTTTTGTTTGATTTTCTTTTAGTTGGGTTTTTAAAGTTTGATTTTGAGCTTCTAAACTGGCTCGAGAAGTATTACAACTATCTAAAGTTGATTTATAAGCTTTTATTTCTTCATCTCTTCTTGAAATTATAAAATCTCTATAAAAGATAATTTCATTAAGTTCAGTAGTATCTTGTTTTAAAGACTCTACTTCTTCTTTATATAAATCACACAAACTTAGATCTGTGACTACCTCAACTAAAACATCTCTAGGAATACAAATTAAAGAATCTTTATTTATACCGGTTTGTGAGAAACTCAACAAGCTTGTCATTAGACATACTATCAATAGCAGCAATTGTTTCATTATATTGTTTTCTTAATTTGTTTAATTCTTTATTACGAGCTGAGATTGAATTTCTAAGGCTATCAGATTTAAATTCTGCTACAACTATTTCTTTTTCAAGACTATCACGTAATAGGTTTAAAGAATCAAGCTCGTTTTGATATTTCCTATTATTCTCATCTACTAAAACACTACAATCAATACAATCTTTATGGGTTAGGTCTATGTACATATAACAACCTAAGAACCAAAATAAACTTGTTATTAAAATTATTAGTAGAATTTGATTTTTCATATATTATAAATATCAAAACAAGTTTTTATTACTTGTTTGACGCGTTCTTCTGTTGATCCTTTTAAAATATTAAACCAAGGTTTGTATTTATAAAGTAAAAGTTTAATAGTTTGATCAATTTCATCTCTATATTCTTGATCTGTTTCTCTTACACCATTATCTTCAATAATAGTACCTTCAGGAGAAACATAGAATATATGGTCGTATTCTCTAATAAAACGCTTAGCATATTCTTCAAAAGCGTCACCATCAATATAACTAATAGATTTAGCTAATTTGGTGAAAGCAATGACATCAATTACTGTTCTATCAGTTATAATGTTTTCTTGCATTAATTCAGTACATCTTTCAGCCAAAAATATATTTTGACCTTTTAATGTAGAATCAGTATTTAATGGAATACCTAATGAATTAAGATATTTACTACGTTCAGTTGTAAAAGTATAATCCTTAAACTCAGGTACATTTTTTAAAGCATTAACCAGTGTAGTTTTTCCTACACTCATTGTTCCACAAAACCCTATTTTCATTTTTAATCAAAACTTTTAATATATAAAATAAAATCCTCCATTACTTCTTTTTGAAGATTAGTGCCACTTTTAACACTTTCTCTTAGTAAAGATAATGAAAAACTCTTAGATTCCAAAATTAATTTTTTGGTATTTTTAAGAGTAGATTCACATACTACAGTATACTCAGGTGTATAAATAGTTTCATCTCCAAAGTCTTCAATATCTTGAAGATACGACTCAATTAAAGAAGGGAGATTTTTCTTTGATAGCTTCATAAAGTAAATGGGTTAATTTTATTACAGTTTCTTTAAGTTTTTCTAATTGTTTTTTAAGCCAAGATTTTTGTTCACCTATTCTTTTACCTTTAAGGGGTAATTCATAGTTTTTCATATGAGGAATTAAATCCTTACTATATGTACTGCCTGCTAAAATTACAAAATTATCTTTATCTAAATCATACCCTTTATTTTTCAGCTGGGTTAAAACAGTATCAGCCCATTTTTGCCTATCTTCGGCGTTCATGTCTTTTAATGTTTTATTATAAGGATCAATAACTTTATTTAAAGGTAATAGATAATGTTTAGCAGACAAAATAAACATGGCATTTGGTTTAAGACTTTCACCATATCCCAAGCTTTTTTTAAATAGGTCTGATTGATATAAGTCTCTGGCCTTAGCGGGTTCGCTTAATTTTTGGGCAACACAACTTAAAAGTACTACTGTACGAGCCATATATTATACATATTAGCTCCTCTCTTTATATGCTGGGTTTTTAAACCAAGGTAATCCTTGACGGTCACTTTTAAGTTCATTCCATTTTTCTTCAGTGTACTTAATACCATGAATGTAGTATTCTCTTTTTCGGTTGTTACCTTCAGGGATAAGAGCGGGGCCATCCCAGTTGTGGAGTTTACCTTCCCAGGTGTAAGCAATAGTACCATCTTCAGGCTTAATAAGCCGACGAGGTTTGTCAAATTTTTGTTTTGTCATTTTTAGTTAAAATTAAATCAAAGTTATATCTTTAATAATGGTTTTTTCACTTAATTGGTTAAGATGGTGTACTAAACATTTACTAAACTCAATAGAATATTGAGGATAAGTGTTTACTAAGGCAGCTATTAATTTTTCTATTGGAAAATTAATTTTAGAATATTGTTTTGGAAAAAGTTCTTCAACATATATTTTATTTAGATTTTTTCTAAAAAAAGTATAATTATTGTTCATAGAACTTTTTCTTAATTCAGGAAAAACACAATAAAGAAATATTAAATAAGGCTTAGAAGATTCATATTCATTATTAGATATAATTTCTTTAGCTAATTCCCAAGATCCCATATCATTATTTTTTAACATTCCATATAATGTTTCAAAAACATCATAATCAATTGTTAATCCTTTATTGATATCTTCTTGTAATGAAGAATCTAATATAACTTTAATATTATATTTTTTAATATTATCTATTAAATCTATTAAGAAATCAAATTTATCATAAGCTTTTACACTCCCATGTTGTCTTTTTAAAGCATATCCTTTAATAATTTTAGTTGCTTTGTCTTCTAAAACTACTTTAAAGTCTGGGTAGGTTTGAATTATAGAGTCATAGTTTGTAGAAGTTATAACTAAATAAAGGTTTGGGTCAAGTGAGTTTTCTTTATAAGAATTAAAGATAAGGTTTTCTAAAATTATATTTTTTGCTGTAGGAGAATTGAAGATAATATACTCATTATAGTTAAATGTAAGATATTCTCTTTCAATAAAAGAATCACTAATAATAACATTATCTAATTGGCTAAATTTACGAGCTGTTGAAATATTAAGTTTATTCTCTTTAATATAATTTTTTAACTTATAGTTAGGCAACTCAGATAAAGAAGTTAACCAAAGTGTTGAATTATTTTTAATTTTATTATTTTTAGATTCCTGAAAAAGGTTCTGTAAAATTTCTTTAGTTTCTTGGGAAATAATTTTAGTTGATGGGCTATTTGGAAAGGAAAATTTACCAGCTGAGGCGCAATAAATAGAGAGTAATTCCATTTTATAATTATTTAGTCAAAAACTTGATTAAGGTTTTATTTAAAGTTAATGTTTTAAACGCTGATGGGTTGCCATTATAAATTGATTTTACAATTTTATATTTTAAATCATCAGCAAATACTTCTTCATTCATCAAAAAGGCTAAACGATTAATATAATCAGATTCAATTTTATTTTCTTTACTATAGAACAAACTAAAGTTAATAATACGAGTTGATATGATAGAAGCCAAATCAGCTCTATATTCATTTTCATTCTTTTTACCAATAATACCTTTTAATGTATTTAAAATATATTCTTCACTTTCATGATTCATAATCACATCAGGTGAAATAATTTTATCAAGCTTATTATTAATAAAAATTGTAAATAGTGTTGTAAATTCAGAACCTACACTACCCTCTCCAATCATTTGAATTAAAGGCAACTCGTCATTAAATGATTTTAATGATGAAATTGAATTAAAGAATGTTGTAATACTTCTGGAGTTGGTATTAGTAGATACTAATTCTGGGTGTTTGAGTAAGAAGTTGATACACCTACTATCAATAGTATTATTTTCAGCCCACTCACTCCAACAATTAATATCAAATTTTAACTTAACTGAGATAAAACGTGTTTTTTGAGCGTTATCAATACTGTTAACTAAATATTCTCCATTATCTGGGTTACTGGTGAGTATAATATGCCAATCTTTTGGTAGAGTCCAGCTAATATATTGCTGTCTATCAATAAGTTCCATAACAGCTTGAATAAACCTTATATCAGCTCTATTCCAGTCATCCAATAACAAAATACCACCTGTAGTTTTGTTACTAATCCATTCAGGTGGGCAGTAACTCATTCTATTTTTACCTGTAAATTGGTAACCTTGTTTAGTATACTCAGTTACAGCATGTTCATCAATCCACAAACAATCATTTTCTGTTTTACAAACTTCAAATTGTCGAATTGGAAATCCAACCAAGTCACCTAATTCTTCAATTTGAGCTAAATTTAATTTAACAAAATTTAAATCTAACTCTTTAGCTAACTGTACAATAGTAGAAGTTTTACCAATACCAGAATCACCTACTACTTCAACAGCAACTGGTAGTTTACCTTGACTTTGAAGAAATCTATTGTTATCAACAATATGTTTAAGAAATTGTTTAGCCTCTTTAATGTTAAGAGACACCTCATTAGATGAGGTTAAAGTTTGTTTTTTAGCCATAAAAATAGATTTAATTAATTTTGATGGTGTTGCCCCATCCGTTGTTTTTTACACTCTCTATACTATCACCATTTGATGATATAACCATTAACACAGGTTTAAATGATTTAATCTCATTTTGACCAATATGTCCATCGGTTAATATAATAAGACTATTATATTCTTTATTTTTATTAAAAAATTCTATAAACATATTCATATCAGTTCCTCCTCCTCCTGTTACAGTATCAGGTATTTTACCATTATATTCATAAACCTTATGAACAGCAGCATCACCTTCAGCTATAGTAATATTTACTCCAGTTTTAAACATATGTTGTACTTCACTAAAAAATTCAATTAAATCTTCATCTTTAATTGAACCTGAGGTATCAATTCCTACTAAAACATTCTTTTTAGGTTTAATTTTTAGGGCAGGAGTTTCAGAAAACCGTTTGTTTAATTTACGTCTTGTTTTTTTAGTATAAATTTTAGATGATGAACTAAAAAATCTTCTAAAATAAGACTTCCAATCATAAGTTGGTGGAAGTTCATCAAACATAGAACTAATCCAAACTTCTAATTCAGATGGTATAAAACCTCTATTTTGATTTTTATTTTCATTAATAATATTTTCAATTTGATGTTTAATTTGAGCTTTAGCTAATTTAGCTTCAGCTTCACTCATCCCATCAAATTCAATCCAAGTTGGATGTAGTCCATTATCTCCTAAAGTATCCATTAGTTCTTCTAATGAAGGACTTGTTCCATCCTTTAAAGCTTGTTCTAATAACCCATAATATACTTTTGTACCAGCTTTTTCAGGTAATGATAGTTCTGGAAAAGATGATAGTAAAATAAGATCTGGAGTTGGGTAATATTCTGGGTTGATGTATTGGTTAATTTCTAAGTCAGCAGCTATATTATGTAAATTATGGTTTGGGTACCATTCTCGGTCTTCTAAGTGGTTAAAACAAATATGAAGTAGTTCATGTTTTAATAAACCTATTTTCTTTTTATCACTATCTAATGAATTCCAAAATTCTTCATTAATAGCTAATTGGTAATTAACATTATGTTTAGAAACTCCCGCAGTAGGTAGATCTTTTCTTACAACTTTATTTAAAGTTGACATAAAAATACCATAAAAAGGTTCAGATATCATTAATTGTTTACCAATCTTTGATAAATCTTCATAAATATTTAACATAACTAATTTTTAATTATGCTTGAATATAGTGAAAAAATTTAACAAGGCCAAACTTTTAAAAAATCTTAATATATGTATACGTAATGAGAAAGAAGACTCAAAAATAAAAAGTATGAAATCCCTCAATAGAGGGATTTTTTTTTGTTTAACAAGTAAAAAAAAATAATATGAAAAACACACAAACCTATCACGAACTCGTTCAAAAAATGAGAGAATTCTTTTTAAGTAAGAATTTTAAAGAAGTCCCAGTCCAATCACGTTTATCTATTTTAGCGGCCTGTGAAAATCCACATTCTGTAAAAACTTTTGAATATTGTGGAGAACAGTGGCCCTTACCTCAGACAGGTCAGATGTGGTTAGAATATGAATTGTTAAAAAATCCAGAATGGGGTGGAGTATTTTGTATTTCTACTTCCTATAGAGAAGAAAAAACACCAATTCCTGGTCGCCATGAGTTAATTTTCCCTATGTTTGAGTTTGAGTCTAAGGGAACTATAGCAGATATGATTAAACTTGAGACTCAACTTCTTGAACATTTAGGATTTGATGAGTCAGTTCATGTTATATATGACCAAGTTTGTGAAGAATATGGTGGAGTACCAATCTTAGAAAATGAACATGAAGATAGAATGTGGAAAGAAAAAGGATCAGTAATTTCACTAGAGTATTTTCCAAAAAGAACAAATCCATTTTGGAACATGAAACATAGAGGAGAAGGAATCTTTAATAAAGTAGATGTTATTCTTTATGGCCAAGAAACAATTGGGTCAGCTGAGCGTTCTTGTGATGTAGAAGGGATGAGAGAAATGTTTTATACTATTGAAGATGGGAAGTATTGTGAAAAACTCTTTGAACTATTTGGAAAGGAAAGAGTTGAGAGAGAATTAGAAGAATTTCTCTCTCATAACTTCTTTCCAAGATTTGGTGGTGGAATTGGTATGACCAGATTAGCTAGAGCTTATGAATTGCTAAGCAAATCTTCAGCTACATAAATACCTTGAGCTCCACTTACTGTAATTCCACGAGCAGATAAAGCGTCTCCTACAAAATGGACATTAGAGTATGTGGTAAGTGATAAATTATTATAGTTTACTAATGGCTCTGGTGAGAGATATTTTACTTCCGGTATATAGATTCCCCAATCACTACCAAGAGTTGGAAATATCTTTTTCATATCTCCAATAAAATCCATAATGTATTTAGCGTAATCACCCATAGCCTCATAAAAATCTGTTAAATCATCTACTACAGTTACAGTGACGTCTCCACCTTCAGAAGTTGTAGATGGTTTACGAGTTGGGCTATAGTATAACCCAGTTCCATTTTTCTGTAGTTTTTTAACTACATTACGAGACCATTCAAATGGATTTTCAATACCTTGAATTTCCATCAAAATGCCAAAATTAGTCATATCATTTCTATAACGCATGTCTTTTTTAGCATGACCATTATAGCTATGATCTCCATATGTTTCTTCTACAGCTACATAAGCAGCATTATTATTGGTGCAGAATGAACGAAGTGATACACCTTCATCTTCATACTTTCTATACAACTTAAAGTCATAACTAATATCAATCAATTTTTGAAAGTGATGTTGTGGTGCTTCAAATCTTACTCCAATTTGAACAGATTTTGGTTCATCTGGGAGGTTATATTGGTTGGCTAATTCTTGAGCGAAGTCAATACCTGATTTACCTACGGCAAATATAAGCTCATCATATTCTATATGAGTGTTATGGGTGTAGGCTATATTATTATTAAAGTCAATATCTTCTATTTTAGTTTCCCATCCAAAAATAACACCCTTAGACACTAAATAGTCATACCAATTTTTACCAATTTCATGAAGATAATCAGTACCAACATGCCATACAGGAAATAAACGTAGACCAAAATATGGTTTAATAAAATCTGGTTCAGCTTCAGGATTTGAACATTGTACTTCTTCAGGTTTAGGATGGAAACGTTTAAAGTTAGTAATAACTTGGTCCATCAATTCCATTGCTTTTTCTTCACCACAATATTTAGAAAGTTGCCCTCCAATAGAGGTATGGTAGGTAAGTTTACCGTCACTCCAACCACCTGCACCTAAAAATCCAGTCATTACCTCTTCTGGTTTACGTTTATAAGGATCACTACCCATATCAATAATAGTGATTAGTTCACCAGGATAACCATTGTCTACAAGTTTAGTGGCAGCGTTAACACCAGCTACCCCTGCTCCTACAATTACAATTTTCTTTTTTTCCATATCGTAGTAATATAATAAATTTTGTTTTAAAAGCCAAAATAAAAGTGGCACCTTTTTAGGGGTGCCACAGCTACCATATTTTATCTCTTGTTAGAGCGACTGGCTATGAATCAGTCTAAAAATTATTTTTTATCGGTTAAGACCACCCTTACGAGTTGATTTCTCAAAAACTGTAAATCCTAAAGCCCAAACTTTATCTTTTGGACTATTTGAATTTTTATCCAATTCTCTATTAGCTTGAGCCAATCCTGGGTAACTTTGTAAAAGTATTTTTTCAACTTCTTGTATCTTATCTTTATCACCAAATAAAGTAACGTCAATAACGGTCTGTTTAGTTGGTTCATCATCATAATATGATATAATAGCTGTATTCATTCTATCACCCATTTGCCTTCCCTTATCATCATTAGCAGTGTCTTTTCCGATAGTTTTTTTACCTGTAATAAGAGAAACCTCTCTGAAACCATTTTTTTTAAGAAATTGGTATAAATCTTTAGCGATTTTTTTAACTTGTAAATTATCTTCATTTAATTGAGTTTCAATTAAACTTATTTTTTGATTATATTGAGCTTCAGTAATTAAACCAGCCAATTTTTGCATTTTTAAAAATTCTTTATTCATTTTTTATGTATTTTTAATTTTAAATAATAAGTTTATTATAAATATGTTGAGACCCATAAAGGCTTATTATTTGGAATTTTTTTCCAACCTAAACCTTTAACAGCAATTTTATCATAAACATAAAAATTCTTATAAGCTTCTATAGTGTTAGGCCTTTTAAACTCCTCAGGCATACATTGAGGTGGGGTTACAAACCCATTATCAGGAATATTAGGTTCATTGATTTGGCACCATTCTAAAACTTCTTGAGTTTTATGGTATTTACCATAACGTTTTGTAAATTCACTACATATTTCAAGACCATGTTTTACAAGCCATCTATAATGTTGTATGGATTGTCTTGTCCAAATTGTTGAGGGATGATTTTTATGGGCCCGTTTGTATGGAGCGGTTCCTCCTGTCTCCCAATGAGCTGTACAACACATTTGGGCACTTTCAATTTGCATTTTACGAATATGATCATCAGCCAACTCTTGAGCAGCTATAATAGGATCTTCGTTAATATAGAAAATATTCATACTTTTATAAAGTAAGTAATTCTATATTTTAAGCCAAACTTTTAGGTTATTTTATTATTTTTAACTTTAAATTTCCACTTCCTTTAATAACCCTATGAACTTTATGTCTGGGTATAGAGATGGGTGAATTTAGGGGTATAGGTAATTCATCATCAAATTGGAACATCCAATCTGTTTCTTCTATAGCTATAATGGTACGATCTTCATCATCCATATGCCAAATTAAGTCTAATTCGTCTATATCTTGAGAAAATTCTCGTATAACAATATTATCTTCTAAAACTTGTTCTTGATAGGGTTTCATTTTTCTTTAGGCATAAACCAATTTGAACACCATTTTGATGGATCTTTAATTTGATTTCCTTCATCATCTACTAACTCAGCTGTACCTTTATATTCTTGGTATTGTTTGTTAGAACACATATGTTTATCATTTTCAACATAATAGTACTTACAAACATGGCAGCCAAACCCAATAGGAGAGTACATATAAGGGGGGTATTCTCCACCATTCTCTTTAAGAAGATTTACTAATTTAATCATTACCAAAAAGTATTCATATTAGCGCCTAAACCAAGTGCTTTAGCATATCTGGGGAGGTTGCAAGACCAGTAGCCTGGGGTTGTTCTGTCTGTTTTTTTATCACAGTTTTGACGGTCAGCAAATGCTTTACGAGCTTTAGAGTCTTTAAATTTAACTCTTAAATTTTGACCACCACCAGCTGCTCCAAAAGATACCTTTTTAACCTTTTTAGTTTTAGGATTCATTACATAAACATAGAATTTCTTAGAACCACCTCTTTTAGGTTTACCTAATTGAACATTTTTTCCTTGATATTCCGCTTCATTTAATAATTCCATATCAATCATAGGCATATCTAATGGAACTTTTTGACCTTCATATATTCCAAATTTACCTATGTCTGTGTTTTCAATTAGATGTTTATCAGCTTCAGATAGTTGAATATATCCCCAATCATTTAATAAACGAGCTTCATTAAATAGACCTAAATATGATTTAGAGCCAATTCTAAATACATTTTCTGATATGTTAATTCCTTTGTTAAGATGGAATTTTAAATTTTCAGAAATAGGGGATTTATTTTCAGTAAGAGCGGTTTTTTTATCTCCACAAGAATGACACCCACAAGAGCATGATTTCTTAGGAGCAGTGTAATCTTTTAAAATTTCTTTTAGGAGTTCTTGTACTTTACTCATGTTATTTTACTTTGCTAATTCTTAAAGATAGGGGTAATACTTTTCCTGAAGTGTTTCTAATGGTTAGGATATATTGGGAGGGACCAAATATTTCACTTTCAGTGTCTATTTTGATAGTAACTTGTTTAGTATCTTTACTTGGATATTTAATTTGGGTGTTTTTAATAGTACCTACAGCGTCTAAAGCGTCTTTAGCTGTTAAAAGAGGAATTACTTTAACATCTCCTTTACCTGATTCTTTTACATAATAATACCCAAATCCTAAAGAAGAAGCTAAAAGATTTTTAAATAAACCAGTGTCAATGTTAACATTCTCCCAATCTGTTGTTTCACCTGTTTTATTTATGTAATTATTTAAGCCTTTAGCTATTTTTTCAGAATCTATATTAAATATTTTAAATAAAGATCCACTGCTTATTTTAGTGTTAAATTTAGTAGGGTCATATATTATTTTTCCATCTTTTTCATATATCCAAGGTATATTACCTCCACTATATATTCCACTTCCTTGTTTATTTTTTAATGAGATGTAATAAGTTTTTCCATTATAAGTTATATCTAAATCTGAGATGGTTTTGCCAATATCTTGAGGACCTTCTGAGCTGAGGCTACGCTTGGTGTCTCCTGCTCTAAAGGATTGTATATTATCACTACCTAATTTAGTGTTATCTATACCTAATTCTGAGTATAGGGTTTGAAGGTTTTGAGGGAGAGACTCATTTGGTTCTCCAGCTAATTCTTTAGCTGTTTTAAAAAATTCAGCTTCATATTGTTCTCCAGCGTTTCCCCCTCCACTTAAAATAATACGAACTCTATCAAAAAGTTTAGTATCAAATTCATACATATCAAATTTACCTGAGGGGTTAGGTCCCGAATGAGGGCCATGAATTTGAATATCTTCGGGATTGAATAATTTATTGATAATTACTTTAAAATCATCAGATGATACTTTGTTAGGATTACCTAAACGTTGGGTATCAGATTGAGTTTTAAATCCCTTATCAGTATTTTTTATAATATAATCTATAGCTAATTTTGTATTTTTTGAAATCTGTCTATCAGTAATCTCAAATATTAAACTATCAAATTTAAAATCTACTCCTAAATTTGAGAGTAAATTCTCAATCAAAGAAATATCCTGTTCATCATTGATGTCAGGATATCCTTTAGGGAATTTATATGAAACTTTTCTTAAAAATTTTTCTATAATATCCATTACGCCGCTGGACTTTCTGGTGG
>Ga0315902_10007606_pt1 | contig 14775 bp, 12 predicted proteins | sample LakEriMetagenome_9_FD_203523 | JGI IMG/M metagenome (GOLD analysis project Ga0315902, IMG submission 203523) | Freshwater fungal communities from buoy surface, Lake Erie, Ohio, United States - Buoy 12 MA117 | ecosystem: Environmental > Aquatic > Freshwater > Lake > Lake biofilm | place: USA... | reverse complement strand
CGACGCAACTGCTGTCTGCCGTCGATGAATTGATCGACATCGCACGCGCGACGCGCGAGCACGCTGAGGTCTGGCATTTCAAGGCCGCGGGCCGTAGCAACTGGCCGTTGCTCGATGCGGCAGTGGCGCGCATCGAGGCGGCGCGAGCCGAAGGGCTGGACGTCAGCGCCAACGTATATCCGTACCTTGCGGGTGCATCCGGTTTCGATGCTGCCATGCCACCTTGGGCGCAGGAAGGCGGCACGGCACAGTGGCTCGAACGGCTGCGTGATCCACAGCTACGCAGTCGAGTGATCAAAGAAATAGAGGATCCCTCGCCCGCTTGGGAGAGTCTGTATGCCGCGGCAGGGTCGGCGGAGAACGTACGGTTGCTCGGCTTCCGCCGCGCGGAGTTGCAGTCGCTCACCGGACAGACTCTCGCTGCGATCGCCGCGGCGCGCGGTCGCTCGCCAGCAGAAACCATCGTCGATCTCGTGCTCGAGGACGAGAGTCGGGTGCATGCGGCCTATTTCATGATGTCCGAAGACAATCTGCGCAAGCTGCTGCATCTGCCGTGGGTCACGTTGTGCTCGGATGAAGAAGCGCTCGCACCCCGCGGCGCCTTTCTGCAGCATGTGCCGCATCCGCGGGCCTATGGATCCTTCGCCCGTTTTCTCGGGCACTACGTGCGCGATGAAGCCCTGCTGCCGCTGGCGGAAGGGATCCGTCGGCTGACATCCTTGCCGGCAGCGAACCTGCGACTCGTGGACCGCGGCTGTCTGCGCGCCGGTGCATTCGCTGACGTGGTGATCTTCGACCCCGCCGATATCGTCGATCACGCAACCTATGCCACGCCGCACCGCTTCGCCAGCGGCATGCGTCACGTGTTGGTCAACGGACAGGCTGTGCTGCGTGATGGCGTGACGACCGGCGCGCGACCCGGCCGCTTCGTGCGCGGCCCGGGTAGCCGGGCTTGACAGAGACCAATAAACTACTTCAATGTCGAAGTCATGAACGCTGCTACGAACGATCAGGCGTCATTATCCGGGTGGGCATTGACCGCTGTGCTACTGGCGCTGCTGGTTGGCTCTGCCATGTTTGTCCAGCCTCTGGTGATGGGCTCACCGTCGCCGTCAATCAAAGTGCTGGCGGTAACGACACTGCTGCCGATCGCTACGGTCGTAGCCTTGTCGGTGTTGGAGCGGCTGCTCCCGCCGGCGGGCCCACGCAAATCGTTTGGGCGTTGGTTGCTTCACATGCAGATCACGATTTTCTTCACCATGATGGTGGGGCTATCAGTCGCGGTCGCTTCGAAATTTTTGGCGACTATTGCCGGGGACTTCGGTTTGCAGCTGGGCTTGATCGATCTTCGTTTCGCAGACGGAACCGATTTATTGACGCTGTTTGGTGTCGCGTGGATCGCTGCAGTGGTCGGTGACTTCTTTTTCTACTGGTATCACCGCAGCCTGCATGTGATTCCATGGCTTTGGGCACATCACAAGATGCATCACATGGACACGGAGCTCGATGCGTCAACGCTCGCACGACAAAATTGGATTGAGGTTGTGTTTGCCGCGATCTTGATCGTTATTCCGACCGCCTTGCTGTTCAAGCTCGACACAGTGGATGCGTGGGGCATAGGCATCCTGGCGGGTGTGGTTTCCACGGTGTTTGGGACTCTGCTGACCATCGGACACGCCAACCTGCGCTGGCAGGCTGGATGGGCAAGCGTTTTGTGGTGCTCGCCGCAGGTGCACCGTATTCATCACAGTTGCCTGCCTGAGCATCAGGACAAAAACTTTGCCTTCATTCTGCCGCTCTGGGATGTACTCTTCGGATCCTACTATGGGCCGAAGCGGGGCGAATTCCCGCCGACGGGAGTTCCCGGCGAGACGGAAATCACGGGGTTTTGGGAGTCGCAGATTTTCACTCAGCGTGAATGGTGGCGGATGTACCAGGGGTGGTTGCATCGCCGTCGACAGGGTGGACGTGTCCCGTCATCGGGTTGATCCTGAACTGCTGCCGCTGATCGATGCAGGTCCGGCGCTGAGTTTCAGCGATTCGGCGATACCCGGCATTCGTCAGATGCTTGAGTCCCTGGTTGCAGGGGCTGCTCAGCCTAGCATGCACCCCAAGCGAGTTCAGGCCGTGTCGACTCGACACCCCGAGGGAGTCGGTGTGTTGGTGTTCGATCCACCCGACCGCACGAACAGGGCGGCGGTCTTGCAGATCCACGGTGGTGGGATGGTCTTGGGGTCGGCGGCGTGGAGCAGCCAAGCCAATGCCGATCTCGCCAGCGAACTGGATGTGCTCGTTGTTTCGGTTGACTACCGTCTGGCGCCGGAGAATCCGTTTCCATTGCCGCAATACGACTGTCTAACGGCGTACGAGTGGATGATCAATCACTCAGATGAATTGGGTGTCGACGCCGATCGCATCGTGATCGCCGGGGAAAGTGCCGGCGGAGGTCTTGCTGCGGCGACCGCACTAATGATTCGCGATCTCGCGCTCCCTCCACCGTGCCTGCAGGTGCTGACGTACCCCATGCTCGATCACCGTACTGGTGGAAACGAGAAGCCGGGGTTCGCCGGGACGGGTGATTTCGTATGGACGCGCGACATGAACCGATATTGCTGGGGTGCGTTGCGGGGTGCCTATGGGCTCGATGACGCGCGATCCGGATGGTTCTCCCCCGCTCTGGCGGCGAGTCTGGCGGACGTTGCGCCCGCGTTCATGGCAACCGGCGCACTTGACCTATTTCTCGAGGAGAATATCGAGTATTCCCGACGACTCTGTTCCGACGGTGTCGGGGTCGAGCTACATGTGTACCCGGGCGCCGTTCATGCGTTCGATCAGGTCCCGAGTGCCGCGGTGTCGCGCGCCTATCAACGCGATAAACGTGCGGCGATCAGTCGGGCTCTCGCGCTATAAGGAAAGCGCCGCGTAAACCAGCCGGGCGCTTTCCGCTTGCAGGTCGACGCCGCCTGGGCGCGCTGGGCCCAAGCGTTGAATCATTCCGATGAAATACAGTTTGTTAACGGGATCCACCCAGAACCACGTTCCAGCCATACCGGCCCAGAAGTAAGTGCCCTCGGCGTAAGGTGCTTGCGTCTTCGAGGGGTCGGTGTACACCGCAACATCAAACCCAAAACCGATTCCTGGGACACCCGGACGCGCAGCACTGCCGTCACCTAACACGGGGAGACCGCCGACCTGGTTGCTCACCATCAACCTGATGGTATCCGACGCGAGGATGCGCTTTCCGTCCAGCTCGCCGCCATTAAGCAGCATTTGGCAGAGCCGTGAGTAATCGAGCACCGTGGAGATCAGCCCACCACCGCCCGATTCCAAACGCCGATCATCCGTGACCGAAACCTCACCCGCTGCGGGGCGTCGGGGCATCAGCCGTTGCTGTGACTCATCCCATGCGTAGACATCGGTCAGACGGGATAGATCGCTCTGCTGAACCACAAACGACGTGTCACGCATACCTAGCGGTTCGAATACCTGAGCTCTCAGGTATTGACCGAACGGTTGCCCGGAGAGCTTTTGAACGAGATAGCCCTGGATATCGACCGCCACCGAGTAATACCAAACACGCCCGGGTTCATGCAGCAGCGGGATGGCGGCGATCTTGCCCATCATCTCGTCCAGACTCGATGACCGCAGCACTTGCTGAACGCGAAAGGCCTCGTTTATCGGATCGTCACCCGCGAGTCCATACGCAAACCCTGCGGTGTGGGTCATCAACTCGCGCATCGTCGGTGATCGCGATGGGGTGCCAATTATCGGTTTTCCGTCGGCGCCAAACCCGTCGAGCAGTTTCAGATGACTCAACTCCGGTGCGTGCAGGCTGACCGGATCGTCCAGTCGCCATTTACCTTGCTCGTACAGCTGCATCATCGCTACGCCGGTGATGGGCTTGGTCATGGAGTAGATTCGAAACAGGCTGCGTGGCGTCATCGGCGATAAGCCCGATTGCACGCCGTAGCTTCTCAGCTGTATCTGCTCGCCAACTCTGCCGAGTAGCGTGACCATGCCCGCAGCGTCCCCGTCCTCGATCGCCTGCCTCATCCGCTCGTCCAACTTCCGTAAGCCCGCAGCGCTGAACTCGCGTACGTGTTGTGTCGCCCGCGGTTGATCGTTGGCGAGTAGGGTGCCGCCCGATAACAGGATAGAAGCCAGCGAGCATCCGGCGAGAAGCAGACCGCGTATGGCGAGCATGTAGCTGACCTTGACGTTGATGTGCAGATAATTCTACATTGAAGCAATATGTCGTGGTGCACACAGTGGAAATGACACCGGCTTCAGTGACTACACCTGCTGCAAAGTCGACTGGTATCGATTTGCGCGGTGGCGTTGCCGTGATAACCGGGGCGGGGTCTGGGATCGGCAAAGCCGCTGCGCTGCGCGTCGCAGCTAGTGGAGCAGCGGTTGGGCTCGGTGATATCGCGCTGGGTAAAGTCGAGGAAGTGGCTGAAGAGATCCGTAGTTCGGGAGGTAGTGCGGTAGCTTGCCGTCTCGACGTTACAGACCCGGCTTCCTGCGAGCAGCTGGTCGCGGTCGTGAAGCAGGAGTTCGGGCGACTCGACTTTGCTTTCAACAACGCCGGTATCGTCGATACCAACCCTGCGTTGACCGCAGACACCTCGGTCGATGCGTGGAATCGTCTGATCTCGACCAATCTCACCGGTGTATTCCAGTGCATGCGCGCGCAACTTCCGGCGATGACGCAGGCAGGGGGGTCGATCGTCAACACCTCGTCGATCATGGGAACGCGGGGTACGGCGGGCGGCGCTGCGTACTGTGCCTCCAAGCACGGCGTCATCGGCCTGACCCGTGCAGCTGCGCTGGAATATGGTCGTTACGGCATTCGCATCAATGCCGTATGCCCCGGCTATGTAGCGACCCCCATGACGGTCGGTGAAGCGTCGGTCTTCAGCGACAAACAAATCGACGCTGCGATAAAGCGTTCCGCATTGAAGCGTCTCGGCGAACCTATCGAGATCGCCGACGTAGTGGCTTGGCTGTTTTCCGCGAACTCATCCTACGTCACCGGCGCGCATTTCGACGTAGACGGTGGGCTCTCTGCTGCTTGAGTTAGCTATTCCCAAGGGGGCTCTTCATGTCGATGCCAAAATATCAATACATAACCACCTCCTGCCGTGACCGTGTATTGACGGTGACGCTCGACAGGCCTGAAAAACTCAACGCAATCAACAGTACGCTGCACGCGGAACTCGCTCAGGTTTTTTACGACGCTGCGCGCGATGCAGATAGCGACGTTGTGGTCTTGACGGGGGCGGGGAAAGCCTTTTGCGCCGGGGGAGACGTCGAGTATCTGCAGGAAATGATCGATGGCGGGACACGCGGATTCGAGTTGTGTCGGATGGATGCCAAGCGCATCGTCTTCTCCATACTTGACCTCGAGAAGCCGTTGATCGCCAAGGTGAATGGACATGCCATGGGTCTCGGAGCAACCATCGCGCTTCTGAGCGACATCATCATCGCTGCGGAATCAGCAAAAATCGGCGATCCACACGTCAGTATCGGTTTCTCTGCGGGTGACGGCGGCGCGGTCATATGGCCGTATCTGATTGGCTTTGCCCGCGCCAAGGAATATCTGATGACAGGTGAGTCATTGACCGCCACTGAAGCCGCCCGAATCGGGCTCATCAATCACTGCGTACCGGACGCGCAACTCGATTCACGGATCGACGAGCTATGCGGTCGTCTGCAGCGTGGCGCGAAGCTTGCGATCCGTTACACCAAGACCACCGTCAACATTGCACTCAAGAAAGTGGCTCATTCAATCATGGATGCCAGCATCGCATACGAGTCACTGACTAATGTCTCACCGGACCATGCAGAGGCGGTTGCAGCATTTCGCGAGCGTCGGCGCCCCGAGTTCGGTCAAACGTAGTCGACTACTTGCGTGAGCGCGGCGCGCGCTTGGCAAACATCTGGCCATATTGAGCCATGGTTTGTCGCGCTCCGGCGTCGATCAGGGACAGCTCATCGACTGCGTCGAAGAACTGGCAGCCCGCAGCGATCCATTTTGCTGCCGCCTTCGGGCCGGATGCCGTAGTGCCGAATGGAACGCCGTGCTTCAGGCAAAGAGCCAGTATTTCTTTCATCGGTCCGGCAACATCCGGGTGATCGTACTCGCCCGGTCGACCCATCGAAATAGAGAAGTCGTATGGGCCAACGTAAACCATATCGACGCCTGGCGTAGTGATGATTGCCTCGGCATTCTCATATCCCTTGGCAGTTTCTATTTGAGCCACGATGCAAGTGGCTTCGTTTGCTCCTTTCTGCCACCTTCGGCCGCCGACGTCGTAGTCGCTAGCCCAGGAATAGTCGACATTGCCGAAGCAGGGGGCCCCCGCTCGCGTGCCGAGCGGTGGAAATTTCATGTACTGCGCGAGTTCGAGCAACTGGTCGCGTGACTCTGTGCGGGGAAGTTGGATGCCGACGATCCCGGCGTCGATCAATCGAGTTACTTCCGAGCGATTCAGTGAGCCGATTTTGGAGATGACGGGGACACGATTATCTCGGGCGCTCAATACAAAGTCGGGCAGCTCTCTGCTGTCGAAAATCCCATGCTCTTTTTCGATGAAAATAAAATCAAAACCGGCCCGACGGAAAATCTTCACCAGTGACGGACGCAGGTATTCGAATACCATGGCGCCTACCATCCGATCCCCGCGACGCAAGCGCTTTTTGAAGTCACGACCGAGTTGGTTGGGGTCTGAATGCCCTGCGCCTTTCGAGTGGGACTTAGCCTTGCTCATTTGGAACTCCTGTTTTGGGATGACGGCGAATTGAAACGTCGGTAGCGTTCCAGCCAAGCGCAGGACGAATCATATCTGCCCGTCGGTATGTACTCCGCACCGATGTATCCGAGGTATCCAGCCTCGTACAAGACAGTGAAGTAGTCGTCTAAGGGTAGCGTACCGGTTCCGGGTTGGTGACGACCCGGTGCATCGGCGAACTGTACGTGAGCTATGCGGCCAGCAAAGCGTCGCAGGTCTGACTCGACATTTCGACCGTCCACTGCTGCGTGGTAGATGTCGTACTGCAGTACCGCATTGGGATGCCCGACGCTGTCGATCAATTCCAGGGCCGCATCGGGACTGTCGATCAGCAGGTTTGCGTAGTCACGGGTATTCAAGGCCTCGATTGCCACACGGATGCCGAGAGGAGCGAGGGTTTCGCAACTTCGGCGCACGTTATCGCGTAGTTGATTGAGGCACGCTCGACGATTCATGCCGGGCAGTACGCGTGCTGGGCCTACGTTCACAATGTCGGCGCCGAGTGTCGATGCGTCATTGGCGGCAGCCTTCAGCGCCAGGAGAAAGTCGTCCTGGCGATGGGGTGCGCCCGACAGCCCGGCTCCCGCTTCGATGAAATCCCCTACGTCGATATTTAGAAGGGCGACCGACAGGCCCTCGTTGCGAAGTGCGGTGACATGCGCCGCGGCGCCGCCGTTCGGCGTCCTCTGGAACTCGACCGCAGAAAAGCCTGCCCTGGCTAGAGTTGGTGCGTACTCTGCCGCAGGTCGATCGGGGCAGAGAAACGTGACACTGGCACTGAACTTCAGTGCGCAGGGAGTGGTCAAGTGATCGTTTGCGCGGCTCATGCGCCGGTGAGTCCCGCCCGCTCGCGACAGGCCAGGTACAAGGCGCTGTGATCGAGTGTCCTGCGCTCCGATTCGCAGAGGCCCCGATAGAGTGACTCGCATAACGACAACATGGGCATGTCGGTACCCAATGAGGCCGCAAGTTGCTTGGCTGTATGCAGGTCCTTGAGTTGAGTCGTTGCGTGCGCACCGGGTTCGAAGCGACGAGTAATCATGCGCTCGCCATGTTGGCGAAGGATGGTTGAATCGGCAAAGCCGCCCAGCAATGCGTCGCGGACAGCCGACGGGTTGGCGCCCCCCAATTCCGACAGTACCAAGGCTTCTGCTACGGCCTCGATCGTTACGCCGACGATAAGTTGGTTGGCGAGTTTCGCAAGGCAACCGGAACCGGTGGGACCGACCCAAGTCACCTTACCGAGGGGAGCGAGAAGCGGCGACAAGTGGCTGAGCAGATCTTGTGATCCACCGGCCATGATCGACAGTGTGCCGGCTATGGCGGCCCTCTCGCCACCGGAGACGGGCGCATCGATATAGTCGATGTGAAGCGTTGCGAGTCGCTCTGCTTGTCGCCGTGCAGCATCCATCGGAATGGAGCTCATGACGATCACGACTGAGCCGGGCGCTAGGCGCTCTGCGAGCCCTGTCTCGGTAGCGGATCCGAACAGCGCTCGATCGACGACATCGCCGGTGCTGAGCATGATGATCACCGTCCGCCTGTTGCGAGGCAGACTCGCTAGCGAGTCGGCGGTCGAGATCCCTGCAGCCTTTAGCGGTGCAAGTTTCGACTCAGAGCGGTTCCAGGCGGTTACTGGGAATCCGGCGTGATGCAACCGGAGCGCCATGGGTGCGCCCATGATGCCGGTGCCCACCCACAGCACTTGATTCATGTCGTCCGCTGGTTGTGTCGCTCCCTCAGGCATCAGCGGGACGAATGCTGTAAATCTTCCGCGCTTCTTCCGGGGTTGCAGCCTCACGGCCGACCAGTTGGGCCATACGCACGGCTTCCTCGACCTGATCCCAGCTGCCTTTCGACAGCCCGCCCCTGAGTAATACGTTGTCCTCAAGACCGACACGAAGATGTCCGCCGAGCGATAGCGCCGCCATGCCGATTTTGAAGCAATTGGGTCCGATACCGATTCCAGACCAGGTCGCGTCGTGTGGAATCAGCGATACACACGCGGCCAAGTTTGCAATGTTGAGTTGCATCGCACCGGCCACCCCGAAGACGAATCCGAAGTGCAGCGGCCCCTCGAAAAGATCATGGTATTTCTGCAGCCACAGGACGGTCTCTACGTGAGTCGGGGAAAAGCATTCCATCTCAGGCTTGATGCGCTTTTCTCGCATGATCCGACCCATGTCGATGGAATCATTCATCGGGTTCAAGAACGTGTGATCGAGTTGGATCTCGCCGGTGCGCCAATTGACGATACAGAAATTGATGGAGCCCGGGTTGAGCGATGCCATTTCCGGCCGGTGCTGTAGCACGGGCTGTTTCCGCTCGATGTGAGGTGTGCCGACGCCCACGCCAGTGCTGAGATTGATAAGGCATTTGCAATTGGAGCGGATGGCGTCCATCACCTCCCGCATGATCGTGGCGTCTACCGTTGGCATCTCGGTCGCGTAGTCGCGGAAATGGACTGCGATTACGGCTGCTCCCGCGTCTTCACAGCGGCGCGCCTCGCGAGCCCACTCTTCGGGCAGGTAAGGAACAGCTGGGTTGTGACTCTTACGGGTCAGTGCGCCTGTGAGACCCGCAGTTATCACCACTTTATCTGACATCTGAGCACCCTCGTTCAAATCACAAATGACCAATTGATAGTACTTCAATGTAGACTTAAAAACATCCATGTGGCAGTACATTGGTCGAAATGATTGAGCCAGCAGCGCAGGAGCACAGGTCGATGCCAACGAAGTACGGGGATGACTTTCCACTCGGGTACCAGCACGAGTCGCCTTCTCTGACCGTGACCGAGACACACATGGTGCTTTTCACGGGAATCACCGGCGACTTCTATCCACTGCATGTCGACGCGGTTTATGCGTCGAAGTCACAGTTTGGCGAGCGACTCGTACATGGGCCACTGGTGTTCTCTATGGCTGTTGGGTTGGTTTCGTTGTCAGGCATGTTCGCGGACAGCGCTGTTGCGTGGCTCGGAGCGGACACGGTGCGCATGCGATCGCCGGTTCGAATTGGCGATACGCTGCGTGTAGTTGCGACACACAAGTCGTTGGAGCCGACAAGCAACCCGCTGAAGGGCATACAGACGTGGGGGTTTGAGGTTCTCAACCAGCGAGGCGAGTCTGTGCTGACGTTCGATCATCGTGTGATGACGCATCTGCGGCCACAAAGCGGTTGAGGTCGACAGACCCGAGCTGCAGAATCATGACGCTCGGCCGTACAGGGATTATGATGGGCCACTAAAGACCGCGGAGACTGTCAGATGCCCAAGGATGATCTGCTCAGAAACAATCCGATTCCGTTTTTTTTCCGGATTGTCTATCTGTCCAACAACTATAGGGATCCGCTGCTCCGCACGATCGAGAACGACATGGGGCTGACACGGCCAGAGTTCTCGATACTACTTTGCCTCGCTCAACGGGATGGCCTGGGGGCTATCGACGTATCCGAAATCACGCGCCAGCCGCAGAATACGGTCAGTCGCGGTGTATTCCTGTTACTCAAGAAGGGCATGATTCGCAAGGAAACTCATCGCGGCGATGCCAGGCGTTCCCACCTCCATCTCACGCCGAAAGGTGAGAAGGCCTACCACTCTTTCATCGGACTGGTTCAGTCCGCAAACGACAAGATGATTGCCGGCCTGACTAGTGCAGAGGTTCGCAAGCTCGACGCGCTGCTTACCAAGATGTGCGCCGGGGTGGTCATCGATCGCCATTGACTGCGTTTCGTCTGCTTGTGTTTCTGGCTGTAAGCCCCCCCTGAATCGCCGCCGATTCCATTTGGCGGAGCGACAATTGCTCGTCCCCGTCCATGCCTCGACGTCAAGCGGCGCCATTGGCCACTTGCACAGTTGATGTCGCGTTTCGCGCCGCTTGACAGGAGCAAAAACAACTTCTATTTTGAAGGAGATTCGATCCATATGGATGTAAGTCTCGCGTGGCAATGTAAACGGGGAGGCCAAGGTGAAGACAACCAAGTTGAGTGCGAAAAGCAGTGTTTTCGGTGCGGTGGCCATGGCCGTCGCCTCGGCCGGTCTGGTCGCGGCGGACTCGGCAGGGGGTTCCGCCGTTCTTGAGGAAATTGTGGTCACCGCGCAGAAGCGCGTACAAAGCTTGCAGGATGTGCCGATTTCGTTGACGGTTCTTACCGGAGAGCGAATCGCAAGCAACCACATCACCGACCTCGGTGAAATGAGTCAGTACATTCCCAACCTGCAAACGCGGGAAGGGACGGAAGGGGCCGAAATCGTCCTTCGTGGCGTCGGCAACTCTGGCGGCACCAATTTCGGCTTCCAATCGCCGGTCGGAATTTTCCTGGACGGCATTTACCACGGGCGCCTGAACCAAGGACGCATCGCCTACTACGACGTGGAGCGAATTGAAGTCATGCGGGGTCCGCAGAGCACCCTGTTCGGCATGAACACGATCGTCGGAGCAATTTCCGTCGTGTCGCGCCGGCCGACAGCTGATCCGGAATTGCAATTTGGCGTGCTTTACGACCCGGAGTACAACAACACCGAGCTGACTGGCGTGTTGTCCGGGCCGCTGTCCGATACCCTCAATGCTCGCTTCGCGACGCGCATCACCCAGGAAGACGGCTACGTTTACAACACGCTTTTCAACAAACCGCACGGTGGCGTTGACGATCAGTCCGCGCGGCTGACGTTAGCCTGGAATCCGAGCGATGCGCTGTCGGTGACGACTCGTATCGACTACGGCAAGCGCTTTGCGGATGGTTATAACTGGCGAGCGCTTACGGCACCCACAACCGCTACAGACCTGTCGCGAATGCTGGCCATCGATCCGCGGGCGGAGTTCTCATTCAAGAGTTTGAACACCAGTCAGGATCAGCATGATCAGCGCATCAGTTCTTTGGATGCGTCGGTTACGGTGGACTACGACTTCAATGGCCATACGCTGACGTCGATCACTGGCTACAGCAAGTTCGCCAAAAACGACTTCAATGGCTTTTCGGTGACACCGGTCAGCGTTGGCCAGATTCGCGGCGAGGAGGATTACGAGCAATACAGTCAGGAATTGCGTATCGCGTCTCCCACGAGCGGTCGCCTCGAATACATCGCCGGGTTGTATTACCAGACTAGCGATCAAGCCTATCTACGGCCCGCCGATTTCATCCTGGGCAATTTTATTCCGGCGTTGGCGGCTCTTCCGTCCGCCGGTCTGCAGACGTTCGCTCAGGACTTTTTCCAAGACTTCAAGACGTATGCGATTTTTGGCCAGGCCACTTTCAAGATGACGGATTCGTTCCGTGTTACGGCTGGGGCGCGCTACTACAAGGAAGATCAGGACGCCCGGAGCTTCCTCGATTGGCTCGTTCCCGGAACGACCGGTCAGGCTAACGCGTTGAAGAAAGGCACTCCTGCATATGCCAATGCGGACTTCGTGTTCAACACCTTGTTCGGCAACGTTGCGCATACCAATAAAGGCAGCGCCAGTGACGACGGGTTTCTGCCCGAGGTCAAACTGCAGTGGGATCCTTCGTCACAAGCGATGTTCTACGCCAGCTACGGCAAGGGCAAGAAGTCCGGGGGCTTCAACGATCGCGACTCGCGCAATATCAACTGGCAGTTTGGCCCCGAGAAGTCGACCAACTACGAAGTCGGTACGAAGCTCACCCTCTTGGACGGATCGGCACTTCTGAACATGAGCCTGTTCCAGACGAAGTTTGAGAATATGCAGCTCTCGTATTTCAGTCTGCCGCAGTTGTTGTTCATCGTCGAAAATGCGGCGAAGGCCACGTCGCAAGGCATCGAGGCGGATGCGGTATGGCGACTCAGCCGCGGTTTCGCTGTCAACGTGTCGGCAGCCTGGCTGCAGAAAGCGAAGTTTGATGAATTCCGCTCGCGTTGTGTGCCAGCGGCGACGGTCCCGACCTGTATCGCCACGCCGGCGTCGCCAACCGGCGGATTTCAGAATAACAGCGGGTTTGATTTGAATGCGCCCAAGACCACGGCGAGCGTGGGCTTGGAATGGAACGGCCAGCTTAATTCGTCCATGAGCCTCAACGGACGCCTGGACGCCAACTATCGCAGTGGCAGCCAGGACCGGCTGAACAATGCGTTGCCGGTCGAGTCGGTCACGTTTGTCAACGGTCGGGTCGGTCTGAAGATGGATAACGGCTGGTCGATCGGTCTTGTCGGCCGCAACCTCACGGACAAGCGCCATGTTGGCGGTTGGACGGGCTCTCTCTGGCCGGGCATGTACTTGGGTTCGGTTTCGGATCCACGAAACTTCTCCATTGAAGTAACGTATCGTCCCTAAGCGTTCACCCGTTCGTTTGACAGCATCCGCGGTTGGGTAGGCTCTTCGGGGCAACCCAACCGCGGAGCGTCTGCAGGTTAGGAGGTTACGCGAGTGCGCAAGCAGCTCAGGGCGCTGTCGCTCGCCTGTCTTTTGGCGGTAGCCGCCACCGCGGCGAGTGATGGGGCATCCAATTCTCTGCCCGTAAGTGCGGGGAACGTCACGCCGGAGCGACTGGCACGGAGCGTGGCGGATGCAGGCAATTGGTTCACGGGCGGCCGTGACGTCGAGCAAACTTACTTCTCGCCGTTGAAGCTCATCAATCGGTCCAACGTTGGACGCCTGGGTTATGCCTGGTCGTATGACATCGACTTCTCGACGGCATTCGAGGCGACGCCGATCGTCGTTGACGGTCGGATGTACACGAGCGGGAATCGTGGCGATGTCTATGCGTTGGACGCGAAGAGCGGAAAACCCCTCTGGATTTTCAAACCCGTTGTCGATGCGGCAATCCAGACCAGGATTTGCTGTACGGAGGTGAATCGTGGCGTAGCGGTGTGGCGTGGTCGCGTGTATGTAGGGTCGATCGACGGCTTCCTCTATGCACTTGATGCTGCAACGGGGTCTGTTGTCTGGCGGGTCGACACCATCGTCGACCGGTCGAGAGCCTACTCGATTACCGGAGCGCCCTATATCGCCAAGGAACGGGTGATCATCGGTAACAGCGGTTCTGAGTTCGACGCGCGCGGCTACGTTACGGCCTATGACGCAGCATCGGGTGAGCAGGCCTGGCGGTTCTTCACGGTGCCGGGTGATCCAAGCTCTGGTTTCGAGCACGAGGAGTTGGCGCTAGCGGCAAAGACGTGGTCGCCCGACTCGCGCTGGGAAGTGGGTCTTGGAGGCACGGCCTGGGACGGTATGGTCTATGACCCCGCGCTTGATTTGCTGTACGTGGGTACCGGCAATGGCGCGCCATGGAACCGCGCGATTCGCAGCCCAGGGGGAGGCGATAACCTTTTCTTGGCCAGTATCCTTGCGATCGATCCCGATTCCGGTCGGCTCGTCTGGCACTATCAAACCACGCCAGCAGAAACGTGGGATTACACGTCAACCCAGAAAATGATCCTTGCGGATCTGCGTATCGGTGGCCGTATGCGTCAGGTCATCATGCAGGCGCCCAAGAACGGATTCTTTTACGTTCTCGACCGACGCACGGGTGAACTCCTCTCCGCAGAACCATACACCACGGTTACTTGGGCAAGTCATGTGGATCGTCGGAGCGGGCGACCGGTTGAGACTGGCCAGGGGGATTACACGAAGCAGCCGAAGCTGGTGTTCCCGGGGCCCTTCGGTGGCCACCAGTGGCAACCGATGTCATTCAGCCGGCAGACAGGTCTTGTGTACATCCCGGTTCAGCGTATCGCGATGATTTATTCGTCGCCGACTTCCGAATTCAGCTACGAACCTGGTCGACTGAACATGGCCACTGCCTTGACCGGCTTCACTGCGGGCGGGTGGTTGTCATCCGTCACGGCGCCCGGTCTGCCACCGATTGATACCCTGCTTGCCGGGCAGCCAGATCCGAAGCCGAAGTTATCTTTGTTGGCGTGGGACCCACGTCGTGCGCGTCCGGTTTGGGAAATCGACACTACCGGGGAACTCGATCCCGCCGCGGAGTTTTTGCGGCGGGGAGCGGGAGTGATGTCGACAGCGGG
>Ga0315902_10007605_pt1 | contig 14776 bp, 11 predicted proteins | sample LakEriMetagenome_9_FD_203523 | JGI IMG/M metagenome (GOLD analysis project Ga0315902, IMG submission 203523) | Freshwater fungal communities from buoy surface, Lake Erie, Ohio, United States - Buoy 12 MA117 | ecosystem: Environmental > Aquatic > Freshwater > Lake > Lake biofilm | place: USA... | reverse complement strand
GCCAGCACCAGCACGAGGGCCGAGATGGCCAGCGTCGGGGCGACCAGCAGGCAGAGCCCGATTCCGAGGGTGATGGCTCCCGATTGCCAGGCATCGCGCTGCGCCTCGATCGTCGCCCGGCGGAACCCATGGATCAGTTCGAGCAGCCCCGCCGCCAGCAGCAGCAGTCCCACCGGCCCCGCCACGTGTTCGAACCGCAAGGGGACAAGGGCGGTCAGCAGGGCCAGCAGTGCGGCCACCAGCGCCAGTTCGGGACTTCCCCGCGAGCCCGGGTCGCGGGCCGGTTGGTTGGGTGCGGTGTGGCCGGGGGATCCGGTGGAATTCGCAATCTCGGAGGGCATGGCACCTGGGGCACAGCAGAAAACAAAAGAACCGGGCGGGACCCGCGGGGTCAGCCCCGGTTTACCATAGCAGATCGCCATTTTTGCGGGCGGCTGGCGCGGTTCGCCCGGGGCCGGCACGGTTCGGGGTCGCCACTCTCCCCGGTCGCCCGTGGCGGGGCGCGGATCCATCTATTCTCAGGGGGGGGACCCGGATAAAATTCGGTCTGAGAGGACCACCGACGTGCACCGTGACCGAAGCCAGCGTACGAGGACAATGCAGGATTATCTGGAGGAATTTGCACGCGATCGCGAATTCGTCAAGCTGCTGGGGCGGCGTGATGATGAGGTCGATTTGACGGTGGCGGCACTCGAACTGGCCCGTGATGCCGAGCCCGACCTCGACTTCGGCCCCACGCTGGCCTGGTGCGATGCCCGGGCGGCCGAACTGGCGGGGCCCCTGGCCCGCGCCAACAGCGACCAGAAGATTCTCGAATCCCTCACCGAGTGCCTGGCGGTTCAGCATGGGCTGACGGGCGATCCGGCGGCGTACGACTCTCCCGACGGCAGCTACCTGCCGCGGGTCATCGAGACCCGGCGGGGCATTCCCATCAGCCTGTCGCTGTTGTATCTGGCGGTGGCCGACCGGGCGGGGCTGGGACTCAAGGGGGTGTGTGCCCCGGGGCATTTCCTCACCCGGTTCGACACGCTGCACAAGCCGTTCTTCATCGATGCCTACCAACAGGGGACGGTGCACACGATGGCCGAGACGCTCGAACGGCTGATGAGCGAGCAGGATCTGTCGCGTGCCGAGGCCCGGCAGGCGCTCGAACCCTCCTCGCCGCGGGCGATTTTGGTGCGGATGCTCAACAACCTCAAGGCGGTGACCGCGCGGACCGAAGACTGGAAGTTGTGTTACAAGGTGCAGACGCGGCTGTTGGCGCTGCACCCGGCGCAATACAACGAACGGCGCGACTGGGGTCTGATTGCCCTCAAATCGGGCCGGCCGGGCCAGGCACTGACCATGATCGAGCAGTGCCTGAAGAGCTGTCCCGAAGATGAGCAGCAGGTGCTGCGCGACCACGTCCGGCTCGCCCGCAGCGCCCTCGCGCAATTCAACTGACGCGGACGACCGCGGTCGACGACAGACAGCCGGTGGGGGACAGGCAGGCGAAAGAGCACACCCGGCCGACCGTCCCGACCCTGCCAGCCATGGCGCAGCCAACCGTGCGCAGCCTCAAACGGCATCGCGCAAACTGTCGGTCACATCGGCCCGGCTCTCGATCGGGCTGTCGGGCGGAATCGCAGCCGGATGTCGCCCGCCGCACCCAACCTCTTCGATTTTTGAGAGGCTCTGGGGGGGGTTGCCGAGAGGGGTGCCACAGCGCGTGACCGAGCGAACCTCAGTCCGGGACAACCCCGGGGAAGAGCGGTTCGCAGTCAGCCAAGCCCAGCCGGTCTCGACCCAAACGGGGGGAAACCAGCTTCGTGGAGACTCATTATCGCGGTGGCCCAGCTCCGGGGTGAATTAGCCCCGGGGTGGACCGGGAGGTCACACGCCCAAGGAACTCAACCCCAGCCTGCAAGCAGCGGCTGGGGTGCAGTGGGGCTGGTAAGGTCCAGCCGGGATTACTTCTTGGCCGCTTCAGCCGCCGCCCGTTCCTGGGCCTTGGCTTCGAGCTTCTTGGCAATCTTCTTGGTAATCCGGGCCTTTTTCCGCATCTTGTCGCCGGCGTGATTCGCGCCCATGACGCACCTGACTCACTCAAACAGAGAACAGCAAACGGGGAACAAACGATCATCCCGGCGTCATCGACCCCGGGAAATCGCGAATCGCCAAGGGTAACGGGTTTTGGGGGGAAGTCAATTGCGAGTTGCCGCTATTCCGCCGGGAACCCCACGACCACCCCCACCCACCCTCGGTTGCAGACCAACCGCTCGCCCCGTCCCCCCGGATTCCTGTGCCCCTCGTCCCCAACAGTCGCCGCCGGGAGGGGGGGGTTCCGTCCGAGCCCTCATGTGCGGACATCGAACAAGGGAAACCAGGGCCAGTCATTGTGGGACACCACCTCGTTGACGGTCGTCGTCCAGCGAGACGATTGGGGCTAAGACGCAACCCTGAAACGACTTGCGGCGTGCGGCACGGTGGCTTCAGAAAACGGGTGGCCCCGCCGATCTGTGGCGAAAACGCCCCTCGATCTTCGCCACAAACCTTTCGCCAACCCACCGCCTACCTCGGAGAGGTTACTTCTCTCAGCCCCGGGTTGCCGCCTCAGCGGCTACCCGGGGTATGCGATCTCCAACACGCCCTGAACCCTGAAAGTGGTTCCTTTCACCATGGGTTCGCTCAAGGATCGATCCGCACGCATCAGACCGGGGGGTGGAAAGCAATCCTGCCAGGATAGAGATCGTGATGGGGATGGCGACCAGGGGTCGTCGCCTGCGCGACAACCCCAGGCTGAGGGAGGTATCGCCTACGGGGAAGTTGGCGGCTGTTGTGAATTTGGCCAAACCATCTTCGACTTTCCAACTCGCTTTACGGTAACGCTGGGCCTCGCGTGATTTGTTTAAGGCACGCTGTCTGACACTTGGGTGTTCGACAAACTGGAAGTTCGTCGCCACGTCGTGGAGTAGGCTTTCAGCCTGCTGTCGTTGGATGTGGTCGACGGGGCGAACGGCGATCGAAGTCGCCGCGTTGAGCCGAGCGGGATGGTTGGACGCTGGGGTTCGGCGATGTCTCCCGGCACGTCATCTCACATTTGTTCAACAAGTTGTCAAACTCGTTGTACGTGTGACGCTGGGCCTCGCTTGGTTTGTTGGGGGACGCGGTCTGACACTTGGGGTGTTCGACAAACTGGAAGTTCGTCGCCACGTCGTGGAGTCGGCTTTTAGCCTGCTGTCGTTGGATGTGGTCGACGGGGCGAACGGCGATCGAAGTCGCCACGTTGAGCCGAGCGGAATGGTTGGACGCTGGGGATCATCGATGTCTCCCGGCACGTCATCTCACATTTGTTCAACAAGTTTTCAAACTCGTTCTACGTGAGACGCTGGGGCTCGGACAGTGCCTCGCCCGCCTATCGTTCTGCTCCACTGACCGCAGTTTCCAATTGCTCCCAGAGACAAACCCACGGTATCGTGAAGAAGTCAGGTTCGTCGTTGGTCTGTTGAATGTGTGGCCAGTCGAAACCTTGTTTGTGTCAGAGGATGTCGATGACGATTGAAGTCGAGCGCGAGACGGACGGTCGGTGGATAGCCGAGGTCGTGGAACTTCCCGGCGTGATGCTCTACGCACCCACTCGGGACGAAGCGATCGCCCGTGTCAAGATTCTGGCCCTGCGGGTCTTGGCAGATCGTCTCGAACACGGTGAGTCGATTCCCGAACTGAATGACGTGTTTGCTGTCCCTGTCTGAGCCAGTGGTCAGCCACCAAAGCCCGGTTGGTACTCGCCGCACTGTTGCGGCTCGGCTGGAGCATCAAACGTCAAACGGGGACGTCGCATCGTGTCTTGTCACGGACTGGTTGGCCAGACTAGGTATTTGCATTCCATGATCACGAGGAGGTTGGTCCGCGTATGCTGGCCCGCATCGCCAAACGGACCGGACTGACACCCGACAGCCTCTGAGGCGCTGATGGGAAGGGAGGTCTCACTGTGCCGACATGGCTTACTTGGATTTCGGCCGGCTGCTCGCCCCCCCCTTCCGTTTACACCCCTCCGAACAATACTTCACCTCCTCCCAACACCGCTCCCACTTCTTCCGCCAGGTGAAGGGCCGCTGGCAGACGGGGCAGAGCTTGGTGGGGAGGGGGCCTTTGCGCGGCGGCATGGGGGGGATTGGTTGCGGGGGGATGGGGGATGCGAGCGACGGCGCGACACCGGCGGGGGGTGGGCCGGGCGTGATCACACCCCGGCTCCCGCGGGGAAGACCGGGGGGCCGGGGTGTGGGTTGTGAGTCGGTGGTGGAGACGGCGACGAATCAGACGCCGAAGAACTTGCCGTAGTTCTTCTTCACCGCCTCGATCCCGGCATTGATGATTCGCACGTCGGCTCCGACGGAGAGCATTTTGCACCCCTTCTCGACGCACATCCCGGCATAGTCGGGGTTGACGGGGACGACTCCCCAGGGCTTCTTGTGCTTCTGGCACGCCTTCGAGATCTGGTCGATCGCCGCGAGGCACTTGGCATTCATGAAGTCCCCCGTCACCCCCAGGCTCTGGCTCATGTCGGCGGGGCCCAGGAAGATGAGGTCGACGCCGTCGATGGCGGCAATCGCGTCGACGTCAGCCAGCGCCTCGGTCGTCTCGATCTGGATCGCCACGAAGGTCTCTTTGTTCGCCTGCGCGGTGAACTGCGGGGCGGGAACGGTCGCGAACCGCGCGTCGTAGCCGGCGGTGTTGAGACCCCGGTTGCCGCGCGGGAAGAACTTCGCCCAGCGGACAAACTGCTCGGCCTCCTGGGCGTTGCGGATCTGGGCGGCCATCACCCCCCCGGCCCCCGCCTCGAGGGCGCGGGTGACGGCGGCGTAGTCGGTCGGGGCGAGACGGGCGAAGGTGTCCATCCCCTGGCTGCGGCAGGCGAGCGTGCCAATCTCGAGCCGTTCGGTCGAGTAGCTCATGTGCTCGAGATCAAACCAGACCGCCTGGAACCCCCCATGCATGCCGATCATCTGCAGCAGGTTGTGGTGCACAATGCGCCCCGCCGCGGCCACCATCAACAGTTCACCCTGGGCCAGTCGTTGCTTGATCGTCTGCATGCTTCGCAATTGCCTTTCGTGGCCCGGAGGGCCTGCGGGGAGGGACTAAAGGAGGGAGGAAACCGCAGTGTCTTGTGAGGGGGAACCGCTGTAAAGCGTGGGCCTCGGGCTGGTCTGTCTGGCGTCGACCGTTGCGTGGGTTGACCCCCGTGAAATGCCTCTGTGGGTCGCTACCCCGGGTTACGGGACCAGACAGGACTCAGGCCGCGGACGGCGTGCTGGCGCTCGGCGGCGGGTTGCGTGGGGTCTGGACCGTGTGGAGCGGGTGGCATCATGCGGTCACGAAGAAAGTCGTTTTCATGAGCCGAGTCGAAGCCAGATCCCCCGTATGCATTCCCTTCAGGAATGAAGCGCTCTTGGGGATCGGACCCGGGGTAGCCCGGCGCTGCGCTGGGCAACCCCGGGCTAGGGTATGCATTCCCTTCAGGAATGGTTCGGCCGGGTGGTTGGAGGGCAAGGGAGGAGGTGAATTGTGGAGCCGTTGGGGGAATTCGTCATCGAACCCCCATCGGACGTGCTCTCCGGGCCGGGATCGCACACCTCCGCATGTGGCGCCTTGGACCTCATCGCCACCCTTCGATCACAGTCCCTGTTTCTGGCTATGACAAAGCACGGGTCACCTGGCTTCACCGAATGGGATCTGTCCCCGGGGTTGCCAAGACGGAATTTCCGGGCCCCTCTCGAACCCACCCTGCCGGTTTCCCCCGGTCCGCGGTCTGGGAAAACGATGGCGAATGGGGGTGAACGGCCGCCCGGCGTCGCGGGGAGTGTCTAAAATGGAAGGTGAGTTCCCCAGCGCAGGAGACTGCCATGTCTGTCCCGACGGTGTTTGAGCCCCCCGACCTGTTCCAGCTCGACGATCTGCTGACGGCCGAAGACCGGGCGTTGCGGCAACGGGTCCGCACCTGGGTCGAGACCAACTACCTGCCCGAGATTGCCGAGTGGAACGAGCGGGCCGAGTTTCCCCTGCAGCGCGCGCTCCAGATCGCCCAGTTTGGGGCGTTCGGAGGAAACATCACCGGGTATGGCTGCGCGGGGCTGTCGCCGTTGCAGTACGGCCTGGTGATGCAGGAGCTGGAGCGGGGCGACACCGGCCTGCGGACCCTCGCCTCGGTGCAGGGGGCCTTGGCGATGAATGCCATTCATCTGTTCGGCAGTGAAGAGCAAAAGCAACGCTGGCTGCCGGCGATGGCCCGGGGAGAGAAGCTGGGCTGCTTCGGTCTGACCGAGCCCGACTTTGGCTCGAACCCCGCCGGCATGACCACGACAGCCACGAAGACCGACCGGGGCTATGTGCTGAACGGCCGCAAGCTGTGGATCGGGCTGGCGACCCATGCCGACGTGGCGGTGATCTGGGCCAAGGTGGCGGGGTTACCCGGCATCGATCCGTCGTCCCCCAAGGCGATTCGCGGGTTTCTGGTGGAACGGGGAACTCCCGGGTTTCACCCCACGCTCATCGAGCAGAAGCTGTCGATGCGGGCCGCGTTGACCTGCCGCATCGAATTCGCCGACTGCCACGTGCCTGCCGAGGCGCTGCTGCCCGCCTCGAACGGGTTGAAGTCGCCGCTGTTGTGCCTGAACCACGCCCGCTATGGCATTGCCTGGGGAGTGCTGGGAGCCGCGGTCGCCTGCTACGACGAAGCCCGGCAGCACGCCCTGCGGCGGATCCAGTTCGGACGCCCGCTGGCGTCGTTCCAGCTGGTGCAGCGGAAGCTGGCCCTGATGGCCACCGAGCTGACCAAAGCCCAACTGCTGGCATTTCGGCTCGCGCAACTGAAGGCGCAGGGGCACGCCACGCACGTGCAGATCTCGATGGCCAAGCGGAACAATGTCGAGACCGCCCTCGAGATTGCCCGGACCGCGCGCGAGCTGCTGGGAGGCATCGGCATCCTGGGGGAACACCAGTCGTTCCGCCACATGAACAATCTCGAAAGCGTGAAGACCTACGAGGGGACCGACGACATGCACCTGCTGATCCTGGGAGAACACCTCACCGGAATCCCGGCGTTCTCGGGGTGACAGCTGCCGGGAGGAGCTGGTTGGAAGATGCGGTTGGTCCGACGGCCTGTCGTGATCCGTTGGGATGGATGGCCCGGACTGTCTGTTTTCGTCCAGCCGGGCCAGAGCCCACAGAGACCGAATGGTCCGAATCCCCCCGGCGCAATGGGCTGTGCAACGAGTGATTGGGTTGCGGTAGAATTTCGTCGTGATGTCTGACCTGGAACTGACCAACACCCCCCTTGCGTCTTCGCCCGAACCGCGGTCCCCGACGGCGAGTCGCTGGCGGCCGCGCCTGCCGCGCACTCCCGGCCGGCGGCTGGTCTTCTTGGCCCTGTACCTCGGTTTCTGCTGGGGGGTCGTTTGGCTGGGGGTGCGGCTGTTTTGGCTGGTCGGCTCGGCGGTTCCCTTCTCGCAGCGCCCCAGTGCCTGGGATCACTACTACCCACGGCTGCGGCAGGCGGGACTGGTCGAGCAGCCCGCGGCACGCCCCGACAAACGGTTCGATCTGCTGCTGTTGGGGGGCTCGGTGCTCGACCCGGCGTGGGGAAGTGTCGGGGCCGAGCTGGAACGCCGGCTCGAATCCCGGCTGCCCGGACGGTGGCGGTTGGCCAACCTCGGCCAGGCGGGCTTCACCTCGCGCGACAGCCTGCTGCAGTACCAGCATCTCGCACGGCAGCGGTTCGATCTGGTGGTGGTCTACGACGGCATCAACGACACCCGCCTCAACTGCTGCCCCCCCGAACTGTTCCGCGACGACTACACCCACGCCATCTGGTACCGGCAGTTTGCCGAGGAACTGGCGGGGGGCACCCCCTCGCTGTCGCGGGTGGCGGTGGCGGGGGTCCGCAGCGCGTTGGACCGCAACCGGTTGGGGACACCCGAACCCGAGCTGCTGGAATTCGCCGCCCAGCCGCAGACGCCCCGCTGTCTGCGGGCGAACCTCTCGACCCTGTGCGACCTGGCGGTCGAACGGGGTGATCCGCTGGTGCTGCTGACGTTCGCCTGGCACATTCCCCCCGAGTACACGCTGCAGAAGTTTGGCGATGATCTGCTCGACTACGCCCCGCAGGGGAAGAACCGCTGCGCGGCCGAGTTGTGGGGGAAGGCCGAGTATGTGGCCCACGCCCTGCGCCTGCAGAACGACGAGATCCGCGCGCTGGCCGCCGACTGGCACACCAGGTCGAGCACCGCAGCGGAGAAGCCCCCCCAGAATCGACCCGAGACCCCACCGGTGCGGCTGCTCGACATGGAAGAGCGGTTGCCCCATACGGGAGAGATCTTCATCGATCCGTGTCATCTCACAGAGCGGGGAAGTGCGGAGTTTGTGGAGATCTTGTGGCCCGTGGTGGCCGAGGCGATTGAGTCGTTCGAACGTGGCGAGTTCTCGCGGCGTTGAGGTGTCTCACCGGGGTCAGGCGTCATGCCATCGTGGAATTCGCAGCAGTACCTGAAGTTTGAAGCCGAGCGGACGCGCCCCTGCCGGGACCTGGTCGCGCGGATCCCGCTGCTGACTCCCCAGCGCATCGTCGATCTCGGGTGTGGTCCGGGGAACAGCACGCGGGTCCTGGCCGAGCGGTGGCCGGGGGCCGCGTTGTGGGGGCTCGACAGTTCTCCCGAGATGATCGCGGGGGCGCAGCGGTCGGGGGTGCCGGCCACGTTCGAGTTGGCCGATCTCGGCACATGGCGGCCGCAGCCGGGGCAGTACGATCTGCTCTTTTCGAACGCCGCGTTGCAGTGGGTGCCGGAACATGCCGAGGTGTTGCCCCGGCTATGGGCCGGGCTGGCCCCGGGGGGCTGGTTCGCGATGCAGGTGCCGTGCGACCTCCAGGCCCCGGCCCATCGGTTGGCGCGCGAGCTGGCGGGCTCAGCGGCGTGGCGGGGGAAATTTCCCGACAGCGGCGTCCGGGAGTGGCATGTGCCGGCCCGGGGCTTCTATTACGACCTGCTGGCCCCGCGGAGTGCGGAGCTCGACCTGTGGCAGACGACGTATCTGCATGTGCTGCCCGACCACGCGGCGATTGTGGAGTGGTATCGGGGGACGGGGCTGCGGCCGTATCTCGACCTGTTGTCGGCCGCCGAGCAGCACGATTTTCTGAGCGACTATGGCCGGGAGATCGTCCGGGCGTATCCGCCGCAGGGAGATGGCCGGGTGATCCTGCCGTTTGACCGGTTGTTTGTGTTGGCCCGGCGGAACTGACGACTGATCGGCCGACCGCCGGCGGTGTGCGAGTTGCCGCAGTGCGTTTTTTGTGGGGGCGAAAAAAAACAGCCGACGATTGCTCGTCGGCTGTTTGTGTCATCCGTGGGGAAGACAGAATTCGACCCTAGGCGGGGCGAACGTTCTCAGCACGGGGACCCTTGGGGCCACGGCCGGGGGTGTAGGTCACCCGCATGCCTTCACGCAGATCATCAAAACGCACGCCTTCAACATTCGACGAATGGAAGAACATGTCCTTGTCGGTTCCGGTCTCGATGAAACCGAAGCCCTTGTCAGTCAACCGCTTGATTTTTCCCTCAGCCATTCGTCGCAACTCTCGCAAAGCGTTTCTGTGAGGGAAGTCGGGCCGCGATCGGCCCCAAAGCTCCACTCACAGGAAAGAGGTTACCAGAGTTGAACCTGTTTCACAAGACCAACAATTCTGCGTTGATGCGTTGAAGATGAGTCTTCCCAAGAGCAGACGCGCGGTGGCCCTGGTCACAACCGGCTGCAACGATCCCCCGGCCTGAAGGGACTTGCCCTCCGTGCCGAGGCCCCGCCCCACTCCAATTCGCTGACCGTCCGTTGACGGAATCTCCCCGTCGGTCCTGACGCCAGGGCAGATCGCAGTGCGTGTGTCTGCTGGTGCCGCTGGTGGTTTGGCGAATTGATTTCTCTGCGGCAGGCCCCGTGCGATTGCTGTGCGGGAACGTGGCCGGCGTGCTTGCAGACGGTGCGGGTTCATCAGAAAAAGGCTGGCCCTTTGCCGTTTTCGCGAGTGAGTATCGCGGAATCAGGCCGGCCGGCTGTGGTGTGACCTGTCGTTCCTGCGCGCGCTGGAAAGTGCGACGGGTTGGCGACCTCGAACCGATCGCCAATCCGGTCGGGAATTCACCGGGAGAGTGGGTTGAACCGGGGGAATCGCAACTGGACCCACTCCCGAAGCGCGGGTATTCTGAAATCTGAGCGAGTGTTCCTGGCACCCGTCGGCCGGGGGCCGTCATGGTGAGGTGGAATTGAGATGAGTGCGATGTTGACTGGAATTCGGCTGTCGGTCCACTGGCTGTGTCCACTGATTCTCGGGGTGCTCTGCTGTGGACTCTCGCGGGCATCTGCCGACCCGCAGGAAATCGTGGTCTCTCCCGCTGACGATTTGAAGGCCGCGTTCGAGATGGTCCCCGAGGGGGGGCGCATCGTGCTGAAGTCCGGAATTCACCGACCTCCGGGGGCGTTGCGGCTGGAGCGCGCGGGGGTGACCTTGACGGGAGAGCCGGGGGCCGAGCTGCATGCGACCGAAAACCTCACCGCCGCCGCGATGCTGACGGTCTGCGCCGACGGCGTGCGGATCAACGGGCTCGTGTTCGATGGGGGTTTCGTCCCCAGTCGGGCGATCCGCAGCGAACAGACCACGCGGAACCTGCGGATTGAGGATTGTGAGGTTCGTTACTGGGGCAAGCATGGCATCGATCTCGACGGGGCCGAGCAGTTGGTTTTGAACTGTCACATCCATCACTGTCTCTCGAAGGCCGAAGGAATCCGGACCGACGCGCACGGTGTGGTGACCCTGCATGCGAACGGCTTGCGGATTGAGCGGTGTCGGATCAACAACTGTTCGGGCGACTCGGTTCAGGCCGATCGTGGGTCCTGGCAGAATGTGGAGATCGTCGATTGCGACATGTCGCTGGAACCGCTGGCGAAATCGATGGGGGGGTTTGCCGAGGGGGACCTGGTGGGAGAAAACGCCTTCGACTCGAAACGGGAATCGAATCTCCCCCGGGGGAAGGTGTTGATTGAGAAGTGCCGCATGTGGGGGTTCGACGGGTCGACTCAGCAGGGCAACTGGGCGGCGTTGAATCTCAAGGAGAATGTCGAGGTCACGGTCCAGGGCTGCACCGTGGAGCGGTCGCAGATTGGAACCCGGTTCGCCGCGGTGCGACGGGGATCGCCGCTGATCGTCCACATGGAGGACTGCGACTTCAGCAAGTGTGGTGTCGCGTTGCGTTTTGAAGATCTGCGGGAGGGACCTGACGCGCTCATTCCGGAGTTGTCGGTTGACGACTGTCGCATTCGGGACTGCAAGTTGCATCTGATGTTCCTCGGCTACAGGCGCGGATCCGGGCAGGGCCCCTGGCAACCGCCGAATGGAGTGTTCATCCGCAATTGCGTGTTTGCTCCCAGGATTCGTCTCGCTGTGGGAACGGGTGACCCCAAAGTGGTCAAGGAGGCGACCCGTCAACTGGTGATGTTGGGGAACAACCAGGAGCAGGACGTGCTCGATCATGGTGCGGGAGCGGGCGACTCCCCCTCCCAGGCGGCACGCGGATCCAAGGGTGTGACCGGCGGCAGAGGGGGAAAGGCGGAAGCATCCAATGAGAGCGGCCCGGTCTGCCCAAATGACGAATCGCATCGGGGCAAGATCTATCGCCGGGCGGGGGGCAAACTGCACTGCCGCTGTCCCGCCTGTGGTGCGTTGTGGACCTTGCCCGACAACACCGCCAAGCCCGCCCCGACAACCCCGGAGCCGAAACCCGCCCCCGCGGCCGAGAAGGGGGCGCCCGGGACCAAACCCGCGGCCAACAGCGGCAAGACACCGGCCTCCGCTTCCAAATAGAGCTGCGGGGTTCACGCATCCAATCGCGGCCTGCGGTCTCGGGAATCGACGGCCGTTACCCCGACGACAGCTGCCCTTCCCGTCGCGCACACGCTGGCCGACTTTCGGTCGCCGTCAATCTGGGAAACCTACGCAGCTTCAGGGGGCTTCGTCGAACTTCCCCACGTTCACCGGGGGACAGCGACGATGCTGAACGAAAGGCGTGGCGGCTGCGCCTGTGGAAGGTCTCGTCCCGCAGCGGAACGCGCCCCGGTTTCACCCAGCGAGCAGGGAGGCTCGTGCGATGGCCTATCGTCCCATCCGGTCGTGGATTGCCAACCGCATCGCCCGGCATGCTGTTTTGCCCATTCTGCACCGCCGACAGGCACTACAGTTCGAACAGCGCTGCCTGTCGGCCCGCCGGGTGCAACTCGACCTGCTGCAGAAACTGGTGCATTTCGGCGGTGAATCCGCTCTGGGACGTGACTTCGGCCTGGGCCACGTCCGCTCGGTGGCCGACTTCCGCCGTCAACTCCCCATCGCCGGTTACGATCACTTCGTTCCCTATATTGATCGCGTGGCAGCGGGAGAAACCTCGGCCCTCTTCCCGGCCCAGGAAGAAATTCTCACGTTCGTGCAGACCAGCGCCACCACCGGGAAGCCCAAGCTCTTCCCCGCCAACCGCACCTGGTTCCAGTATTACCAGCGGGGTTGGGATGTCTGGGGCGTGCAGGCCTTCACCGATCATCCCGACATGTTCGGGTTGCCCATCCTGCAGCTCAGCACCTCGTGGAAGCTGGGAACGACGTCGGGTGGCCACAATATTTCGGTCAGCAGTGCCCTGATCGAGCGCTATCAAAGCCACTTCGTCCGCAAGCATTATGCCCTGCCTCCGCAGGTCACCCAGATTAAAGACTCCAACGCCCGCGGTTATACGATTGCCCGGATCGCCGCGATGGGTCCCATCGGACTGATGAGCACCGTCACCCCGTCCCTCTTCCTGCGGATTGCCGACTGCGTGCGCGAGTTTGCCCCGCAGTTGGTGCACGATCTGCAACACGGAACCCTCGACCGGGCATTCGACATTCCAGCCGAGATTCGCCCGGTGCTGGAACGCCTGGTCGCCCGGCCGATGCCCCGGCGGGCCGCCGAACTGGCCGACATCCTGAAGGCGAACGGGCAGCTTTTGCCGCGCGACATTTGGGCTCCCAAGCTCATTTCGTGCTGGCTGGGGGGGACGGCGGGGTTGCAGTCGGCCCGCATTCCCGAGGTCTGGGGGCCCGCGCCGCTGCGCGACCAGGGGCTGCTCTCGTCCGAAGGCCGGCACACCCTCCCGCTCGCCGACGGGGTCCCGTTTGGCCCCCTTACCGTCGACGCCAACTTCTACGAGTTCATCCCCGTCCGCGAGGCCGGGTCGGCCCAGCCCGTGGTGCTCGAACCGCATGAACTGGAGGAAGGGCAGGACTACCAACTGATCTTCTCGACCTTCGGCGGGCTCTACCGCTACGACATCGGCGACATCGTCCGTTGCCGGGGTTGGTACGGCGAGGCCCCGGTGCTGGAATTCCTCCAGAAATCCGGGGGGTACTGCGACCTCGAAGGGGAAAAACTCTCGGCCCACACCGTCTGTGCCGCGATGGCCGCGGCGGAACAGCAAGCCGGCCTGTCGCTCCGGCACTTCACCGTGGCCCCCTTGCGGCGTCCCCAGGAACTCCCCCGTTACGCGGTGCTGATTGAACAGAATGAGGTTCCTGATCTCGACCAGGGACTGCGGCTGGTGCGGGCCTTCGATCAGGAACTGCGCCGGACCGTGCTGATTTATGGCAACACCCGCAACAACCGGATCCTGGGGGCTCCGCTCTTGGTGCGGCTGGAGCCGGGGTCGTGGACCCGGCTGATCGAGGCCGAAGTGCAGGGACGCGGGGCCAACGAGACCCAATACAAGCACAAGCCGCTGGTGGCCGATCTGCACTATCTCAAGAAGCTGTCTGTGGTCGACCTCCACGACTCGGCGGCGGAGCCGATGGTCCGCCGGGCCGCCTGACTCGACCCCACTCCCCCCTTCGAAGGCTGACGGTCGGTCCGCCCTCGACAGGACGAACAGCCCCCACCACCTTTCAGAGAGTCAGTTCCAGGGCACCCCCCGACACCCGACGGGGGGTGCCCTTCGTCTTTGATTTCCCGGGCGGCTCGCGGCGGGGGTTTCGCACCCGATGGCTTGGGAACCGGCCGGGAGAGAGGGTTGTTGGGGGCCCCTCATTCGGAGGACGCAACCCGTGGCAACCTGGGGGGCTTGCGTTGCTGCGCGAGACGCCTGCCGGAAGCGCAGGCCCCGGAGAATCGCCGGGGAGAAACCGGGTCTCGTGTTGTAAAGCCATTTCAGAAAACGACTTGCGATTCGATTTATGGCCCGGGCCACACGCCCGGCATTCCAGAAATTTCAGGCACAATCGCTACAGTCTGCCCGATCCGCACGCCGATATCTTAGCTAGGTCCATTTTCCTGCGCGACGTGTCCGGCAGGAATCTTCGGAAGGGATGCCTCGGTGGGACTCCCAGATAGCGAAGGATACTCTGATGCGGATTCCATCCTGGAAAGCTCTGGTTCACGGCCTGCTCAGCGCGGCATTCTGTGGGTCAATCGCGACGTTCGGGGGCCCGGCGGCCGCTCAGGACGCCCTGCCTCCTCAAGGGGCCTACCCCCCTGGCTATGTGGCCGGGGCGGAGGCCATGGCTGAGCCAATGCTCGGCCCGGGGATCTACGGCAGTGCCGAAGGTCCTCCTCCCAACGCCTGGCCGGGGGTCAACCCCTACCCCGCGGGCAATTACGAACGTCTCGCGAACGAACGCGGGATCTGGGAGTACGAAGACAACCGGGACCAGCGCCGGAAGTACAAGTTCGGCATCGATTACATCC
>Ga0315902_10007603_pt1 | contig 14778 bp, 8 predicted proteins | sample LakEriMetagenome_9_FD_203523 | JGI IMG/M metagenome (GOLD analysis project Ga0315902, IMG submission 203523) | Freshwater fungal communities from buoy surface, Lake Erie, Ohio, United States - Buoy 12 MA117 | ecosystem: Environmental > Aquatic > Freshwater > Lake > Lake biofilm | place: USA... | reverse complement strand
GACAGCCTTCGGCATGCTTCAGACAGTGGGGCAGCAACAGCATCCGTCGGTGAAAGGGGATCGCCAGGAATTGCTGCTTCCAGAAAAAGTTTCCGATGAGCACCATGACAAAGCCAAGGAACTTCTCGGGCAGTGCCATCCGGTTCAGCAAATCACGCCCGAACCGTTCGAGTTCGTTCTTGGTGAACGGCTTCGAGCGATCGAGCGCTCGGGCGTACTCTTCCGCCCCACGCTTGATTGCCTCGCGTTGTTCGAGAGTCTCGGGGACCGCCTTGAGGTGGCTGGTACTGCGACGCCCCCCCGCCGCATTGCGCGAGGGGTCGGAGGCCGCCGGGGGAGTAGACGAAATCGCCGGGGACGTTGCGTCGGCATTCCCGGGCAAATCCAGGACATCGGCAGCGTGGTGATGGTCGCTCGAAGACATCGACAGGCTCACTCCACGTGGACTGGAATCAAAGTGGGGCCGGCATGCTCGTGTCGCGCGATTGGTTGAGGCGCGTCACGAACAGACCCAGCTCCGCTCTTCCCCGGTTGGTGTGCCGGTGGCATTCACCCTGGTCAGGTTTCTCTCGGTCAACTCGTTCCCGAACCGTTGACTGCCTCACGTTGCTTCAGCCAGGCACAACCCTGACGAAGAGCTGCGACGCCGAAAACGAGAGGGTACAACTTTTCGAAGTACCAAAGTTTAGCGAAGTAGAGGCCAATTGGCGACGGAGTCTGCCATTCATCGCGGTCGACAGCGGCCGCCAGCCAGGACAGGGCCCGTTCGACCGCCTCGGGGGCAACCGTGTCTTCCGGAGGTGCGGAACAGAGCGATTCCACCGCCCAGGCGGTCTCTTCCAGCGAGGAGGCGGCACCGGAGCCCCCTCCAAATCCACCGTCGGAATTTTGCCCCTGCAGCAACCAGCGGACCCCCCTCTGGCACATGCTGGACTTCCAGACCCCGAGGTCCTGACAGGCGAGCAGGACCCGGGCTGTGCCATACGTGGGATTCTCGTCGCCCGGGGAGTCCTGGTTCCCAAACCACAGCGGAAGCCAGGCCCCATCGTGCCGTTGGACCCGGACGAGGTATTGCAACCCCCGTTCACGGGCCCGGGTGGCTCGGGGAGCCAGGTCTCGATGGCTGGCCAGGGTCCCGGTCTCGGCAAGCCGGGAGATCACCCGTCCAAGGGCGCGCAGGGCGTGGGCCGTGAGGTCGGGCGCACTCCGGTCGAAGGGGAGCAGGCCCCAGCCCCGACAGAACGTCGGCCAGCCCCCGTCGCGGTTTTGCAGATCGAGCAGCCATCGGGCGCCCCGCGCGAGCGCCGCATCCAGATCGGGGTCGGGACCTCCCCGCGCCAGTTGAACCAGAGCCAGCAGGGCGCCCGGGGTGTCGTCGGCATCGGGGACCCCTCCTGAGAGGTCCGTCCAGGCCCAGCCACCCGGGTCGGCATTGGTGTAGGGATGAACCTCATTCCATTGCTGTCCCAGCAGCCAGGAACGCAGCGCAATGATCCGTTCCCCGGGAAGGTCCGGCCCCAGTCCATGGATGGCCAGCGTGGTTCCCCAGGTCGCAAGGTTCGTGTCGATGGGCCAGCTGCCATCTTCCCGGATCGAGTCTTCCAGGAATCGGATCGCCGACTCGACGACGGGATGCCCGGCCTGGTTCATCGCAGCCAGGCTCATCGCGACGAAGCTGGTGAGTGGGGTGGCCTCGAGATAACCACCGGAAGCAGGCTGAATGCGCTGCAGCACCTCCAGGCTGGGGCTGCGGGCCCGTTCACGCAGCAGTCGCGTCACGGGATTCCAGGGGGGGGAATGGTGATGCCGGACCTGGCCAATCGCAATCAGGGCGGGAAGCGCGTAGCTGACGACCGGCAATCTCAGGAACCGGTACAGTCGTGCCGGCAGGCAGGCGAGCTCAAATGGCAGCGGAGCGATCTCGCGCCAGGGAACCATCCCGGCCAGTGCACAGTGGGTGAGAATGGGAATTGAAAATGTGTGATCGCGCCCATAGCGGGCGAGGAGGGCAGGGCGGCCCCCTGCAGCACGAAGGTAGTCTTCAGCACGCTGAATGGGAGCCGCTGCAGGTCCTGTTCCCGGCGGACCACAGGCGACAAAAGTCGCGTGGGCGAGCATGGTCGTGGAGATATTGCTGTGGCTGCGGACTGTGTCTCCCCAGCCACCATCGGGATTCTGGTGTGCAAGCAGCCAGTCGAGACCCCGGGAGATCAAATCGGGGAATTTGCGGGACGAGTGCAATTCGACCTGCCGCAGCGCCATGACCGCGGTCGCCGTCGAGAGGGCCGAACTCGACAGCTCTCCCACCCAGTGCCCCTCGGGAGAGAGTTCCGACAGGAGCAGCCCACGCAGTCGTGTGTACGAACGAAGGGGGTCGATCATGCTGCGGACTTCACCGGTGCGGACGAATCGTCAACCACTCTGCGGCAATACACGGGGGGGACAAATCGAGGCGCAATCCCCGGATTTCGAGATTTTGCGATGTTCGGTCTTCGAGGTGCGGTTCCTGGAGTGAAGGCATCTGCGAAGCCGATGGCCATCATCAACAAACAGAGCGAAGAGCCCCCCAAATCGGGGACTCTTCGCTCCAAACACTCGATGCGGCCTGCCAGGATCTTCTCTGGAAAGACTCCAGGCAAGTCCCGCAAGGTTCATTCTCAGGACAGTCTCGCCTCACTCTGGGCCTGGCCCAACCATTTCGGTGGAACTGGTCGGCTCGACTCGTCGAGGCTTCCGTCTCCGGTCAAGGCCTCCTTGTCCGGGACTTCACCCGGGCCTGAAAATGTGGACCCGGAGAGGCGAAACTACTTCGCCATGTCCTTGAGAGCCTTGAGCGGAACCACGCGCACCTTCTTGCTGGCGGGCTTGGCAGGACGATCGACCAGCTTCTTGGTGAACGGGTCGATGACCCCCTTCTTGGCGGGCTGGGCGGGACGAACGCGGATGCTGATCTTCACCAGGCCGGGGATCTGGATCACTCCGGGACCCTTCTTGCCGATGTTCTTCGCAACCAGTTCGGCAACAGCGTCCAAAACCTTGACGACATCCTTCTTCGAGACCTCGGTCGACTCCGAGATGCTCTTCAGAAATTCCGACTTGCTGATTGACTTGGGCTTGGCGGCGGCCATCTTCACCTCCTGAATGTGAGCCTGTGTGCCTGTTTTCCGGCCCTTTGCTGGGCGTCTGGGGGAGAGTTAATCTGTTGTGAGAGTGATTGTCAATGATTTCAAACCGTTTTTTTACCCGTTTTTCTGCACCTTTTTCCAGATTTTGACCCTGTGATTCCCTTGTGTCACAATCTTCTTTCTGCTTTTCCCCCTCCCGCGAGATGACAACATCATGGTTTCAACCTGGCAACACACGGCCTGCCGACGGGTGGCGGAAGTTCCTGGTCTCATCTTGCCAGCACGAATCCGACGGGCCCTCTGGCTCGTCGGATTCGTGTTCTGCCTGGGCTGGTTGCTCTCGTCCCGTGAAGCGCATGCCGATTGGCTCGATCGATGGCTGCAGGGAGGACAGGTCGCTCCAGCCATCGAACAGGCTCGTCGTTTGCCCACCCCGGCCGAGGCGTCCGACGCGCTCCGGCGGGTTGCCGCCTGGCAGCGCTCGCGCGGTGATGTCGAGGGGGCCGATCGCACCTTGCAATACCTTCCCGATCGGCAAGAACGCAGTCGTGAACGGGAACGGGGGGTCCGGGCCCCCCGGGATGACAGCGGATCGGGACAGGGCGGGGCCAGCGTGGCTGACTTCTCCGAACTGATCGACCTGATCACAAGCACGGTGAGTCCCTCCACCTGGGAATCGCTCGGCGGAGTGGGCAGTGTCCGTCCGTTTGTCTCGGGGGTGTTTGTCGACCCCAGGGGGGTTCTTCAGCAGGCGGCTGAACGGATCGCTCCATTTCCCCAGCTGGAGTTGCTGCAGCCCCCCCGGGCCGCCGATCCTCCCGGGCCCGTCGATCGCCTGTCGACGTTGCGGGTGGTCTCGCTCCGTCGCCTCGAACGGGTGCTCGCCGATCGACTGGAAACAGGACTGCTTCCCACCCGGGAGATGCTGCACCTTGCGGGTCTTTATCGCCTCGAGGGGGTGGCTGTCCGCAAGGAGCAGGGGGACATCCTGCTTTTCGGGCCCGCTTCCGGCTGGCGCTATGACACCGAGTCCCGCGCCGTCTCGACCGAGAGCGATCTCCCGGCGCTCTGTCTCGATGACCTCGTCGTCCTGCTGCGCTCGGCCCGGGGAGATCTGCGGCGTGGTGTCTTTGGCTGCTCGATCAACACCCGTGACGCAAATCTGGCCCGGCTCCGTGATTTTGTGGCCGATTCAAATCGTCAGGGCCCACTCGCGCCCGGGCAATTGCGACGGTGGCTGAAAGAACTGCAGCAGCGACTTGGCCGGCAGGATGTGGTCATCCAGGGAATACCGCACGACAGTCGGGTGGCACTGGTCCTCGTCGCCGCGGACTACCGGATGAAACTGATTGGAGTCGGGCAGGTCGATGGGGGCGACGGCATTCCCGATTATTTCGAGTTGCTCAAGAAAGCTCGGCTTCCGGATGGTCCACCCCTGGAGGCATTGCGGTGGTGGCTGACCATGGGATATCGCCAGATTTCGCATGACCCGGGTCGGTCGATGTTCCAGCTGGAGAAGGGCGCGGTTCTGGCGCAGTCCGAGAACCAGTTCATCGCCGCCCAGGGACAACGTGTTCCCACCGGGATGGCCGAACCGGTCAACCGCGAATTCGCCGCCAACCTCACGCGTCATTTCGACGCATTGGCGGCCCGGGATCTCGTGTTTGGCGATCTGCGAAACGTGTTTGACCTGGCCCTCGCCGCGACCCTGTTTGAGGTCGAGGGGTGGTGGAATCGCTGCCAGTGGGATGGCGGGGTTCTGGGCCGTCCCGGGGCTTACCCTCTCGCCGCGCATCCCGTGCCGCGCGAGGTCGAGTCGGTCGTGGCGCACCGGGTCTACCAGAAACGACAGATCGTCGTGCAGGTGGCCGGTGGCGTTCAGGTCGACCTGCCATCCCTGCTGCGTCAAGCCCGCCCGGCCGAAGATTTGCCTCCGATCACCGGCGGCGATGCCTCTGATGTCTGGTGGTGGGACGTCTCGCGCCAGTAAGCCCCATTCGCCGCGCAGGCTCGTCCCCGCCTCCCCGGTGAGCGTTCCGTACCCGCAGTCTCGATCGCGGGCTCGGCATCGCGACGCAGCGCGAACAACGCTGGCTCAGGTGGGCTCTGTGTGCCCCTCGCAGATGGCGAGATATTCCCGGACGACGGTGGGGAGTCCGACAAACAAAGCCCGACTGATGAGCGCATGCCCGATCGAGACTTCGGCCAGGTGGGGGAGGGAGGCGAACAACGGCAGGTTCTGCAGGTCAAGATCGTGGCCGGCGTTCACTCCGAGGCCCCGCTCGTGGGCCCGCCGGGCCGCCCGGGCAAACTGCTCAAACGAGGCCCGAGCCTCGACCGGCCCCCGCTCGAATGCCCTGGCGTAGGGCTCGGTATAAAGTTCGACCCGGTCCGCACCGAGGCTGGCTGCCCAGTCGACGGCACTCTCCTGGGGATCGACGAACAGGCTGACCCGCACCCCGGCCTCACGCAGCCGTGCGACAACGCGATCAAAATCGGGAGGAGTGGCCGTCCGCGTCCATCCCGCCTGGCTGGTGATTTCTCCGGGGATGACCGGCACCAGGGTGCACTGGGTGGGACGGACCTGCAGTACCAGTTCCAGCAGATCGGGACGCGGATCCCCCTCGATGTTGAATTCCACCCGGCCCTGCAGTTGGCGCAGCAGCCCGGCGATGTCGAGGACATCCTGGCGGGTGATATGCCGTTCGTCACCCCGTGGATGCACGGTGATTCCCGGAACGCCGGCATCAAGGCAGGTCTGGACGGCGTCACAGACGGAGGGCTGGTTTCCCCCCCGGGAGTTTCGCAGTGTGGCCACCTTGTTGACGTTGACGCTCAGTTGGATCATTGGAGGGGACCCAGGGCTACGGACGCAGCCAGACCCGGTCAGGAGAGCAGCAATTCGAGGTCATCAGCGGTCAGTTCGCCCAACAGATTGTTGTCGGCCTGGAGGATCGCGTCGGCGAGTTCCTTCTTGCGGGTCTGCAATTCCGCAATTTTTTCCTCGACGGTGTCTTTGCAGATCAGGCGGTAGGCGAACACCGTCCGGGTCTGGCCGATGCGGTGTGCCCGGTCGATCGCCTGCATCTCAACAGCGGGATTCCACCAGGGATCGAGCAGGAACACATAGTCGGCGGAGGTGAGGTTCAGGCCGAGCCCCCCGGCCTTGAGGCTGATCAGAAACACCCCGCAATTGGGGTCGTTCTGGAACCGCTCAATCCGCTCGCGGCGATTCCGGGTCTGCCCATCGAGGTACTCGTAGGACATGCCGCGGTCATCGAGGAATTTCTGGACGATCGCCAGGAAGCTGGTGAATTGTGAAAAGACCAGGGCCTTGTGCCCTTCGGCGAGAAGGTCGGCAAGGTGCAGTCCCAGGGCTTCCAGCTTGGCGGTGGGCTCTTCGGCATGCTTCTCGTCGAGCAGTGCCGGGTGGCACGCCGCCTGCCGCAGGCGCAGCAACGCCTCCAGCACATGGATCTTCGATTTGCCCAGACCCTGCGACCGCACGCGCCCCAGCAGTGTTTCGCGGTAATGATCGCGCAGCTCGTGATAGAGCTGTTCCTGCTGCTTGGGCATGTGACAGTAAATCGTCTGCTCGAGCTTTTCGGGAAGCTCGCGGGCGACTTCGCGCTTGGTACGCCGGAGGATGAACGGCCGGAGGGCGTGCGACAAAAGACGACGCGACTCGTCGTCGTTGGAGTCGGTGGTGTGCAGCTTGAAGACCGAGGCCCGCCCCAGCATGCCGGGATTCAGGAACTCGAAAATCGACCAGAGGTCACGGAGATGGTTTTCGATCGGTGTTCCCGAAAGGGCGATCCGCCGTTCGCCGGGAATCAACCGTGTCGCCTTCGCCACCTGGGAAGCGGGATTCTTGATGGCCTGGGCCTCGTCGAGCACCACATAGTCGAACTCAACTTCCTTCAACTGCAGGATGTCGCGACGCACGGTGCCGTAGGTCGTCAGGACCAGATCGACCTTGGCGAGCTTCTTCCGCAGTTGGCCCCGGTGGATGCCGGTGTATTCGAGCACCCTCAGTTCGGGAGTGAAGCGGGTGGCTTCCTGGTGCCAGTTGAAGATCAGCGAGCGGGGGACAACGACGAGGGTGGGACGTTTCGAGATGCCGCGTCTGCGCCGGTCTTCGAGGAATGCCAGCAGTTGGATTGTCTTCCCCAGACCCATGTCGTCGGCGAGACAGCCGCCAAACCCAAATTCGTCGAGAAATCGCAGCCACGAGACCCCGGCTGCCTGGTACGGACGCAATTCTCCGAGGAATCCCTGCGGAGGCTCGCCCGGCTCGATGCCCGAAAACTGCTGGACCCGGGTCCGCAGTTGGTCGAACTTGTCATCGAAGGTGACCGACCGCTCAGCGGCGAGCAGGGCGTCGAGCAACCCCACCTGGGAACGGGAAAACCGGACAGTTTCCCCATCCGAGACTCCCAGGCTGGCGAGCAGCCCAAACTGCTTCATCCACTCTTCGGGAATCACCCCCAGTGAGCCGTCATCAAGACGGACCGTGCAGTCGCCACGGGCCAGTGCCGACAGCAATTCGGGAAACGCGACATGCCGTCCCTCAAACGCCACGGTGGCCGACAGCTCGAACCAGTCAATTCCGGTCTTGATCTCAAAACTGAGGGGGCCGGGCTGATGGACCTGACGTCCGTCGGCATGGATCTGCCACCCCTCCTTGATCAAACCACGGACCACAACGGCGAGGCAGCGGGCGGGAATCTCAACATCATTCCGGCCTGGGAAGCTGTGCTGCAGTCGGCGTGCACCGAGTGCTTCGAGCGCTCTCCAGAAGATCTCCTCGCGGGCCCGGTCACGTGCCAGGCAGCGTCCCTGTTCGCGCTGGACGATCGCCCCCTGGGGGCTGGTTCCGCGGACGCGGGCCCCGTCGTATTCAAACTCGACTTCCCCGGTCAGTCGCTCATGCTGCCAGCGGACGCCTCGGGGAGTAAACAGCGTCAGGTGGGGTTTGGGCTCGACCGAGACTTCGTGAAGCTGCAGTTCGCCCGGCAACGTCAGCCGGGGAAGTTGTGGCATGTCGAGCAGCCGGTCAACCAGCGACTCGCCATCGTCGGCGGGAACCACGAGGGGGCGGTCGCCGCGCAGGACCTCCGTCCAGCCAAACGTTCCAAAATCACGGAATCTCGAGACAGTCTGCTGGAAAAAGACAAGGCCACCGGGAAGCAGCAGGCGGGCTTCCGAGAGGGGACGGCTCTCCTGGTCGTTGTGCAGCCGACCGACGACCAGCCATTGAGCCCCGGTGTCATCCCGAACGACATCGACCCCGAGTTCCCACGAGGCGTTGTCGACCCATTCCAGGGCAGCACGCCGCTCGGAATGCTTCTCGACGAAATGCAACCGTTCCGACTGGCAAAGCTGGGGCAGCAGTTGCAGGGCCAGGTCCGGAGCGAGGTAGAACCGCTGGATGGACCCCGTCTCCTGGGGAATCGCCTGCCACTGGACACGGTCGGGGGTCACACCGACCAGTTGAGAGACGATGCGCCGGTCCTGTTCATCGTCAATCTCATCAAGTCGGTCGGCCCGCAGCTTGAAGGGCTTGAGTTTGCCCCATTGGCCATTTGACCGTCGCTGTCGCTGCACGACCTGCAGGACCAGCAGCCGGCGCTCGCGGCTGGCCGCCTCATCAATCTCGTAGAAGATTTCGCGATCGCGGCCAGCACTTTCGGCGGCTGTCAGCGAGGCGTGCAGTTGCTCGCTGAGTGTCTGCAGCTTCTGCTGCCACGGTTTGAGTGGAACGAAGGCCACTCCCTCGGTCGCCGACCGCAGTGCGGTCGGCGGGGGGATGTACACATCGCGACTCGGTTCGGCATCCCAGTAGTCTTCGATGGGGCGGGTCGATGGGGGCTCGACCGCAAACTGGGGGATGGCTCCCAGCTTGACGGGGCCCGAGATCAGCCCGGTGGCATCGATCTTGAGAATGGTGGCCCAGAGGTGCTTGCAGGCCGGGTTCGGACGAGCCGGGGGCCAGCAGCTGCACGAGAGCTTCAATTCACCTCCGCTGCGCAGAAGTTGAGCCTGAAACTCGGCACCATCCTGGACGACCGACTGAATCTGATCAGGTTCGATCCTGGTCAGTGAGACCCGATCGGTCTTGAAGAAATCGTGACCTCGGAGTCGAATGTCGCCCCGAAATTGTCCTTCGTAGACTTGCGCCAACGTCATCGATGAGCCGGTCCGAAAATCCTGTTCGTATGCCGGTCGATTCTCGCGGCCGGTGTGCCCCTCACTGCGCTTCCATCGCGAGCTGAGAAGAGTCCCGGAGTATATTGCCCGGCAGTGCGGATGAGAACGCAGGCCCGTGGATTAACTTCAAAATTCCAGAGATCGTGTTTTCGCCCCATAGCCATTGACAACACCTGACGACGTGCTGTCACGATCTGGCCGTGTCCGAACCCGGACCCGTGGGTGGACCGGTTCCCACCGCCCGTTCACGTATTCGCCACAGTTCAGGGCGATCAACCCTCGGACGTGGTTTCCACCGGGGTTGTGGAGGCTTGGGACTGCTCGCGCTGAATCGCTTCGAAGACTTCGCTGCGATGGACGGGAATCTCAGCCGGGGCTGTCACTCCAATCCGAACCTTGTCCCCCTTGATCTCGACGACGGTGACCACGATTTTGCCGTCGATGACGAGACTCTCATTTTTTTTCCGCGACAGAACCAGCATGGCTCCTGACCTCTCCCTGATGCCGCAGTTCCGTGGCGTCTCGGTCCCGCTGCGCCTGAATGTTGGGGCAACCCCCGTCGGCGCTCGTTCCGGTCTCCCTTCGGGCTGGAGCGATTCACCGCAAGCTTGGAAACGGCCTAAGCTTACGACGCCAAGGGATTTTATGCGCCGCTTGGAACCAGGGTCAATCCCCTCTCTTGCCTGGATTTCCACGGTTTCCAGCGATTGACGCCACGTTCAGGCCTGGCAGCACCGGTTGTTGTGGATCGCTGTTTTTCAGTCCGATTGGTCAGCGCAACCTGTTTTCGGGCAGCGGGTTCGGTGCGGACACGGCATGTGGTGGCTGGGGCGACCGGCTGCCGGGATGGAACATTCCGCTGTCATGATAAGAACGCTTCCCGAAGTACTTGGCCTGAGCTTCGGGATTGGCGAGGACCGTTTCGGAATCGCCTGAAACGAGCACTCGACCTTCACAGATGATGTAGTTCCGGTCCGTCAACGCGAGGGTTTCCATCTCGCGGTGATCTGTCAGCAGGATGGCAATCCCACTGTCCCGCAGTTGGCGGATGATTTCCTGAATTCCCTGAATCGTGACCGGATCAATCCCGGTGAATGGCTCATCCAGGAGGATCAGGGCGGGGTTGCTCGCGAGGCAGCGTGCGATTTCCAGGCGGCGTCGTTCACCACCCGACAACACCGAGGCGAGCGATTTCGTCAGCTTGGTCAGGCCAAACTGATCGAGCAGGCTGGCGGTGATTTTCTTCCGGTCGGCCCTTCCGACATGCAGCAGTTCGAGAATGGCGAGAATGTTCTGCTCCACCGTCAACCGGGTGAAGACACTCGACTCCTGGGCCAGGTAGCCCATTCCCTGGCGGGCTCGCCGATACATCGGCCAGTTGCTCACCTCGACTCCGTCGAGAAGGACGGTGCCGGCGGTGGGCTCGACAATCCCGCAGGTCATTCGGAAGGACGTCGTCTTGCCGGCACCATTGGGGCCGAGCAAACCGACGATTTCACCCGACTCGACCTCAAAGCTCACGTCGTTGACGACGGTACGGCCGTTGTAGACCTTCTTCAGCCCGATGCACTGGAGCCTGGGGGGCATGGTGGTTTCCTCCGTGAAACGTCGTGGGGTCGCATGGCTGAAGACAAGGGGCCGAGCCCCTTTGTCACCAAATCCGCTTCATGCGGCTGAATTGGGGGTAGAACGGAAAGCTGAATCGGGGAATCTTCGGTGCTTTCGGGTCCCCCTGCTCACGGTAACTGGCGCCGGGAAATCCTCGTCCTCCATTCAGGAAGGGGATGGCATGCGGCCAGTAAATGCAGAAGGCTTTGCCGATCAACAACCTTCGGGGAACCGCGTGGGAATCTCGCCACAGCCGGCTGTCGTTGCTGCGCGGGCTGTTGTCGCCCAGCATCAGGAACTCGTCCTGGCTGTTGTCGGGCGAATCGGCCAGTCGAAAGAGTGGGTCGGCTCGTCCCTGGCTGTTGTCTTCGGTGTAGTAGATGTCGCGATGGATCTTGATGTGCTCGACCCGCAGACTGGCCCCTTTGACCGCAATCCCCACCGGGCTGCGATCCTCGGGGGTGTCCCGCAGGTCGCCGGGGGACAATGCCGGGTTCGGGGCATCGGGGGTCAGGTCGAGATCAACACTCTGGCGCACAGTCCCATCCACCAGGACGACCAGACGGTTGTCGAAATTGGTGAACTGAACCGCATGACTTCGTCCGGTGGTCAAACCACTTTCAAACGGAGCGCCGACCAGGACCAGATCGGTCTCGTCGGGGACCGGTGCCATCTCGGAAGGGTGTTCCAGTTGACCCTTGCCGGTCGCCAGGTCAAATCGGCAGCGATAGCGTCGTTGTCCCTCGACAATCTCCAGCAGCACCTCTCCCTGGGCCCCTTCGGGATGCAGGGTGCAGCTGAGGCTGAGATCGCTGACCCAGTTTGCGGCGAGTTCCCGGAAGCCGAGGGAAATTGGTTCCCGGCGGCGTTGTGATGCCTCGGCCTGATCGTTGGTGATGCGCGTGTTGTAGCCGTAGACATCCCGGATCAACTGCGGATCGGGAGCCCTCAACTGGGTCCCCGATTCGGCTGTCAACCAATCCTGGGGCTGAGGGAGCCGATGGGTATACCGCAGCCACTGTGTCTGCTGCCGCCCCTCGCCTGTCGGATCGATCCGGAAGGACCGACGTGCGGCGTCTCCCTGCCATTGGGTGTCGGGCTGGCCCTGCCACGACTCGGGCCATCCCTGGTCCAGCAGTTTTCTGGCCGGGAGGTCGTTATCGTGGACCAGGATCTGGATTTCATTCTGCTTTTCAATCGGTTTTCGCGCGATTGACCACGGCGCGTCGCTGTCGAGCGGGCGGTACCAGACGTCGCCACGACGAATCTGGATCTCTTCGCCGGGCAGACCGACAAGGCGCTTGATGTAGTTGGTCTTGGCCCCCTCGGGAAACTTGAACACGACCACATCCCAGCGGGCTGGTTCCTGGTAGTCGTAGGGAAACTTGTTCACGAGGATGCGGTCACCCGCGAAGATCTCGCGGTCGAGCACATTGTTGACATGCTGGCACGCCGCATTCGGGCAGACTGCCGAGTGCATCCGCCGGTCATGATCGATTCCGCCATTCCGCAATTCGGAGTCGAAGGCGGGGGGAGTGCTGGCACCCACGGCAAACCGGTGTCCACACTGGTCGCAGGTGATGTCGCGGTGCTGCCCATAAAGTGTCGGGGCCATGGATCCGGTCGGAATCACAAAGGCCTCGGCCTCAAACGTGCGAAAGAGGAACGCCAGGATGAACGCAATCACCACCGACTCAATCGTCTCCCGCCAGTTTTCTTCCCGAGGCACGGCCGGAGTGGATGTGACCGGTCCTTGGGCGGGAGAACCGGCAGGAGACTCGGCACGGGGCGGGGTGGCAGGCATGGGGAACAGTCGACAGTGCGTGAGGGTTCAGGCTGTTCAGTGAATGTAGCGGATGCGGGAGGGCTCGGGAATGCGGATCTCGGTCTGCCAGGGGCCCACGGTGAGGCGTTGTCGACGCGAGGGGAGGTGGACGACCAGCGGCTTCCCCAGGAGGAGGTCCCGGTGCAGAACCAGACCGTCTGTCCAGCATCGGCTGTCGCGGGAGACCGGACTGTTGTCTCCCAGGACAAAAAATTCGTCGGGCCCGAGTGTCAGGGGACGGACCACGCCCAGTTCTCCCACGGTTGCCGAGTAGTAAACGTCGCGGTAAAGACGCAGATCCTTGACCTGGGCCCGCAGGTTCCTCGCCCCCAGTCGGGCGGGACGCGCTGGGGTTGTTCCCACTTGGTCGAGTCGGGGATCTGCGTGTGGCGGGAAGGGAAGTTTTCCATTGATGGCGACGAGGGCCTGACGATCCCACAGGGAGAAATCGACGTTGATCCCCTCGGCGAACCCCTGGGGGAGGGAGGCCGTCCGGACAACCTCTCCACTTTGTTCGTCGACAAGGCGGATTTCTTGATTCCCGGTGTCAAATTCGCACCGGATTTCGAGAACACCGTCGGTCAGCGAAAGGGCAAAAATTCCCGGTTCGCCGCGCAGGGTCACGGTGGCGGAAATCATGAGGTCGCGGACCTCGTTGTCTTCCTGTCGGTCGAGCGGGTGGTTGTAACCGTAGAAATCACGGATCGGAGCGACGTGAGATTTCTCGAACAGTTCGTCGAGTGACTGCCGGAAGGGAGCACTGCCGGCCTGCCTGGCCAGTCGATCACGCAATTCCGGGGAGAGGGCACCCTGGGCGATGAGCGTTCGCGTTTCCGATTGGTAACGCAGCTTGGTTTCGAACAGGGAGCTGGGAGGAAGCGCGGCCGGCCAGTCGACAAGAGTCACACTGGTCTGGTGGCTCCCTCCTTCGCGAATCCAGTTTCGATAGGAAACCCATTCGAGCGGGGATTGGGCCTCATCGATGGCCGATTCGGGGCGGGTCTTGGGGGCAAACACGAACGACTGACCCCGCCAGGCCCAGCCGGCGCGCGGCGTCTCGATGACCCATCGGGGTCTCCAGCCCGCATCCTGTTCGTCGGGCAGAGCATTCTGGTCATGCACCAGGATCCGCATGCTCTTTTGAGTCGCATACGACTTGGTCTGGATTTCACCATCCACCAGCAGATCACCCCGCCAGAGATGGACCGTCTCCCCCGGCAGTCCGACCAGCCGCTTCACATAGGCCTCTCGCGGGCGGGCGGGGTTGCGAAACGCAATCACCTCCCAGCGGCTGGGATCGTGCATGTCGAATGTGGGGCGCGAGACCAGCAGGTGGTCTCCGTCGTTCAACAGCAGTTCTTCGGTGGGGATTTCTCCAGTACCACAATTCGGGCAGGTGGCATTCCCGGCCCCATGCGTGCCATCCACGGCAAAGCGATGCTGGCAGCCCGGGCATTGTGCCTCTTTGTGATAACCAAGCAGGCACGGGGCCATCGAACCGGTTTCGATCATGTAGCCGCCGACGAGGAATGACCGGAACAGCGCCACGAGAATCAGCAGGGCCACGGTCAATTCGCTCACCGGCCGCAACCACCCGTGCGAGACAGGTTCGGAAGGGGGGGCGTGAATTGTCGGGGGGAGGGGACTGCGGTGGGGGGCAAGAGGCAGGATCTGCGGTTCTGTCGGCATCTGGCCGGGACGCAGTGGCTCACCCAGAGTCGGGCCTCCAGGAGTCTGGCCTCCATCCCAGGGGAGGGAGACAGAAATCGGTGCACCCCCTTCGCCCGCTCCGTTCGGAGACCGGAATGTGGGCTCGGGTGGCAGGGAGGAGGGTGAGGCGCTGTCCATTCGCTCGCAGGCGGGGTCGGAATCCATCGGCAGATCCGTATTCAACAAAGTTTTCCCTTCTGCAACAATCCCGACCTTCAAAAGTCCGCAGTCACAGAGCCAGGGTGAGAATTCATGGAGAGTCGGCGGGGGTTGTTCTCGGCGTTTGGCGTCGAACTGGAG
>Ga0315902_10007600_pt1 | contig 14779 bp, 10 predicted proteins | sample LakEriMetagenome_9_FD_203523 | JGI IMG/M metagenome (GOLD analysis project Ga0315902, IMG submission 203523) | Freshwater fungal communities from buoy surface, Lake Erie, Ohio, United States - Buoy 12 MA117 | ecosystem: Environmental > Aquatic > Freshwater > Lake > Lake biofilm | place: USA... | reverse complement strand
CCCGCGATCAATGACTTGCCCGCAAGGATCAGCGCCGATTGATGCGGCGATTCGAGCGTCCATTTCACGCCCACATCGGCGGCGATGGCGAGGTCGGCCTTGTGCTTGGCGCTTTCGTCCTGCTTCGCTTTGTAGGCGGCACGCAGCGGCTCGTATTTCGCCGCGATGGCCGCCAGCTCGGCGATCAAGGCTTGATCGCCCGGTGCCTTGCGTGCAGCGGCCTCGGCAGCTTGCAGCTTCTTCGCCTCGGCGAGAGCGGGATGCTTTTTCAAGTCGGCGCTGATCTTCGCGATGGCCATTTCGTGCCCGTGACGAATGCGCGTGCCGTCCGCGTGCTTGAGGCGATCCACCGCTGTGATCGTTTTGCCATTCGCCATGTAGCCCATGTCGCCCGCGAGCGTCATCTGCGTGCCCCCGAACCATCCGAAGCCGCTTTTCTGCTTCTGCTGATCCAGCGCGAGGATGTGATGCTCGCCCACCGAGTAGATTTGATCATCCGCGAGGAAAGCCTGCGTGCCGCCGATCTGCCCGCCCGCATCACCACGCCATCCCGGCTCCGGTTTGGCGATGTACTCGCCCGTTTTGCGATCAAACGACGCCGCGAGCGAACGTCCCGAAGGCACAAACAAGATGTCCTTCGTCGCCAGCAAGTAACCCTGCGGCGAGAGATCATTCCGCCCCGCATCCTTCTCGCTGATCGCGTCGTTCTTCCAGATCACCTTCCCCGTCGCGGCCTCGACGGCATACAGATACACCTTCTCATGTGGAAACACACCCGCGCCGAAATACGCGATGCCCTCATCCACCAGCACACCCGTGCGCACCGGCCACCGCGACACCATGCGCCCGCGAGCCAGGATTCGCTCATCATGCGGCCCCGCGCGGAGCTTCCACACCAGTTTCCCGTTCGCTGCATCGAGGCAATACGCGTAGCCATCATCCGAGCCGACATACACCTTCCCCTCCGCGATCATCGGCGCGAGTCGCACCGGCGCATTCGTGAAAAACGACCACACTTCTTTGCCCGAAGCCAGCTCCCGACACATCACCCGCCCATCCACCGACGACCCGAAGAACAACCGCCCGCCGCTGATCGCCACATGAAATACATCGTCAAAGCGAATGCGGTTGAAGAGCTCATGTCCTTCGATCACCCGCCCATCCTCACCCGCCCAAGCCATCTGCGGCGCTGAGGGCGAGGTGAAGGTCCACGCGGGCTTCAGCGTGCCGGGAAGGCTCTCCGTCGTCGCACCGACTCGGGTGGCATCGTGCAGGTAGGTCGGCCATTCCGCGTGAGCGGCAGAGAGAGCGAGGAGGAGCAGGAGCGGGCGCATGGTGATGCCGCAGTAAACGCCGCCCCGCTGGATCTCTTGAGAACCAAATCAGATTCCCTTGGTCGCGCCTCAGCGACGACGTGCGACTTTCCGCACCACTTTGCGTGCGGCGACCACACGCTTTTTCACCGGCTTGGCCACCTTGGCGGCCGGCACTGGCTTGGCGGTCGATTCGCGCAGTTCCCGCAGCTCTTTTTCCACTGCGGCGAGGCGTTTCGAGGTCGCCTCCAGCTTTCGGACGACGAGACGGGCCACGAATTGATAGAGCGACGCGTGGAAATCCGGGTCTTCCTCACGCGGATGGATGTCCTGGAGGAATTTCTGGTCCACCGCGAGGCAGACCGCGTTCGTGGAGGCCAGCACGGAGGCCAGACGCTTGTCCTGATTCACCAGCGCCAGCTCGCCAAAGACCTCGCCAGCGCGCGCGATGGCGGCCACTTTTTTGTCGCCCACGCGCACCTCCAGCTCACCACTGAGCAGGATGTAGATGCGGGAGTCGATGCTGCCCTCTTTGATGATGATGTCACCGGGCTCGCACTGGAGCAGACTGCTGGAATTAAGGACCTCGTCGAGCTGCTCCTCATTGAAGCAGCTCAGCGCCGGGACCGTCGTCAGCGGCGAGCCCTGTTTTTCGTCATGGATGTAGGCAAATTCTTTCATCGGTGATTTCCCGATTCTGTCAGCAACACGTCATGCCCGACAAGGAAAAGTTGTTCTCATTTTCCACCGCTCTTCACAGCGGCGTCATACGCCGGCCAGAAGGCCGCGGGTGGCTGGAGATCCTTTGCAGCCTCGTCAAATTGCGTGCCGATCTCCTGCAGCGGCAGCTCACGCGCCACCTCGATGCCCTGGGTGATATTCCCCGGCGTGAAAACCAGCCGCGTCAGCGGCACGCCCTTCAGCGGCGACAAATCCGTCACGGGCGTCTCTGCGATGTGCAGGCGCTGGAGCTGGGTGCCGTTCAGCGGGCTCAGATCCTTCACCTTGGTCCGGTGCAGAGTCACGCTCACCAGCGGCACCGTTTTCAGGGCGCGGATGTCCTCCACCGGGCAGCCCGTCAGCCAGAGCATCTGCAGCGGGCATTTCGCGATGCCGGACACGTCACCCACCTGGGACTCGACCGCATTCAGCTCCACGAGCGGCATCCCCTCCAGCGCGCTCAGATCGCGCACCGGCGTGCGGCTGAGGTAGAGCTTCTCCAGCGGCATGCCGCGCAGCGCGGAGAGGTCCTGCACCTTCGTATCCTCCAAATAGAGCTCCACCAGCTTTTTGCCCTGCAGCGGCTTCAGATCGCTCACGGGCGTCTCGCTCAGGTCCAGCGCCAGCGGCTCGATGTGCTGCACAAACTTCACATTGTCGATCTTCGCCCCGCGCAGGCTCAGCGCGATCACCTTGCCCTCCTGGATGTTGAACTCGCCGTTCCCCTCGTAAGCCGGGTTGTGATACTTCACCTCCGTGTGCATCTTCTCCGGCGTCCAGAACACCTTCGGCTCCGCAGGTGCCACGGGGGCTGCCGGGGCCGGTGAGGCCGTCTTGGGAGCTTCCGCCGGTTTGGGCGCAGCCGGTGCAGGCACGGGTTTCGGCGAATCATCACCGCAGTGGGTCAAAACGAGAGGCAGGAGCAAAAAGAGGCGCTTCATACATCGCGCGATGCCGGATTTCCCAGCGCCACGCAACCCCGTTTTCGGAAATCACGCCGCCTCCGTCCCACCCACCCGATACACCGATGGCGAAACGCCCACCTGCCGCCGGAACCACGCCGTGAAGTGCGAGGCATGCCGAAAACCCAGCTCAAACGCGATCTCTTTGAGCGTGCCGCTTCCTGCGAGCACTCGCTCACGGGCTGCATCCAATCGCCGACGCTCCAAATAGCCACGCAGGCTGGTGCCAAGCTGCTGCTGGAGCAGTTGATCCGCCCGGCGCAGGCCCAGGCCGAAATTCGGCGGCAGCGTCGGCGTCGTTTGATCGAGCGGACGCGTGTCCAGCCAGGCGATGAGCTGCTCCACGCGACCTCGACGACCTTTTGCGGCCACTCGCGGCTCCGGTTCGATGCCGTTTTGATGCAGCACCTCGCTCCAAACCGCGAACCATTCCAAAAACGCCGCCTCACGGGCCGACCACGCAGCGAGCGCCTTTGTTGCGGGCTTCACCGCCTCGCGAAACGTCACCGCCTTGCGACCCCGATGCACGCGGCGGAAGAGTTCGAGCGTCGCGGTGCGCAGTTTGGCCGACTTCGCGGCGACATTCAGTCCCGTGCGGAAAACCGGTCGCTCATCCGGCCACAGGCAGCGAAACCCCACCGAGAGCAGCTTCGTCCCCGGCTCAAACCAATGCCTTCGCGGCCCCGGCGCGGAGAAAAAGGCCTCGCCTCGCTTCACCGTGAACTCCCGGCCATCCGCACGAATCCGTCCGCTGCCCTGCTCCACAAAAAACACCCCCGCCGGCACCGGAATCTCTGCCGACCACACCCCGCACACCGGCACCGCCCCACGATAGACCCACAGCCATTCGCAGCGCAGGCTGCGCCAAGCATCGGCAGTGAATTCAGGCGGTCGGGGCATAGGGATGATGTGGGAAGAAGCGCAGACGTCTTTAACCGCTGATAAGACGCTAATCTGACGCTGATGAAACCTCTGATATCAGCGTCTTATTAGCGTCAAATCAGCGGTTCGTAACTCTGCAATCCACTCATGCTCCACATAAGCGATTTCCATCCGGCATAACACAGCGCGGTTGCCCGCTTCACCGCATCTGCTTTGCTGCCCGGATGAAGCCCAACCTTCTGCTTTCCGTGTATTTCGTGTGTTCCGTGGTCAATTCCTTGGCCCAGGAGCCCCGCAACATCAGCGGCATCTATCCATCGCTCGCCATGTTCAACAACGAGGGCGAGTGCGGCACGGGCGCGGTGGTGCCGTGGGCGGACCGGCTGTGGGTCATCACTTACGGACCGCATCTGCCGTTCGGATCGAGCGACAAGCTCTACGAGATCACGCCAGACCTGAAGCAGGTCGTGCGACCGGAAAGCGTCGGTGGCACGCCGGCGAACCGCATGATCCACGACGAGTCGCAGCAGCTTTTCATCGGGCCGTATGTCATCGACGCGCAGCGCGGCGTGCGCGTCATCCCGCCCTACATCATGCCGGGCCGTCTCACCGGCAATGCGCGGCACCTCACCGATCCTGCGAGCAAGATCTACTACGCCACGATGGAGGAAGGCCTCTATGAGGTCGATGTGAAGACGCTGGCCGTGAAAAACTTCATCCGCGACGGCAACGGCATCAAAAAAGGCTTCAAAGTCGAAACGCCGCTCTCCAAGCTCGACTCCCAACTGCCCGGCTACCACGGCAAAGGCCTCTACACCTCCCAAGGCCGCGTCATCTACGCCAACAACGGCGACCGCGACAAGCGCGTGCTCACCGATCCCACCACGCCCAGCGGCGCTCTCGGCGAATGGACTGGCAGTGGCGATTGGCAGCTCGTGCGCCGCAATCAATTCACCGAAGTCACCGGCCCCGGCGGCATCCACGGTAGCGACGCCAACGCCCCCGTGTGGAGCATCGGCTGGGATGCGAAATCGCTCATCCTCATGTGCCTCGATGGTGGCAAATGGCAGTCCTTCCGCCTGCCGAAAGTCAGCCACAGTTACGACGGCGCTCACGGCTGGAACACCGAGTGGCCGCGCATCCGCGACATCGGCGAAGAAAACCTGCTCATGACCATGCACGGAGCTTTTTGGAGCTTCCCAAAGACTTTTTCCGCCGCGAACACGAACGGCATCCGCGCCCGCAGCGCCTACTTGAAGGTCATCGGCGACTTCACCCGATGGAACGACCGCCTCGTCTTCGGCTGCGATGACTCCGCGAAGTCCGAGTTCCTCAACAAACGCAGCGTGAAGGGCAAAATCGACAGCGTCGGTCAGTCGCAAAGCAATCTCTGGTTCACCAGCCCCGAGACGCCGGACAAGCTCGGCCCCGCACATGCGAGCGGCGCGGTTTGGCTGCACGAAAGCGTCAAAGCAGGCGATTTGAGCGATCCCTTCCTCGTCGCAGGATGGAAGCACCGCAGCGTGTGGCACATCGACCACGCCACCGGCGAATCAAAGCGCACCGACATCACCAGCGACGACGAATGGCTCACGGTGAAGGCCGAAAAAGACTCCAAGGACTTCTCCGTGCTCATCACGCTCTCCAACGGCGATTCACGCGAAAACACCGCCGATGCGATTTTCGACGGCATCGCCCGAATTGGCGATGAAAACGCTCAAACCGGCCTTTTCCGCCCACGCGGCGAAAACAAGCGCACGTTGAGTTTGGCGACGAAAGACGGCTACTACGAACTGGGAGCCGATTTGAGCCTCAAACGCGTCGAAGACGCCAAAGCGAAGGCGTTTGTCGAAAAAGCCGTCGCTCTGCCGAAGAACGTCATCACGCTCGATGAGGCCAGCGTGCTCGTCGTCGATGATCGCGGCCGTCGCTGGCGCCTCCCGCGTGCTTCAAAGGCCTACGACGTTGCCACGAACGCCGGCGAGCTACGCGTCTGCCGCGAAGTCGCCACGGAGCGCGACATGCTCAGCGCCTGCGGCACCTTCTTTGAACTGCCTGCCGAAAACGCCGACGGCTTCGCGAAGATCCGCCCCATCTGCTCGCACGACCTCCGCGTGACCGACTTCGGCGGCTATCGCGGCCTCTTCATCATGAGCGGCATTAAACCCGACGCCAAAGCCAGCGACCACATCCTCCGCAGCGACGACGGCAAGGCCGCTCTCTGGGCCGGAGCCATCGACGACCTCTGGAAGCTAGGCAAACCACGCGGCGAAGGCGGCCCATGGAAGGCCACGAAGGTCAAAGCCGCTCAAAAGAGCGATCCGTATCTGATGTGGGCTTATGACCAACGCACGCTCACGCTCAGCCACGATCAAAACGAGCCCGTGAGCTTCCACATCGAGCTCGATCTCACCGGCGCCGGCCTGTGGGTCACGCACAAACACCACGAAGTCTCCCCCGGCGAAGAAACCGCCCTCACCTTCGAACCCGCCATCCAAGCCCGCTGGCTCCGTGTGACTGCGGACAAAGCCTGCGCCGCGACGGCGCAGTTGAAGTATGAGTGATGCCAGTTTGACAGCCAAGGTCAGTCCCGGTATCACGGCGACATGAAGCGCCTCAGCCTTTTTCTCGCCACTCTTGGGTTCTTGAACATGAGCCTCGGCCACGCGGCGGAGGCGTTTTTCTCGCCGGATGGTAAGACGGTGACGATGGGGCTCTGTGGTCAGCGCATGGGCCTAGTCCAGGTGGAGGTGGCAACGGGGAAGATCACCCCGGCACCGCTGCCAAAGGAGCTGGCGGACGAGTGCATCGAGAGCATCGCTCGCGGGAGCGAGGGTGAGACGCTCTTTCTCGCGAAGGACGCGGTGTGGGTGTGGAAGGCAGACGCCAAGCCCGCCGTGAAGCGTGTGTGCTCCACCGCGCCAGTGGTGGCGGCATCCGATTTGTTTGTGGTGACTCAGGATGGCTCGCCACTGAAGGACATCCTCTTTGTGAGCGGCTCAGAAAAGGAGGCCGAAGGAAGAGCACCGGGCCTGTGGGGGCGGAAACCAGGCTCGAAGGCATTTTTGCCGGTATTTTGCCGTCGTGTGGACGGCGCCGCGGCGGGCACGCCGACAGCGGATGGCCGCTTCTTCTTCGAGAGCGATGGGGATGTGTGGGAGGGCGGGATCGAACTCGACGAGCCGGACCCCAGCATGGAGCGTATCGGCGTGCTCGTCGGTGCCCGCATCGCGCCACTGGCGATCTTGAACACGGACGAGGGCAATGGCGGCGGCGCGTGGGTCTCCCAAATGTCCGTCGCGGGTCCGTGGATCTACTCGGCGCTGCGCGGACGCCACATCGGGGCCATCATGCGCTCACCTCTGCCAGCCAAGACGCTGCATTCGCCAACGACCGAAGATTTCCCGACGATGCAGGCTCAACTCGCCGCCATGAACACCTCCCTCAGCGGCGTGGAGATGATTCTCGAAGACGTCGAGCGTGTGGAGGGCTTCTGCGCGATCGAGCTCGGCGGAAAGCCGCAGTTGTTCTTCATCAGCCAGATCCCCGATGATGAAAAAGGCCCCGCGATGCAGATTTGGGATGGCACAGGCAAACCGCGTGTGATCGGTCACCTGCCTGCGGAGGAGTGAATGTGAAGCGCGCGCGAGAGATGGTGCGGGTTCACTTCACCAGCGCATCCGCCGTCTTCAAATCGAAGCGCACGCTGACCACGCTTTGCTTCTCTTTGCCCGGCGCATACTTCAGATAGGTCGTGGCGACGATCGTGCCATCGGGCAGCAGTTCCATGCCGGGGTAGCCGCAGTCGCCAATGCGTTCGGCGTGGTTGTGAAGGAGCTTCACGCGGTATTGGCCGGGTTTGCCGCTTTTGATGTCATCATACGCGCCGACCCAGGCGACGAAGTGACCTTTCGTCGGGCTGTTGAGCGCCTGATCGCGGAAGGCGATGACCATGCGGCCATCTTGGGTGAAGACTCCGGCATGCCGGTCGCCAGTGAGGCCCCAGCTTGTGTTCGCAGGCGTGCTCCAGGTTTGTCCTTCATCGCGGCTGAACATCACGAGGCTGCGTTCCTTGTGCGTGTTTTCGCGCATCAGGCAGCAAAGCTCCGCGCCGTCTGGCGAGCGGAAGACAAACGGCTCGCACGGATTTTTCCCCGCCACGCTCGCGACGATCTTCGGCTCGCTCCAGGTGAAGCCACCGTCCGCAGTGATCGTTTGTAGCACTTCGAGCGGGGCCTTGTCCGCGCCGCCGGGGCCTCTGTGGTAGAGACCGAGGTAACGGCCATCTTTGAGCCGCACGATGCTGCTGAAGGTCATCACGCACGGAAAACCGAGCGGCGGCATCTCCTTCCACGTTTTGCCCGCGTCCTCGCTCATGATGCTCGGCATGCCGGGGCCTTTGCGATTGCCTTTCGCCGCTGAAAACACCCACAGGCGCTCTTTGCCCGCGGAATCCGTCATGCGGTAGATGCTGGGGCAGTTTTGATGCGTCTTGAAGCCCTCCGGCAGCGTGTCGTCGATACACGTCCACGTTTTGCCACCGTCATCGCTCCGCGCCATCGGCCCGGCCGCGCCGCCGTGATTGATGCACCACACGCAGAAGATCGTTTGGCCATCCGCGAGCAGCGTGGTCGTTGGATGCCCCTGATAAACCTGCTCGGTGCCCGCCGCGATGATCGTGTGGCGGTCTTTTTGATCCGACAGATCTACGATGGGCAGATCAGCCTTTTCTTCGGCAAAGACGAACGAGGTGGCGAGCAGGGAGAGGGCGAGAAAACGCATGGGGCATTCAAAACGAATGTCGTGAAGCCCTTTTGCGCGCTTTCACACCGTCACAGCCGCTTGATGCGGATGTTGCGGTAAAGGACGAGGTCGTTGTGTCCAGCGAAGCCGAAGAAGCCGCTGGTGCGGTCTTTGCCGGGATGCGGCTTTTTGCCCATCACCTCGTCCATGTTCACTTTGCTGAGGTCGCAGTCGAGAATCGTCTCGCCGTTGAGCACGACTTTGATGGTGGAGCCCTTCACGGTGACTTCCTGCACGTTCCACTCGCCCGCAGGCTTCAGATGACCGCGTTTCGCGGCCACCATGCCGTAAGCGGAGCCGTGATACTGGCGGGGATCGAGCTTTGCATACTTCGGCGCGTCGTTGTCGAGCACCTGGAGCTCGCACATGCCGACGTAGGCGGTGTCGCCGCTGCCGGGATAGCGAATCGCGAGACCGTTGTTCGATCCCGCGGGGATCATCACCTCGAAGCGCACGACGAAGTCGGCGTATTCCTCCGCCGCGTAAATGGTGCCGCCTTTGCCGGCCTTGCACGCGATCGCGCCGTCCTTCACCTCGTAGTTTTCCACCGGCCCCTTCCAGCCGGTGAAGTCCTTGCCATTGAAGAGAGGCGTGAAGCCTGCTTCATCAGCTGAGAAGGCGGTGGTGGCAAAGACGGCGAGGCAGAGCAGGAGGCGGCGAGTGAGTTTCATGATGGGAAGTGACCCCGAATAACGTGGCCCGGTCGCGAGATATTTTCGCCGCAGCCATCGTTTCGCCTTCATGCGCCGACTTTTCATCTCAGGGCTCTTCTTTGCCGCTTCGCTTCACGCCTTTGAGCCGAAGGTGCGTCCGCTCATCGACGCGCATTGCATCGAGTGCCACGGCGCGGATGTGCAGAAGGGCAAATTGCGGCTGGATGGCGAGGTGAGCATGAAAACTTGGATCAAGGTGCACGACCGCATCGCCGCGGGCGAAATGCCGCCGAAGAAGTCGGAGCAACCGCCGCAGGCGCTGCGCGATGAATCGCTGAAAATCTTGCGCGAGTCGCTGCACGCGGCCTCTTTGGAACAACAGCACACGCAGGGCCGCGTGCCGATTCGTCGCCTGAACGGCACCGAATACGAGAACACCGTGCGCGAGCTCACCGGCACGCGCGTGAAGCTGAAAGACCTGCTGCCCGCGGACAACAGCGCGGGCGGTTTCGACAATGTCAGCGCCGTGCTTGACCTCTCCTCGACGCATCTGCTGCTGTATCAAGAGGCTGCGGAGAAGGCCATCAGCTCCGTGATTCCGGTCCATCCTCACCTGCCGCTCAAAGATCGTCGCACCGGCCGCCAGATCGCGGACACCGGCAGCAACTTCAAACAAACGCTCACGCGCAGTTGCTTCCTCAAGGGCGATGCGCTCGTCGTTTACAGCAAATTGCCGCGCTACGGCCTCGTCTGCACGCCGGGCGTTCAGGGCGCGGGCCGCTACAAGGTGCGCATGTCCGCGTCTGCCGTCGGCGCGGCGAACGTGCCCGTGCCGGTCTCGTATTGCACCATCGACCGCGGGCGCGAGCCGCCGGTGGTGCGCGATGTCGTCGATTTTCCGCCCGGCGATCCGCGTGTGATTGAGACGGAGATCGATCTCGAAGCCGGCGAAGCCTTCGTGCTGCAACTCCAGCTCAACTGGGACATCCGCGCGACCAAAAAGCCCATCGAAGATCACACCGGGCCCGGTTTTCTCATCGAGTGGCTCGAAATCGAAGGCCCCGTCGATGAATTCCCCTCGCAGGCCTATCGCACACTGTTTGGCAATGCCGAGCTGATGCCGAAGTCTGTCGCCAAAGCGAAAGCCGAAGGCAAAAAGCCGCAGGACTGGAGCAAGCGCGCCAACATCTACCAATGGCTCAACGACCCGCTCGAGCCGGTGAGCGCCACGCCGAAGGAGGATGCCGAAAACCTGCTGCGTGCCTTCATTCCGCGTGCGTTTCGTCGCCCGGTCGAAGAAGACACGCTGAAGCACTACATCGGCAAAGTGCACGCAAGGCTCGATGCGGGCGAGAGCTTCGTGAATGCGATGACCTACGGCTACAAGAGCGTGCTCACCTCGCCGCAGTTCCTCTTTTTCAGTGAATCACCCGGCGAACTCGACCGCCTCGCGCTCGCGAATCGTCTCGCCTACTTCCTCACCTCGCTGCCGCCGGATGCCGAATTGCTCGCTGCGGATGTCACGAAGCCGGATGAGCTGCGAAAACAAACCGAGCGCCTGCTGCAATCAACTCGCGCTCGCGGCTTCACCGAAAACTTCACCGGCCAGTGGCTCGAACTCCGCAAAATCGACGCCACCATCCCCGATCCGAATCTCTACGGCGACTTCGACGGCACACTGCTCTGGTCCATGCCCGAGGAGACGCGCCGCTTCTTCGACGACGTGCTGCAAAACGACCGCAGCGTGCTCGAGTTCGTTGATTCGACATGGACGCTCGTGAATCGCCGCCTCGCCGAGCACTATGGCATTGTGGAGGCGTTCGAAGCAGCGGCGAAAGACAATCAGACAGGGAGACAATCAGACAAGGAGACTCTCCCTGTCTCATTGTCTCATGGTCCGATTGTCTCCTTGTCTTCAGTTCCCCAGTCCGAATTCCGCCGCGTGAACCTCCCCGCAGGCTCGCATCGCGGCGGCGTGATGACGCAGGGCAGCGTGCTGAAGGTTACCGCCGATGGCACGACCACCTCTCCTGTGCTGCGTGGCAAGTGGGTGCTCGAGCACATCATTGGCAAAGCAACGCCGCCACCGCCACCTGACGTGCCCGCCATCGAGCCGGACATTCGCGGCGCCACCACCATCCGCCAACAGCTCGACAAGCACCGCAACATCGCCGCGTGCAATTCCTGCCATCAGCACATCGACCCTCCAGGCTTCGCCTTGGAGTCCTTTGACCCCATCGGCGGCTACCGCGAGTTCTACCGCGCCTCCGCCCGCACGCAGGCCGGCATCGTGCAGCTTGCTGGCTACACCGGTCGCGCTTTTTACCGCGGACCCGATGTCGAAAAAGGCGGCGTCACGCATGATGGCAAAACCTTCACCACCATCGAGGACTACAAGCGCCTCCTCCTCGCCGATCCCGATCAAATCGCCCGCAACCTCGCCGAAAAACTCCTCACCTACGCCACCGGCGCCGAGCCGCAGTTCGCCGACCGCGAACTCATCGAGCAAATCGTCGCCAAGGTAAAAACGAAGAACTTCGGCTTTCGCTCGCTCGTGCATGAGATCGTGCAAAGCAGGCCGTTTCGCAGCAAATGAGAGCCGGGCGGGTTATCGTTTGCCTTTCGTCAGCGCTTTGATCTCCGCGCGATCCTTTTCCAGGAATGCCTTCAGCTGCTCGGCACTCGGCAGCGATTTGAGGTAGCGAGAGACGAAGAGTTTGTTGTCCATGCCCGCCGTGGCGAACTCCACCTCCGCGCCGTCGCGGTCACTGCACAGCAGGATGCCCACAGGCGGATTGTCTCCAGGCTGCGTCATGTTTGCTTTGAACCAGTTCACATAAAAGTTCATCTGGCCCGCATCCTCCGGCTTGAAGGCTCGGATTTTCAAATCGATGAGCACATGGCAGCGTAGGATGCGGTGGTAGAAAACGAGATCCACGCGATGATGCCGCCGCCCCTCCGTCATGCGAAACTGGCGGCCCTCGAAGCAAAAGCCCTGGCCCAGCTCGAGCAGGAATTTTTGAAGATGATCCAGCAGCGCCGACTCCAGCTCGTCCTCCGAGTAACTCGGCAGCTCCGCCAGCCCGGTGAACTCCAGAACATACGGATCACGCAGCAAGTCGGCGATACTCTCACGCGGCTCCTGTTTCCGGGCACGCTCGATGACAGCTTTCTTGTTCGTGGACAGCCCCGTGCGTTCATACAGCAGGCTGCCGATCTGCCGCTGGAGCTGGCGCACGGACCAGTGGCTGCGTAGGCACTCGTTTTCGTAAAAAGCACGCTGCCATGGGTCATCGAGGCGGATGAGTTCCTGGAGTTTCGTCCATGAGAGTCGAAGAACCTGCTCCACCTCAAGTTCGGAAGGCAATTCGCGGGTCGCTGACCCGCGAATTGCCAGCTCTTCAGGTTCTGCATTCGGCAACCCTGGAGATTCGCGGGTCAGTGACCCGCGAATCTGCGGATAGAACCGATAGAGGAGGCGACAGTCACGCAACACCCGTGGATCACACAGCGCTTTGATGCCCTGCGCAGCCATGTCACGGGCTAGGCAGTCTAACAAATTGGCCCCATACTTCGCGCGGTCCGCGCCGTGTTGCTCGAACTCGACGATGTAGGATCCCACCATCCAGTTTCGCAGTACCAGTGCTTGATTCACCACGGAGGCGGCGCGCGTGACCATCTCCGTGTTCACTTGGGAGATGGCTTTCACGAGGGCGGAATACCCCGTGCCGCGTTTGGCTGGCGGGGTGGACTTGGCAGTGATTTTCTTCGCCATGATGCGGTCATTCTTAGCTGGAGGCAGCTTTTTCATCAACAATCACTCTCCGCGAGAAACCTGCTCTGGCGCATCGTTTATAGCCGCCATGCCACGCCCCATTCTCGACCGCCGTACGTTTTTGCGCTCCTCCGGCATTGCCATCGGGCTGCCGTTTCTCGATGCGATGATACCTGTGAGCGCCGCAGAGGCGAAAAAGGCCGCCACAGCGCCGAAACGCGTGCTGCTGGTCGGCAGGCCGCTCGGCATGCATGCGCCGAATTTTTTCCCGACGGACACGGGCAAGAACTACACGCCCAGCCGCTACCTGAAGTTCCTGCAAAGCCGCCGCGAGGACTTCACCGTCTTCTCCGGCCTCTCGCATCGCTACGGCGCGGGGCATTACGCGGAGGTGGGCCTCTTCACCGGCGTGCATCCCGACTTCATCCGGCCAAACGACATCAAAAACAGCATCTCGCTCGACCAAGAAGTCGCATCGCACCTCGCGGGGCAGACGCGGTTCAACTCCCTCGTCATCGGTGGTGGCAGCGCGGCGTGGAACCGCCGTGGCGTGCGGCTGCCCGCGGAGCAACGCGTGAGCAGTGTCTTCAAGCAGCTCTTCATCCAGGGCACCACGGACGAAACCGCGCGTGAAATGCGCCGCATCAAGGACGGCCAGAGCATTCTCGACGACGTGCGTGATCAACTCGGCAGCCTGAACGCCAAACTCGGCAGCGAGGACCGCGAGCGCCTCGATTTGTATGTCTCCTCCATCCGCGAGGCCGAGCAGAAGCTGCAACAGGATGAAACCTGGCAGCTCACCCCGAAGCCAAAGCTCGACGTGAAGCCGCCGCAGGAGCTGAGCAGCGCGCAGCTCGTCGAGCGCAGCCGCCAGTGGTATGACCTCGTGCATCTCGCGTTTCAAACCGACAGCACGCGCGCCATATCGCTCTGGCTCGGCTCGCAGGACAAGCCGGAGATCCAGGGCGTGAACATCGGCCACCACGATGCCTCGCATCACGGCCAAGACCCCGGCAAGCTGGAGCAGCTCGCGCTCATTGAAGACGCCGAGATGCGCGTCTTTGGCGGGTTCCTCGACAAACTCAAAGCCAGCACTGAGGGCGACAGCACACTCCTCGACCGCTCCTCGATCTTCTTCGCCAGCAACCTCGGCAACGCGTCGAACCACGACAACACGAACCTCCCCGTCATCCTCGCCGGCGGCGTCTACAAGCACGCGGGCCACCTCGCCCACGACAAGCAGAACAACACCTTTCTATCGAACCTCTACGTCCGCATGCTCCAGCAAACCGGCATCGAACTGGACAAATTTGGAGCGAACACGGGGGTGCTCAGCGAGATTTGACCAAGCGCACGTAATCCAGACCCACGAAGCGGTTCTGCACCGCGTTCGGATTCGTGCCGGTGATCTTCAGGGTCAGTTGGTGAGTGCCAGCGGCCAGTTCGCCGACGGCGTGCTCCAAAACGCCGGTCGTGCCGACTTTGGCGAACTGGTAGAGGTCAATGGGAGCGCCGAGCGGCCTCCCATCGAGCGCGGGCTGCACGATGGCGAAATCGGGGGCGCGGGTGAGGACGAGTTCGAGGGTGTAGGCGGCTTTTTCGGGCACGGTGAGCTCAAATTCGAGTGAATCCCCTTCTTTGCCGCCGCTCCAGAAAAGTTGGGCATCACCA
>Ga0315902_10007599_pt1 | contig 14780 bp, 15 predicted proteins | sample LakEriMetagenome_9_FD_203523 | JGI IMG/M metagenome (GOLD analysis project Ga0315902, IMG submission 203523) | Freshwater fungal communities from buoy surface, Lake Erie, Ohio, United States - Buoy 12 MA117 | ecosystem: Environmental > Aquatic > Freshwater > Lake > Lake biofilm | place: USA... | reverse complement strand
CCGTGCTGACCGGCCAGGGCCTGCCCCCGCTCGGACAGGGACAGGTCCTGATCATCGCCTGCGGGGCGCTCGCGCGGGAAATCCTGGCCGTGATCGCCGCGAACGGCTGGACCCATGTCGACCTGCATTGCCTGCCCGCGATCCTGCACAACACGCCCGGCCAGATCGTCCCCCGCGTCGAAGACGCGGTCCGCGCCGCAAGGGGCCAGCATGACCGCATCTTCGTCGCCTATGCCGATTGCGGCACCGGGGGCCTCCTGGCCGCCGCCTGCGCGCGGCTCGGGGTGGGGATGCTCGAAGGGCCCCATTGCTACAGCTTCTTCGAAGGCAACCGGGCCTTTGCCGCGCATGGCGAAGGGACCGCCTTCTGGCTCACCGACTTTCTCGTCCGCCAGTTCGATGCCTTCGTCTGGGAACCGCTCGGGCTCGACCGTCATCCCGGGCTGCGCGACACCTATTTCGGCAATTACGACCGGCTGGTCTACCTCGCCCAGACCGATGACCCCGCGCTCGATGCGCAGGCCCGTGCCCATGCGGCCCGGCTCGGGCTGGCCTATGAACGGCGGCTCACCGGCTATGGCGACCTGCCCGCCGCACTCGCACGGGCCGCGGCGGGCTAGGATCCTGCCGCGGCCGCCGCCGCGGCCGTCTCGCGGATTCGCGCGACCATGCTGCGCAGCCCGTTCGACCGTTGCGCCGACAGATGATCCGTCAGGCCCAGCCGGGCCAGTTCGGCCTGGGCGTCGATCCGCGCCACCTCCGCCACCGGCACGCCATTGTAAAGCGCCGCCAGAACCGCAATCAGCCCGCGCACGATCATCGCATCGCTGTCGCCACGGAACCCGTACCGCCCGCCGGCGATCTCGGGATGCAGCCAGACCTGGCTTGCGCAGCCCGCCACCTTTGTCGCGGGCACCCGCAGCGCATCCTCCAGGGGCGGCATGGCACGGCCAAGCTCGATCACATGCCGGTAGCGGTCTTCCCAGTCATCCAGGAAGGCAAAGGTCTCCGCAATCTCTTCGAAGGCAGCACGCGCCATGCCGCCGAGGTAGTGGGTTTCCAACCCCTCCGCAATGGATTACCCCTGACGGGACCGACCGGAGGACGTGCGGATGCGCCGCCAGATCATCCTTTTCGCCCTGACCGCGCCCCTCCTTGCGGGCTGTGCGACCATCTCGGAATCCCCCGTCAACCCGCTGAACTGGTTCGGGTCCGGCGGCAGCTCCGCCGCGGCCGCCACCGGTCCGCTCCTGCCGCCCGCGGCGGTTGCGGTCGCGCGCGATGCGCGCGTCCCGCTGGCCGTCACCGGCGTCGAAATCGCGCGCACCGCTTCCGGCGCCCTTGTCCGCGCGAGCGGAGAGGCCCCCTCCGGCGGCTACTTCAACGCCCAGCTTGTCCGGACGGGAACCGCAGACGGATGGCTGGTCCTGCGCCTCGTCGCCGAAGCCCCCGCGACACCGCTGCCGGGCGACCGGCGCCTGACGGCAGCCACGACGCTCGGCACGGCCACGCTCTCCGGCCTGCGCGGCGTCCGGGTCGAAGGGGCGGGCCCCGCCGTCTCGGCCGGGTTCTGACCGGCCGGCCCTCTCGGCTGACCCGCCCGCCACCCGCCCCGGCCCCCCGCCTGCGCGCAGCCACCCCGGCGCGGCCCTTTACCGTCGCGCAACCTCCGGCGCTGTTTCGGCGCGCTGCTGTCACGATCCGCCCCGGCCGCGGCCCGCGTTTTCGCACCGACGCAATACCGACGTGATACCGACGTGATACCGAAAGGCCGTTTTCAACCCACGCCGCCCGTTAACCCACTGATTCGCTGCCCTCTCCAGCGGCGTCCGGGCCCGGTTCACCCGCCCATCCGGGCCGCAATATCCGCAGCATGCCCCTCCGCATCCCGCCAGACCCCCCAGATGAAGGACGAGGCCCGGCACGTCAGCCAGGGCAGGCCCAGGAAATAAAGACCCGGCACCTCGGCTCTGCCGTCCCGGTGCCGCGGCAGCCCTTTCGCATCAAAGACGTCGATCTCTATCCATCTGAAATCACTTGTATATCCTGTCGCCCAAAGAATGCAGCCGATGCCTTCCGCCGCCAGATCAAGCCGCAGGACAGGGTCCGTCGCGTCGCGCGGCAGCGGCCCCAGCAGCCGCGCCTCCGGCTCCTCCGGCAGGTCGAGCCCTTCGCGCATGGCATGGGCGTCGGCCTCGTCCAGCACGGCCAGGTAATTGGCATCCCCCCGCGCGATGTTGCCGGCCAGATCGGGGGCGAAAGCCAGCACCCCGTCCTCATGCCTCTCCGCCCGCCCCACCAGCCGCACCCCCTGCGCGGCAAGACGCCGGAAATCCATCGTCCGCCCGCCATAGGCACCGCTCACCGCGATCGTCACATGCTCGGTCCCCGGCGCACGCGCCTTCGCCGACCACTTGCCCAACTCCCTGAGCCACCACACGAAATCCTGCCCGCGATAGCGCCGCGGCGGCCGGTCATGCGGCCCGACCGACAGCCAGACCCGCCGCCCCGCCAGGACCAGCTCCTCGGCGATCTGCGCCCCCGACGACCCCGAGCCGACGACCAGCACCGCACCGGGCGGCAGCTGCGCAGGGTTGCGGTAGGCGCTGGAATGCAGCTGCAGCAGCCCCGGCCCGGGCGGCACCAGCGCCGGCAGAACCGGCCGCTGAAACGCCCCCGTGGCGATCACCACGTTGCGCGCCGCGATCTCTCCGCCCGGCGTGGCAGCACGAAAACCATCGCCATCGCGGCGCAGGACGGTCACCTCGGTCCCGGTCCTGACCGGGGCGGCCACCTGCGCGGCATAGCCCTCGAAATAGGCGACGATCTGGTCCCGGGTCGCAAAGGAATCGGGCTCGATCCCCTCGAAGAGCCTGTCAGGAAAGCGGTCGTGCCAGGCCGGTCCGTTGGCAACCAGACTGTCCCAGCGCTCCGACCGCCAGCGTTCGGCGATGCGCTGCCGCTCGACCACAAGATGCGGCCGGCCAAGCCGCCCCAGATGCCCGCTCATCGCCAGCCCCGCCTGTCCAGCCCCGATGATCAGCGTCTCCGTCGTCTCGGTCGTCATCCCCATTCCCCCGGCAAGGCTCAGGCGTAGTTCACCCAGACCGTCTTCAGCGCCGTATATTTGTCGAAACTCGCCAGCGACAGGTCGCGCCCGAAGCCCGACTGCTTCATCCCGCCAAAGGGCGTCATGACCGACAGCGCATCGACCGTGTTGACCGATACCGTTCCCGCATGCAGCCCGTCGGCCATGCGCAAGGCGCGCGACAGGTCGCGCGTCCAGACCGAAGCCGCAAGGCCATAGGGTGTGTCATGCGCCATGGCCAGCGCCTCCGCCTCGGTCTCGAAGGTCTGGATCGACAGGACGGGGCCGAAAATCTCCTCGCGCACGATGGGCGCATCGGGCGGGGCATCGGCAAAGACCGTGGGCATCACATAGGCGTCCGACCCCGTCAGCGTCAGCCTCTCGCCCCCGCACAGAAGCCGCGCCGACTGCCGCCCCGCGGCGACGAAGTCCATCACCCGGTCGGCATGCGCCCGGTCCACGAGCGGCCCCATCCGCGACCCTGGGTCGAGCGGATCGCCCGGCGCATAGGCCGCGGCCCGCGCAACCATCCGCTCGGCCATCTCGGCGGCGATGTCGGCATGGACGAGCAGCCGGGAATTGGCCGAACAGACCTCGCCCTGGTTGAAGAAGATGCCGAAGGCCGCCTTGTCGGCGGCGGCCTCCAGATCGGCATCGGGAAAGACGATGTTGGGCGACTTGCCCCCGGTCTCGAGCCAGACCTGCTTCATGTTGCTCTCGCCGGCATAGGTGAGGAAAAGCTTGCCCACCGCGGTCGACCCGGTAAAGACCAGCGCATCGACATCAGGGTGCCGCCCGAGCGCCGCCCCCGCCTCCTCGCCATAGCCCGGCACGACATTCAGCACCCCGTCGGGCAGGCCCGCCTCGGCCGCAAGCTCGGCCAGCCGCAGCGCCGAAAGCGGCGACTGCTCGGCGGGCTTCAGCACGACCGAATTGCCCGTCGCCAGCGCCGGGGCAAGCTTCCAGGTCGCCATGTCGAGCGGAAAGTTCCACGGCACCACCGCGCCGATGACGCCAAGCGGCACGCGCCGGATCATGGCCAGGTCCCTGCCCCCGGTCGGCGCGATCTGGTCATAGAGCTTGTCGATCGCCTCGGCATGCCACTGGAAGATATGCGCCGATCCCGGCGCATCGATCGTCGCCGCCTCGGCCACGAGCTTGCCCATGTCGAGACTGTCGAGCAGCGCCAGTTCCGGCACATGCGCCCGGATCAGCGCAGCCAGCCGCAGGAGCACCTCCTTGCGCTGCCCCGGCGTCCGCCCGCGCCAGCGCCCGTCGTCAAAGGCGCGCCGCGCAGCGGCCACCGCCCGGTCGATGTCGGCCGCCTGTCCACGTGCGACCTCGGCCAGCACCGCGCCATTGGCGGGGTTGATGCTGGCAAAACGGCGCCCGTCCGCAGCCTCCTGCCAGCCTCCGTCGATCCAGAGCCGGTCGCGCAGCCGCAACGCCGCCGCGCGGGCCTGCCAGTCGGCGCGGGTCATCGTCTCATTCATCGCCGGGCACTCCATAGCTGGGCGCGCCCGAGGGGTCGCGCGCACGCCGGATGTAGTCGTCGATCTGCGGGCGATAGACGTCCCAGGCCGCGCGCAGCATCGCGACCGGCGCTTCGGCCCAGTCGATCCGCAGATCGACGATCCGCCACGAAAGGTCGCCCACGACACCAAGCCCCGCCGAACGTACCGGCCCCGCCTCGCCCCCGCCCGCCAGCCCCGCCTCAAGCGCGGCCATCAGCCGTTCGCCCAGCGCCTCCTGCGGCGCGGCGGCAAAGGCCGCCACCATCGCGGCCGGCACGCCTTCCCCCGCCAGCAGGTTGCCCGCCGCCGCGCAATCCTCCCCCAGCGCCTCGCTCCAGACGCCCAGCATCCCCTCGCCCGACCGGATCGCTCCGGGCCCCACCGCCCCGATCGCCATGAGCTGGCGATAGCCGATATGCGCCCGCCCCACAGCCACCGCCGCCAGCGCCTGCGCCGCATCCGCCCCCCCGGCCATCGCCTCCAGGATCAGCGGCCCAAGCGCCGGGTCCGTCACGTTCTGGCTCGCCGCCGCCCCCACGCCCGGGCGCAGATGCAGGCAGCGCGCCGCCACCGCCGGCGAGGACGAGGCGATCGCCATCCCGAACTGCCCGGTCCGAGGACAGCGCCCGACCAGCGAAAAGGTCATGCCCTGTCGTCCCCGTCCGGGATCACCGCCGTCCCGTCGATCTCCACCAGCCAGCCGGGCCGCGCCAGCGCCGTCACCACCACACCGGTCGACACCGGATGCACCCCACGGATGTATTCCCCCATCGTGCGATAGACCGCCTCGCGATGGCGCACATCGGTCAGATAGACGACGATCTTGCACAGATGCTCCATGCGTCCGCCCACCTCCTCGAGAAGCTGACGGATGTTCTGCATCACCTTGTGGGTCTGCTCGACCGGATCATGGCTGCCGATATCCTGCGCCGTATCCAGGTCCTGCGGACATTGCCCGCGCAGGAACACGATCCGCCCGCGGGCGACCACCGCCTGGGCCAGATCGTTGTCAAGCTTCTGTTCGGGATAGGTGTCGCGGGTATTGAACTTGCGGTGACGGACATGGGCCATCGGGCTTCCTTTCCTCGGGTTCAGCCGGGGCCGGCGCAGAACTGCGCCACCGCCCGGTCAAGCATCCTGTCGCAGAGCACCAGCTGGTCCTCCTCGATGAATTCGTCGGGCCGGTGGCCCTGCGCCATGTCGCCCGGGCCGCAGACCACGACCGGCACGCCCAGCGCCTGCGCGTAAAGCCCCGCCTCGGTACCGAAGTCGAGCCGGCACGGCCCCGCGCCCCCCGGCAGACCGGCGGCAAAGGCGGCAATCGCGGGCTCATCCCCCCGCGCCGCAAATCCGGGATAGCGGCCGGTCTCGGTCACCATCAGCGCCGCTTCGGGAAACCGCGCGCGCAGGGGCGCCACCACGGCCTCGGCCATATCGTTCAGACGGCGCGCCCAGTCATCCGCCGTCTCGGCGGCCAGATGGCGCACCTCGACCAGCATCTCGGCCTGAGCGGGCACCAGGTTGACGGCCGACCCGCCCGTCAGGCGCCCGACATGCAGGGTCGTAAAGGGCACGCCATAGCCCGCCTCGCGCGGGCCCGTGGCCACGATCTCGTCCTGCAGCGCGCGCAAGCCGCCCATGACATCCGCCGCCAGATGCAGCGCGTTCAGCCCCAGCGGCGCCTCGGCCGAATGCCGCGCCCGCCCCCGCGCGGTCACGGCAAAGGCGACCTTCCCCTTGTGCCCCAGCCCCACCCGCAGCGATGTGGGCTCCCCCACCACGACCAGCTCGGGCCGCAGACCCTCTGCCGCCATCGCAGCCAGCATCGGTCGCACGCCCACGCAGCCCACCTCCTCGTCATGCGACAGCGCAAGCCAAAGCGGCCGGGCATTCCCGTGCACCCGGCCCGCCAGCGCCAGCATCGCCGCGACAAAACCCTTCATGTCCGCCGTGCCGCGCCCGTAAAGCCGCCCGGCCCCGCGCGTCAGGGCAAAGGGCGGGCGCGTCCAGTCCTGCCCCTCGACCGGCACCACGTCGACATGGCCCGACAGCATGAGCCCCCCCGCCCCCGCCGGCCCGATCCGCGCCAGAAGCGACGCCTTCTGCCCGCCCGCGTCGGGAAAGACCCGGCAGACCGCCCCCAGCGCGGAAAGCTCGCCCGCCAGCCGCTCCACCAGCGCGCGGTTCGGCGTCGCGCTGACCGTGGGTTCCGCCACCAGCCGCGCAAGCCACTCTGCCGTGGCCGTCATGCCCCCTCCGGCGGCGGCAGAAGCGACGGCCCGGGCTCAAGCCCCGCGATCTCGCGCCGGAACGAGGGCACGTCGCCGCGATGGTCCTCGGTGTCGATCTCCTCGGCAAAGCGCCGCCCGGCATAGGTCGCCCAGGCGATCGGACCGGGTGCCGCCGCATCGCCGATCAGCCGGACCGAGGCGATCCCCGCCCCCGACCAGTCGCCCGCCCGCGCCTTCAGCGCGCGGTAAAGCCCGTCCTCGGGCAGGCGCGACGTCACCATGACCACGGCCTCCGCCGGCAGGTCGGACATCTCACCCGTCCAGATGCAGGCCAGCGTCACCCGATCCGCCCCGATCGCCTCGGGCGCCTTGCTCAGATGCAGCCGCACCCCCAGCGACAGAAGCCGGCGCATGATGCGGCCCTGTTCCAGAGTCTTCTCCGTCCACTCCGCCACCTTCACCCCGGGCGTGACAAGATCGACCCCACAACCCCGCGCGACCAGCCATTCCGCCAGCACAGACCCCATATAGAAATGGTCGTCGTCATAGAGCACGACCCTCTGCCCCGCCGGGCCATGGCCCCCCATCAGATCGTCGGGGGTAAAGACCGGCATCACCGCATCGGTCGGCACCGGCGCCAGATGCCGCCGCGCCACCACATCGCGCCGCCAGCGCGCCCCCGTCGCAATCGCGACATGCTCGGCCCCCAGCGCCAGCACGTCATCCGCCGTCAGACGGCTGCCGCGATAGACCTCGACATTGGCCATGGGCGCGATCAGCCCCGTCCGGTAATCCGCGACCCGCCCCCAGGCGGCCAGGCCAGGCAGCGCCCGTTCCCGCGTCACCCGCCCGCCCAGCGTCTCCTCCGCCTCGGCCAGCGTGACGCGATAACCCCGCCGCGCCGCCTGCAACGCAGCCTCGAGCCCCGCCGGGCCCGCGCCGACGACCAGCACCGTCTCGGACCGGCCCTTCGGCCGCACCCTTTCGGGATGCCAGCCCTTGCGCCACTCCTCCATGAAGGCGGTATTCTGCGTGCAGCGGCTGATCCCCCCCGTCATGTCGCCCGAGACGCAGATGTTGCAGCCGATGCATTCGCGGATCTCCTCGATCCGCCCCTCCTCGATCTTGCGCGGCAGGAACGGATCGGCGATCGACGGCCGCGCCGCCCCGATGAAATCGAGGATCCCCGCCCTGATCTGGCGCACCATCGCATCGGGCCCGGTGAACCGGCCCACCCCCACCACCGGCTTCGGCGTCAGCGCCCTGATCCCCGCAACCAGCCCCTCCTGCGCCCCTTCGCCGGCAAAGCGGCTCGTGGCCGAACACTCCTCCCAGGTGCCTTGCGCAAGGTCCCAGAGGTCGGGCAGATCGGCATGCATGGCGATGAAATCGCGCAGTTCTGCATTCGAGAACCCGAGGGCGCCCCCCTCGTGCAGCGACAGCCGCAGCGAGATCGCCATCTCGCCCTTCGTCTCCTCGCGCGCCTCCTCCACCACCTCGCGCAGGAACCGGGCGCGGTTCTCCAGCGTCCCGCCATACTCGTCGTCGCGCCGGTTGGTCGCCCGCGACAGGAAATGCTGGAAGATGCCGAACCCGTGCGCGCCATAAAGACAGATGATGTCGAACCCCGCCTGCCGGCTGCGGCGGAACGCAGCGCGGAACCAGCGGCGCAGATCGGCGATATCCTCGCGGTCCAGCGTGCGCGCCTGCACCGGATCGGGCGTGAAGGTCAGGATCGGCCCGCCGGTGACGGCCAGCGGCACCTCGCGCGAATACAGATTCGGCCCGTTGATCCCGGAATAGGCGAGTTGAATGCCCGCCAGCGCCCCATGCGACTTCATCGCCTCGGCCATCGCGGCCATGGCGGGAATGTCCTTGTCCTCCCACAGATGCTGCTCGATGAAGGGCGTGATCTCCGAGGAGGGATGTATCTCCGTCTGCTCTGTCATGATCACGCCCCAGCCACCCTCGGCCTTGGTCCGCCGCATCTCGGCCACCGCCGAGGGGTCGCGATAGCCCCCGCCGTTGCAATGGGGCACCTGAAAGAAGCGGTTCTTCGCCACCTTCGGCCCGATCCGCACCGGTTCGAACAGGATGTCGTAACGGCTCGGGCGGGTTCCGTCGGCCATCGGTCAAAGCCTCCTCAGGTCAGCCGCCTGGGTGGACAGGCGCACGGGGTCGCGCGGCGGCAGATCGGCAATCAGCAGCGCCGGCCCCGGCCCCGCTTGCGCCAGGACCTCGCCATGCGGCCCCGCGATCAGGCTCCCCCCGGTATAGGTCAGATCGCCCTCCGCCCCGCACCAGTTGGCATAGGCGATGGCCACGCCATGACAGGCCGCCATCGCCGGCACGGTATGGGCCGCGACATGGGTGAAGGGCATCATGTTGGCCGTGGGCACCAGCACCACCTCGGCCCCGCGCGCAGCCAGCGCCGCGACATGGGGCGCGAATTCCACGTCATAGCAGATCATCAGCCCGCACCTTACGCCCGCGATTTCCACCAGCCCATAGGCATCGCCGGGGCGGTAGAGACCACGCTCGCGCGGCCCGTAAAGCTGCACCTTGCGATAGGTCGCCGCCAGCCGCCCCTCCGCGCCAAAGGCGAGGCTTGCGTTGAACACCACGCCCTCTGCCGCCTCGGGCAGGCCGATGACCAGCGCCACCCCCGCCGCCGCCACCCGCGGCGCCAGAAGCGCGGTCCAGTCCCCGGCGGTGCGCGCCGCGGCCGCGACATCGGGCTGGTTGTAGCCGGGCAGGAAAATCTCCGGCATCACCAGCACATCCGCCCCCGCCGCGGCCGCCGCGCCCAGGCTCTGCCCAAGCGCCGACAGCCCCGCCTCCGTCGCCCCCTGGGGCGACGGACCCTGATGCACGGCGATCCGCATCGCGACGCCCTAGCTCTTCAGGTTGGTCCAGATCGCATCGTATAGCCGCTGGGTCTCCTCGTCGCAGACCTGGATGAAGCTGCCCGGCGCCGATCCCGCAGGCGGGTTCTGCTCAGGGCTCTCCAGCAGCGCCGGCTCAAGGAAGGGCTCCACCCCGGCCACGCCGGCCGTGTACTGCGCATAATTCGTCACCGCCGCCGCGTTTTCGGGACGCAAGAGGAAGTCCATGAATGTCAGCGCAGCCTCCCGGTTCGGCGCATCCTTCAAGAGCACCATGTTGTCCATCCAGACGACATAGCCCTCCTTCGGATAGGCATATTCCACATTCGCGCCCTCGGCCCGCGCCTTGGCCGAAAACCCGTTGTAGATCATCCCCGCCAGCGCATCGCCCGACACCAGCACATCCTTGGCCGTGTCCGACCCGAAGGAGGCCCAATGCGTGCTCGCCTGCTCCAGCATCTCCGACAGCGCCTTCAGCTGCTCCCGGTCCGTGCTGCATTGCGGAATGCCCAGATACATCGAGGCCAGCGCCAGCACCTCGCCTTGGCTGTCGAGCACATTGATCCGCCCGCTCAGTTCCGCCGGCGGATCAAAGATCATGGCCAGCGTGTTGATATCGCCCTGATAGGCATCGCGGTTCACCGCAAACGCGGTCGAGCCCCACTGATAGGGGATCGAATGCTGCCGGCCGGGGTCGAAAGGCACGTCCAGCCACTGCGGCAGGATATTGCCGAAGTTCGCAAGCTCCGCGGGCGCGAAGGTGTCAAGCAGCCCCTGGTCGCGCATGATCTGGACCATGTAATCGCCGGGCACGGCGACATCATACTGGCCCATCTTGCCGGCCAGCAGGCTCGCCAGCATCGCCTCGTTGCTGTCATAGGTGTCGATCACCACCTCGATCCCGGTCTCGGCGGTGAAGGCATCCACCAGTTCCTGCGGGATGTATTCGAACCAGTGATAGACGGTCAGCTTCCCCTCGGCGGCAAGCGGTCCGGCACAGAGCGCGGCCAGCGCGGATGACAGGATCAGTCGGGTCATGTGTAATCTCCTTTGCCCGGGTCACGATGTGGTGCGGTTGCCCGCCCGGCCGATCAGCCAGGACAGACTGACGATCAGGATCGAGAAGGCCAGCATCATGGTCGAAATCGCCATGATATCGGGCTTGATGCCCTGCTTGACCGACCCGTAGATGGCGGTGGGCAGAGTCTCCATCCCCGCCCCCTTCACGAAGCTCGTGATGATGAAATCGTCAAGCGAGACGATGAAGGCCAGGAGAAACCCCGCCAGGATGCCCGGCCCCATCAGCGGCAGGAGCACCAGCCGGAACGCCTGCCCCCGCGTGGCATAAAGGTCGCGTGCAGCCAGTTCATAGACCGGCTCGATCCCCTGCAGCCGCGCCGCGATGGGCAGATAGGCAAAGGGGATGCAGAAGACGAGATGCGCGATCAGGATCGTCAGATACCCCGTCGTCAGCCCGATCGCGGAAAAGAAGACAAGCGTCGCCACCGCCGTCACGATCTCGGGCACCAGAAGCGGCAGGTTGATCAGCGCAAACGTCGCGCCCCGGCCCCGGAACGCACCCGCCCGCACCATGGCGACCGCCGCCGCCACCGCGATCACCGTCGCGGCTGACGCGGCCAGCAGCGCGATCGACAGCGAATTCCGCGCCGCGGCGGCAAAGATCGGCGCCTCGGGCCCGGTAAAGACCTCGCCATACCAGCGCAGCGAAAACCCCTCCCATGCCTGGATCGAGGCGCTGGAATTGAACGAATAGACCATCACCACCAGAAGCGGCACATAAAGGATCGCAAGGCACGCCAGCGCCGTCACGGCAAAGCCCGGATAATGCCGCATGTCGGTGCGCGCGGCCATCAGCGCGCACCCTCCCGCGTCTGCGCCCGGGCATAGATCAGCAGGACGACCAGCACCGCCGTCAAGAGGATCATCGCCGCCGCCGCGCCGAAAGGCCAGTTGCCCATCGACCCGCGGAACTGTTCGTCGATCAGCGACCCGATCATGAAGGTCTTGGCCCCGCCCAGGAGGTCGGGCGCCAGAAACGACCCGAGCGACGGGATGAAGACCAGGATGCAGCCCGCGACAATCCCCGGCCGCACCGCCGGCAGCACGACCTCGCGCAACGCGGCCCAGCGGCTGGCATAAAGGTCACGTGCCGCCTCGGTCAGCGCAAAGTCATAGCGTTCGACCGCGGCATAGATCGGCAGCACCATGAAGGGCAGGTAGGAATAGAAAAGCCCGATCTGCACCGCCAGATCGGTGTTGACGATCCGGAGCGGCGCGTCGATCAGCCCGAGCCCCAGAAGCGCCTCGTTCAGCGGCCCCTGATCGCGCAGCAGGAACCGCATCGATACCGTGCGGATCAGCAGGTTGACCCAATAGGGCACCGTGATCAGGAACAGCCACAGCGCCCGCCGCGACGGCGCCCGCGTCGCGATGAACCAGGCCGTGGGAAAGCCGATGACCAGACACAGAAGCGTCGCGAGCCCCGCCTGCCAGATCGACCGCCAGAAGATGCCGATATAGGTCCATTGCAGCCGCGCCGGCTCGTCGCCGAAAAGGCCCCGGTCGACAAAGAACTGGTCATAAGCGGCCAGCGTGAAATCCCACTCCACCCCGCCCCGGAATTCCCGCGTCAGAAAGGAAAAGACCGCCATCACCAGGACCGGCAGCATCAGAAAGACGCCGATCACGACCCAGGCCGGCGCGATCAGCGCAGGCAGGATTCCGCGGTAGCCCGCCCCCCCGCCACCCGGCGCGGCCCGCTCTGCCAGCCCCCCCGCCATCAGTCCGCCAAAAGCCGCGCCGCCGCCGGCTCGACCGTCAGGCCGATCCGCGCGCCGGGCTCGGGTACCGCGACACGCGCGCTGTTCTGCAACCGGACCGTCACCTCCTCACCGCTCTCGAGCCGGGCGAGCACATGCAGGTCGTTGCCCAGATAGACGATGCGATGCACCGTTGCCGCCAGATCGCCCTGCCCCTCGGCCGTCAGCGCCATCCGCTCGGGCCGGACCGACAGGTGATGCGTCCCGCCCCGCTCCGTCCGGGCGGCCGGGCAGCGCAGCCGCCGCCCGCCCGGCAGCACGACCTCCGCCATGCCGCCCTCCAGCGCCGCGACCTCGACAGCCAGCAGGTTCGTCTCGCCGATGAAATCCGCGACAAAGCGGTTCTCGGGCGCCTCGTAGATGTCGCGCGCGGTCCCGATCTGCCGGACATGGCCCGCGCTCATCACCGCGATCCGGTCCGACATTGCCAGCGCCTCGTCCTGGTCATGGGTGACAAAGACGAAGGTGATCCCGGTCGTCTCCTGCAACTGCTTCAGCTCCACCCGCATCGCCTGCCGCAGCTTGAGGTCGAGCGCGCTCAGCGGCTCATCGAGCAACAGCACCCGCGGCTCGGCCGCGAGCGCGCGCGCCAGCGCCACCCGCTGCTGCTGACCGCCCGACAGCTGCACCGGCCGCTTGCCGGCGTGCTCGGACAGATGCACCATCTCGAGCATCTCGCCCGCGCGCCTCAGCCGCCGCTCCGCCGCCCAGCCCTTCATCTTCAACCCGAAGGCCACGTTGTCGATCACGCTCAGATGCGGAAACAGCGCATATTGCTGAAACACCGTGTTCACCGGCCGCTGGTTCGGCTCAAGCGGCGCAATATCCTGCCCGAAGAGCAGGATTTCCCCCGCCGTCACCTCCTCGAACCCCGCGATCAGCCGCAGAAGCGTGGTCTTGCCACAGCCCGAAGGCCCGAGCAGGGTGAAGAACTCGTTGTCGGCAATCGACAGCGAGACCGCATGCAGCGCGGTAAAGCTGCCGAAATCCTTCCGCAGCGATCGTGTCTCGATAGCCGGCGCCATCGTCCCCGCGCATCCCCTCCACTCGTCCGCGCCAAAGGCTAGGTGCCTTCGGCCCGGGCGTAAATCCCTCCAAATGGGCAGGCCACGCCCACCTATTTCAGCTGGCTGTCCTTCGACCCCCGGCGGTTGATCCCGCCGCGCCTGACCGGGCGCGCATCACGCTCGGTCTGGCAGGCCACGCAAAGCTTGACCCCCGGCAACGCCGCCTGCCGCGCCTCGGGGATCGCCTCGCCGCATTCGGCGCATTCGGTCAGGCTCTCGCCCACCGGCGCCCGCCGCGCGGCCCGCAGCCGGGCCAGCTCATCGCCGATCGACGCCTCGATCTGCTCCTCCACCGCCCCGTCCCGCGCCCAGCCGCCCGCCATCGCCGCCCCCTGCCGCCCGCTCAAAAGGCTACGTTGACCGGGGCAAAGCGGTCAACCGGCTCTGCCTCGACCTTGCGCAGAAAGCCGATCATGTCGGCCGCCATCTTCTCGGCCGTGGCGCGCCCCTTCTCGGCCGTGGCCAGATGCGCCTCGCCCACCACGCCCGCGGGGTTCACATCGGTCGCAATCCAGCCATAGGCCACCGGCCCCACCGGCGAAATCGCCCCCGTCTCGGCACTCGACCGGAAATCCCGCGCCGCGCCCATGTCCACCGTCCCGGGCCGGAAATGCAGGATCATCGACGTCTCCACATCCCCGCCATGGATGCCGAACGTCTCTTCCTGCCGCGAATACATCCCTTCGGGCATGCCGAAGGCGCCCCAGCCCAGCCGGGTGACGAACATCCCTGCCCGCACCCTGAGTTCCCGCGCGACGATCGAGATCAGGTCCGCATTGCCCCCGTGGCTGTTGAGGATGACCATCTTGCGCACCCCCGCCCGCGCGACCGACAGCCCGATCTCGGTCCAGGCCCTCAGCGCCGTCTCGGCCGACAGTGTCAGCGTCCCCGCCGCCCACAGGTGTTCGTTCGACTTGCCCACCGCCATCACCGGCAGGATGCGCAGGTCCATGTCCCCGGGCGCCCGCGCCGCCAGCAGCGCGCACATCTCTTCGTTGATGATCGCATCCGTCCCCACCGGCAGATGCGGCCCGTGCTGTTCCACCGCCGCCGTCGGCAGGATCGCGATCGTCCGCATCGGATCTACCGCGGCAAATTCGGGCGCGCGATAATCCTGCCAGTACCGTCTCATTCCGCCGCCTCCAGCCGTGGTTC